>Ga0180008_1000425_pt1 | contig 37118 bp, 27 predicted proteins | sample MM_PW_MetaG_FD_121121 | JGI IMG/M metagenome (GOLD analysis project Ga0180008, IMG submission 121121) | Groundwater microbial communities from the Aspo Hard Rock Laboratory (HRL) deep subsurface site, Sweden - MM_PW_MetaG | ecosystem: Environmental > Aquatic > Deep subsurface > Groundwater... | reverse complement strand
TACACCTACAGCGACATCACAAAGGCTTCGCCCAAGCCGCCAGACAAGGTGTAAATTACTGGATATGCATCCAGTGTTTTGGCTTTTGTGGAGCTAACTGGATACCCCTTATGCATGTACAGTGTCGTCATGCTCCACAGCACCTTGCCCGCTCATCAGGTTTCTTCCTGCGCATCCGCGAGGAATGCGATTGACCGCCTGCCACCGCACCTGGCCCAGGCTGTCTGGCCTGGGCACGTGCTGGGCACGGGAGCACAGCTGGTCTGGCCCAGCGGGCACCCGCAGCTCGATGCCGAATTGCCGGGAGGTGGCTGGCCTGCCCAGTGCCTCAGTGAGGTCCTGCAGCCCCAGCCCGGCCTGGCCGAGTGGCGCCTGTTGCTGCCGACCTTGCGCCAAGTGGTCCAAGCCGGCGGACACGTTTTGCTGATCGGCCCACCGCATGTGCCGCACCTGCCCGGGCTGGCGCAGCAAGGCCTGCCGCCCGACCGGGTGATCCGCATCGATGTCACCACCATGGCCGAGCGTCTGTGGGCCACCGAGCAAGCTTTGTTGGCCGATGGGCTGTGGGCGGTGCTGAGCTGGCTGCCGCAGGCCCGGGCTGCGCAGGTGCGCAGGCTTCAGGTTTGTGCGAGTCGGCAAGCCGGGCCGGTTTTCCTGTTCCGGCCGGAGCGGGTGTCGAGCGAGGCTTCGGCCGCCCCCTTGCGCCTGCACCTTTCACTGGGGTCTTGCCCCCATCCTCTGGTGGTGCGCCTCGTCAAACGACGCGGGCCCTTGCGTGAAACGCCCCTGCAACTGGCCTGCTGGCCGCCAGGGCTGATCGAGTTGCTGCCGCCTGGTGAGCAGGGCCCTGTGTCACCCCTTTCGCCTGACTGGTCTCGCGCTCCGGCCAAGCGCCCTCCTCTGGCGCCCGCTGTGCCCTGGGTGGCGCCCCCCCCTTTGCCCGACCATGCCGAGCTGGATCGCCCTGCTGCCCGCACCCACGCCTGAACGCGGTGAGCTGGACGCCTTGCACCTGGGCTGGTGGGCCTTGCAGTTCACCCCTCGGGTGGCCTTGCTCGAAGAAGCCGTGGTGCTGGAGGTGCAGGCCAGCGAGCGCCTGTTCGGTGGTGCGGCGCAGTTGTGGCAGAGGGTGTGGCAAGAAGCCATCAAGCTGGGGGCCCTGGCCGCAGCGCGCTCAGGCACGGCGCACGCGGCGCTCGCCCTGGCTCGCACCTGGCGAGGGCTGGACACGTCCCTGAACACGCCCCCGAACACCTCGCTGGCCGCCCAACTCGCCCCACTGCCTTTGCACAGCCTGAGCGCGGTCGGCCAGCACGCCGAAACCCTGCATCGCCTGGGTTGTCGCACCATCGGGCAGGTGCAGGCCTTGCCCCGTGGTGGCCTCAGCCGGCGCTTTGGTGCCGACTTGCTGCACGCCCTCGATGCCGCACACGGCTTGCGCCCAGAAGCCTTCGACTGGTTGCTGCTGCCGCCCGTGTTCGAGCGCCGACTGGAGCTGCCCTGGCGGCTCGACAACGCCGAGGCGCTTCACCGGGCCTTCGAGCAACTGCTGAGTGAGCTGTGCGCCTGGCTCTCCGGTCACCAGGCCGCCACCCAGGTGTTGCAGCTGGGCTGGTGCCACGACTGGGCGCGCCACAGCACCTCGCGCTGGCAAGCGCACACCGTGCCACTGGCCGAGTCCACGTCCGATCCGGCACGCCTGTCGCGCATGGTGGGCGAGCACCTGCGTCGCATCGAGTTGAGCTCGCCCGTCACCGACATCAGCCTGAGCGTGAACACCATCGAGTCACGCGAGCCCGAGAGTGCGTCCTTGTTCGCTGAACAGGCCCGCAGTGCGGAAGGCATGCCCTGCGAAGCCTTGACGGCAGCGGGGCAAAAGGCGCAGCGCAGTGCCTTGCTGAACCTGCTGGACAGGTTGAGCATCCGGCTGGGGCCCGAGCGCGTGCTGGCAGGGCAACTGCAGGCCGATCACCGGCTGGCGCACAGCCAGACCTGGCATGCGGCGATCCCCTTGCTGACGCATCCCATGACGCGAACGAAGGTTCATCCAGCCTTGTTCGCCAGCGACGTCCCGCAGCCCACCTGGGTGCTGCCCACGCCCCTGCACCTGAGCTTGCGCGGCACGGGTGGCATCGCCTACGGGCTGCGCGAGACACCCATCCACCAGGGGCCGCTGCGCTTGTTGGCAGGGCCGCACCGCATCGAAGCCGGTTGGTGGGATGGGGCCCCAGGTGCTGGACGTGAGGTGCGCGATCATCACCTCGCCAGCAGCCCTCAGGCCGGCCTGCTGTGGGTCTTTTGCGATCGGCATGTGCCACAGGACGGCGGCAGCACCTGGCACCTGCACGGTTTTTTCGCCTGAGGGGTGGCCATGAACACCGTCGATGCACGCCCTGGCTTGCCTGCCAGCCCGCTCAAAGCTCTGTCCGATTACGCCGAGCTCCACACCGTCACCAACTTCAGTTTCCTGTGCGGTGCTTCGCACCCCGAGGAGATGGTGGAGCGCGCGCTGACACTGGGCTACCGCGGCCTGGCCATCACCGACGACTGCAGCATGGCTGGTGTGGTGCGAGCTCACCAGGGCTGGCAGGACGCCATCCGTGCCGGCGTGCCAGGTGCCGAGGGCTTTCGGCTGATGATCGGCAGCAGCTTCGATGTGCACGAAGAAACGCTGGGTGAAGCAGCCCCGGCTTTCACGCTGATCGCGCTGGCTTGTCACCGCCTAGGCTACGGCTTGCTGTGCGAGTTCATCACCCGCCTGAGGCGCGGCGCCACAGGCAAGGGCCTGGCCACGCTGTGGCGGCGTGACATCCGCGCGGCCGATCTGGGTGATTGCGTGCTGCTGTTGCGCCCTCGCCGAGGCGCCAGCCCCGATGAACTGCTGGACCAGGCCCGCTGGCTGAGGCGGCTCTTTCGCGGGCGCTGCTGGCTGGTGGTCGAGCTGCATCACTCGCTGGACGATGCGGCCTGGCTGCGCGCCCTGCGAGCCGTGGCCGAAGCCGCCCACCTGCCGCTGGTCGCCGCTGGCGATGTGCACATGCACGTGCGTTCACGCCAGCCGCTGCAGGACGTTCTCACGGCCATTCGCCTGGGCAAACCGCTCCAAGAATGCGGCTTGAGCCTGGCACACAACGCGGAGCGGCATTTGCGCAGTCGCTTGCGCCTGGCCCAGCGATACCCGCCTGAGCTGCTGGCCGAAACGCTCAAGGTCATGGCCCGGTGCGAATTCAGCTTGTCCGAGCTGAAATACGAATACCCCGAGGAGGTCGTGCCGCTTGGTGAGACCCCGGCATCCTACCTGCGTCGCATCAGCCTCGAAGGCGCTGCCTGGCGTTACCCGCAAGGCGTGCCCCCAGAGGTGAGGCAGCAAATCGACAAGGAGCTCGAGCTCATCACCGAGCTGGGCTACGAAAAGTATTTCCTGACCGTGCACGACATCGTGTGTTTTGCGCGCTCGCAACACATCCTCTGCCAAGGGCGTGGCAGCGCCGCCAACTCGGCCGTTTGCTACTGCCTGGGCATCACCGAGGTCAACCCTGCGCAAAGCACCGTGCTGTTCGAGCGCTTCATCTCGCGAGAGCGCAACGAGCCACCCGACATCGATGTCGACTTCGAGCACGAGCGTCGCGAAGAAGTCATCCAGTACCTCTACAACAAGTACGGACGTGACCGCGCTGCGCTGACCGCCACGGTCATCCGCTACCGCACCCGCAGCGCGCTGCGCGACGTGGGCAAGGCCCTGGGTTTTGCGCCTGACGTGATCGAAAAGGTGGCGGCCAACCACCAATGGTGGGACGGCAAAGGCCTGCAGGCCGAGCGGATGCAGGAGCTGGGCCTGGACCCCGATGAGCGCCGCATGCGCCTGTGGCAAGAGCTCAGCAGCGTGCTGATGGGCTTTCCGCGTCACCTGAGCCAGCACACCGGCGGCTTCGTCATCGCCAAGGGTGCGCTGTGCCGCATGGTGCCGATCGAGAACGCCTCCATGCCCGATCGCAGCATCATCCAGTGGGACAAGGACGACCTCGATGCCCTGGGCCTGCTCAAGGTCGACGTGCTGGCGCTGGGCATGCTGACTGCGCTGCGCAAGACCTTCGACTTCGTGTCTCAGAACCGAGGCGCGCCGTTCGGCATGCAGGACGTCCCGGACGAAGATGGGCAGACCTACGACATGGTCTGCCGCGCCGACACCGTCGGCGTCTTCCAGATCGAGAGCCGCGCGCAGATGAGCATGCTGCCCAGGCTGCGTCCCCGCACCTTCTACGACCTGGTGGTCGAGGTGGCGCTGGTGCGACCCGGTCCCATCCAGGGAGGCATGGTGCACCCTTACCTGCAGGCACGCGAGCGCTTCAGGCAGGACCCGGCATCGGCCACCTACCCGCATGGGCTTGAGGCGGCGCTGCAGCGCACCCTGGGCGTGCCCATCTTCCAGGAGCAGGTGATGCAGATCGTCGTGATGGCGGCGGACTTCACGCCCGGCGAGGCCGATGAACTGCGGCGCTCGATGGCGGCCTGGCGGCGCAAAGGTGGGGTGCACCGCTTTCGCGACAAGGTCATCACGGGCCTGATGCGCAACGGGCATTCGCAGACCTTTGCCGAGCAGATCTTCAGCCAGATCGAGGGCTTTGGCGAGTACGGCTTTCCGGAGTCCCATGCTGCCAGCTTCGCCAAGCTGGTGTACCTCAGCGCCTGGCTCAAGTGCCATGAGCCGGCGGCCTTCCTGGCGGGCTTGCTCAACGCGCAGCCATTGGGGTTCTACTCGCCCAGCCAGCTGGTGCAAGACGCGCGTCGCCATGGCGTGGTGGTGCTGCCACCTGACGTGGTGCACAGCAACTGGGATTGCACGCTGGTGGATGTGCCAGATGGCTTCGATGCCAGCGACCCCGCGGTCTGGCCTCAGGCGCATGAGCGGGTCGCACACCGCCCGGACCAGCCCGCCGTGCGGCTCGGGCTGCGCCTGGTCAGCGGCCTGGGTCGCGAAGCGGCGTCGTGCATCGAGCAGGCGCGCCTCTGCGCGCCCTTGCTCAATGTGGATGACCTGGCCCGTCGCGCTGGACTGAAGCAAACCGAGGTGCGTGCCCTGGCTTCGGGCGACGCCTTGCAGAGCCTGGCCGGACACAGGCGCCAGCAGGTCTGGGACGCCGCAGCCCTGCACCGCGCGCCGGTGTTGCTGCGCGAAGCCCCGGTGGCCGAGGCCACGCTGACCCTGGCGGCCCCACCTGAAAGCGAAGACATCCTCTTCGATCACGTTTCACTGGGGCTTTCGCTGCGGCGTCATCCCCTGGCTTTGCTGCGACCCCGACTTCAAGCGCAGCGCCTGCAGACATCCACCGAACTGCACACCTTGCCCAAAGGCCGGCTGGCCCGGGCTTGCGGCATCGTCGTCGGTCGCCAGCAGCCAGGCACGGCTTCGGGCGTGGTCTTCGTGACGCTGGAAGACGAAACCGGGTCGGTCAACGTCGTCGTCAAGCCCGAGCTGAAAGCGCGCCAGCGCACCGAACTCGTCCATTCCCGGCTTCTTGCCGTCTACGGCGTGTGGCAACGCGAGGGCGAGGTCTGCCACCTGGTGGCGCAATTTCTCAAGGACCTCACGCCTTTGCTGGGGCGCCTGAGCACGCGGAGTCGGGATTTTCACTGAAGCGGCCTTGGCGTTGGCACAACACGCACCGGCGTCTGGTGATGAAATTCAATTCGACAACGCGCCTTGTCACAACCTAGAATGCCATCGCTCTGTGCGCATTCAGCACAAACCACACTAGGAGACACGCATGAGCATCGCCAACACCTGCGTCCTGATCGCCGCCATCTTGCCGGTCATCACCATGGGCGCCGCCAAGGCCGCCACCGCCGGCAAGCGCCGCAGCGACGGCGGCTACGACAACAACAACCCGCGCGACTGGGCCGCCAAGCAAACTGGCTGGAAGGCCCGCGCCGCCGCCGCACAGAACAACGGCTTCGAAGCCCTGCCTCTGTTCGTGTTCGCCGTGCTGGCTGCGCAGTTCGCCGGCCTGGACCAGGTCCGCACCGATCAGCTGGCCATGGCCTTCATCGGCATCCGCCTGGTCTACACGGCGCTGTACTTCGCCAACGTTGCGGCGCTGCGCAGCCTGGTGTGGTTCGCTGGCCTGGCTGTCACCATCGCCATCTTCTCGCCCACGCTGAAGCTGCCTTTCTGACCTGATCACGGGTCAGCCCAACAAAACGCCCGGGGCGGTTCATCACCGCGCCCGGGCGTTGTGTTTTCAGGTCAGTCGCAGCGCTTCAACGCTTGCGCACCGGCATCAGGTCCGTGCAGGTGCCGTGAGCCGCCTCGGCCGCCAGCCCCACGCTCTCACCCAGGGTGGGGTGCGGGTGGATGGTCTTGCCGATGTCGACCTCGTCGGCGCCCATCTCGATGGCCAGTGCGATCTCGCCGATCAGGTCCCCCGCGTGCGTGCCCACGATGCCGCCACCGACGATGCGATGGGTTTCGGCGTCGAACAGCAGCTTGGTGAAGCCTTCCGAGCGGCCGTTGGCCAGCGCGCGGCCTGACGCTGCCCACGGAAAGAGCCCCTTCATGACCGCCCTGCCCTGGGATTTGGCCTGGTCTTCCGTCAGGCCCACCCAGGCGATTTCGGGGTCGGTGTAAGCCACGCTGGGGATCACGCTGGCGTCGAACGCCGTGCGCGCAAGTTTGTCGTCACCCAGCAGCTCACCGGCGATGACCTCGGCCGCCACGTGGCCCTCGTGCACGGCCTTGTGCGCCAGCATCGGTTGCCCCACGAGGTCACCGATGGCGAACAGACTGGGCACGTTGCTGCGCATCTGCTTGTCCACGGGCACGAAACCACGCTCGTTGACCGTCAGCCCGGCCTTGTCTGCTCCGACCTTGCGGCCATTGGGCGAGCGGCCCACGGCCTGCAGCACCAGGTCGTACACGGCTGGCTCGGGCGCCGGCTCGCCATCCTTGGCCGAAGCGAAGCTCACTTTGATGCCTTCGGGCGTGGCTTGTGCCGCCACCGTCTTGGTGCTGAGCATGACGCGGTCAAAGCGGTGGGCGTTGAACTTGTCCCAGACCTTGACCAGGTCGCGATCGGCGCCAGGCATGAGCCCGTCGCCCATCTCGACGACGTCGATGCGTGCCCCCAACGTGGAGTACACCGTGCCCATCTCCAGGCCGATGATGCCGCCGCCGATGACCAGCATTTTTTTGGGAACGCTGGTCAGCGCCAGGGCGCCGGTGGAGTCGACCACGCGCGGGTCGTCGGGCATGAAGGGCAGGCGCACGGCTTGCGAGCCCGCGGCCAGGATGGCGCGCTTGAAGCGCAACTGGCGGGTCTCACCGGTCTTGTCCTGCGCGCTGCCGGTGGTGACCTCGACCTCGAGCGTGTGCGCATCGACCAGGCTGCCGTAGCCACGCACCACCTCGACTTTGCGGGCCTTGGCCATGGCGGCCAGACCTTGCGTGAGCTTGCCGGTCACGCCCGACTTGTGCGCACGCAACTTGGCCAGGTCCAGCTTGGGCTCGCCAAAGCTCACACCCAGCGCATCGAAATGCTTGACCTCGTCCATCACGGCCGCCACGTGCAGCAAGGCCTTGGAAGGGATGCAGCCCACGTTCAGGCAGACACCTCCCAGCTCGGCGTAACGCTCGACCAGGATGACCTTCAGCCCCAGGTCGGCCGCGCGGAAGGCAGCGCTGTAGCCACCGGGGCCACCGCCCAGCACGAGCACGTCGCAATCGGTGTCGGGCGGGATGGCTGCCGCAGCCCGGGCGGGCTGGGCGACAACTTGCGCTGGAGCTTGAGCAGACGGTTGCGTAGAAGGCGCAGCTGCTGGAGTCGCGGCCGTTGCCGTCGCAGCGGCCCCAGACGCCCCAGACGCCGCAGACGTCGTTGCCCCGGCACCCGCCACATCCAGCGTCAGGATGACGTGCCCCTGCCCCACCCGGTCGCCCAGCTTGACCCGGATTTCGCCGACCACCCCGGCCTGGGGCGAAGGCACCTCCATGGAGGCCTTGTCGGACTCCAGGGTGATCAGGCTTTGCTCGGCGGCCACGGTCTGACCGGGTTTGACGAGGATCTCGATGATCGCCGCGTCGGCGATGTCGCCCAGGTCGGGCATGGGGATGTCGATGAATGCCATGTCGACGCCCCTTACACCAATGCCCGGCGGAAGTCCGCCAGCAGAGCCGCCAGGTAGGCGTTGAACTTGGCCGCCGACGCGCCGTCGATGACGCGGTGGTCGTAGCTCAGGCTCAGCGGCAACATCAGGCGCGGCACGAACTCGCTGCCATTCCAGATCGGCTTCATGGCTGAGCGGCACACGCCCAGGATGGCCACCTCCGGCGCGTTGATGATCGGCGTGAAGGTGGTGCCACCGAAGCCGCCCAGCGACGAAATCGAGAAGCAGCCGCCGCTCATCTCGGCCGGGGTGAGCTTGCCGTCGCGGGCCTTGGCCGCCAGCGCGGCGGTTTCCAGCGCCAGCTGGCTCAGCGACTTCTGGTCCACGTCGCGGATCACCGGCACCACCAAGCCATTGGGCGTGTCGGCCGCGAAGCCGATGTGCACATAGCCCTTGAGCACCAGGTCATCGCCGTCGAGCGAAGCGTTGAATTGCGGGAACTTGCGCAGCGCCACCGCGCAGGCCTTGAGCAGGAAAGCCAGCATCGTGAACTTGGTGCCCGCCTTGGCGTGCTCCTCGTTGAGCTTGACGCGCAAGGCCTCCAGCTCGGTGATGTCGGCCTCTTCGTTGTTGGTGACGTGCGGGATGCGCACCCAGTTGCGGTGCAGGTTGGCGCCCGAGATCTTCTTGATGCGCGACAGCGGCTGGCGCTCGATGGGGCCGAACTTGGTGAAGTCGATCGATGGCCAGGGCAGCAGGGTCATGCCGCCCAGGTCGGCGCTGCCAGCACCCGATGAGACGGCAGGTGCGCCGCCCGAGGCCACCTGCGCGATCACACCCTTGACGAAGTTCTGCACATCGACGTGGGTGATGCGCCCTTTGGGACCGGTGCCTGGCACCTTGGCGATGTCCACGCCCAGTTCGCGCGCAAAGCGTCGAACGGAGGGCGAGGCATGGGCAAGCTGGCCCGTGGCGGGTGGTTCAGCCGGTGGCAAGGAGGCAGTCGGGCTGCTGCGCGGGGCCGGCTCGGCCACTGGCGCTGGCGCAACCACAGCGGCAACGGGTGCCGACACAGCAGGTGCGGCCGAGGCAGCAGCAGGCACAGCGGCTGCTGCAGGTGGCGAGGCACTCGCAGCGCCCTCACCCACCTCCAGCAAGCCGATCACCGATCCCTGGCTGACCTTGTCACCCAGCTTCAGCCTCAGCTCCTTGATCACTCCGCCTTGCGCAGACGGCACCTCCATCGACGCCTTGTCCGACTCGATGGTGATCAGGCTTTGTTCCGCGCGAACGGTGTCGCCCGGCTTGACGAGCAGCTCGATGACGGCTGCGTCGCTCACGTCCCCGATGTCCGGGACGGTCAGTTCAATCGTGGCCATGTGTGGTCCTCGCAGGCGTCAGGCGTACAGCGGGTTGAGCTTCTCGGTGTCGATGCCATATTTGGCGATCGCCTCGGCGACCTTCGAGCCCGGCAGCTTGCCTTCATCGGCCAGCGACTTCAGCGCGGCCACGACGATGTAGTGGCGGTTGATCTCGAAGTGCTCGCGCAGCCGGTAGCGGAAGTCGCTGCGACCGAAGCCATCGGTGCCGAGCACCTTGAAAGAACGCCCTTGCGGGATGTGGGCACGGATTTGCTCAGGCAGCGCCTTGACGTAGTCGGTCGAGGCCACGACCGGGCCTTGCGTTCGGCTCAACTGCTTCGTCACGAAGGGCACACGCGGCGCATCGGTCGGGTGCAGCAGGTTCCAGCGCTCGACGTCCTGGCCTTCGCGGGCCAGCAGGTTGAAGCTCGGGCAGCTCCAGACGTTGGCGCCCACGCCCCAGTCGGCTTCCAGCAGCTCCTTGGCCGCCACCGACTCGCGCAGGATCGAACCCGCACCCAGCAGGTTGACTTGAAGCTTGTGTTTGCTGTCAGCGTCCTGCAGCAGGTACATGCCGGCGATGATCTCGGCCTCGGTGCCTTGTTTCAAGCCTGGCTGGGCGTAGTTCTCGTTGAGCAGGGTCAGGTAGTAGAAGACGTTCTCCTGCTTCTCGACCATGCGCTTGAGGCCGTCCTGGATGATGACGGCGACTTCGTGCGCGAAGCTCGGGTCGTAGCTCAGGCAGTTGGGAATGGTGCCCGCCACCAGCTGGCTGTGGCCGTCCTCGTGCTGCAGGCCTTCACCGTTCAAGGTGGTGCGACCCGACGTGCCACCCAGCAGGAAGCCGCGCGCCTGCATGTCGCCCGCGGCCCAAGCCAGGTCGCCGATGCGCTGCAGCCCGAACATCGAGTAGTAGATGTAGAACGGGATCATCACGCGGTTGTTCGTCGAGTACGACGTGGCCGCCGCGACCCACGAGCTCATGCCGCCGGCTTCGTTGATGCCTTCCTGCAGGATCTGGCCGGCCTTGTCCTCGCGGTAGTACATGACCTGGTCCTTGTCGACCGGGGTGTACTTCTGGCCTTCCGGCGCGTAGATGCCGATCTGGCGGAACAGGCCCTCCATGCCGAAGGTGCGGGCTTCGTCGACCAGGATGGGCACCACGCGCGGGCCCAGGTTGGCATCGCGCAGCAGCGGCGTCAGGCAGCGCACGAAGGCTTGCGTGGTCGAGATCTCGCGGCCTTCCTGCGTGGGCTCCAGGATGCTCTGGAACGCATCCAGGCCCGGCACCGGCAGCGTCTCGTCGGCCTTGGGACGGCGCTTGGGCAGCGCACCACCCAGGGCGGCGCGGCGCTCCAGCAGGTACTTCATCTCGGGCGTGTTTTCAGCCGGCTTGATGAAGGGCAGCTTTTCGATGTCCTCGTCGGCCACCGGGATGTTGAAGCGGTCGCGGAAGAGCTTGATGTCTTCGTCCGTCAGCTTCTTGGTCTGGTGGGCGGTGTTTTTGCCTTCACCGCTCTTGCCCATGCCGAAGCCCTTGACCGTCTTGATCAGCAGCACGGTGGGCTGGCCGGTGTGGTTCACGGCCGCGCTGTAGGCGGCGTACACCTTCTGCGGGTCGTGGCCGCCGCGTTGCAGGCGCCAGATGTCGTCGTCCGACAGGCGCGCCACCATCTCCAGCGCACGCGGATCGCGCCCGAAGAAGTGCTGGCGCACGAAGGCGCCGTCGTTGGCCTTGCAGGCCTGGTAATCGCCGTCGACCATCTCCATCATGATCTTGCGCAGGATGCCGTCCTTGTCGCGCGCCAGCAGCGGGTCCCAGTACGAGCCCCACAGCAGCTTGATCACGTTCCAGCCGGCGCCGCGGAACTCGCCTTCGAGTTCCTGCACGATCTTGCCGTTGCCGCGCACCGGGCCGTCCAGGCGCTGCAGGTTGCAGTTGATGACGAAGATCAGGTTGTCGAGCTTTTCGCGCGCGGCCAGGCCGATGGCGCCCAGAGACTCGGGCTCGTCCATCTCGCCGTCGCCACAGAACACCCAGACCTTGCGCTTGGAGGTGTCGGCCAGGCCACGGGCGTGCAGGTACTTCAGGAAGCGCGCCTGGTAAATCGCCATGATCGGGCCCAGACCCATCGACACGGTCGGGAACTGCCAGAACTCCGGCATCAGCTTTGGGTGCGGGTAGCTGGAGAGGCCCTTGCCGCCCACTTCCTGGCGGAAGTTGTTGAGCTGGTCTTCCGTGATGCGGCCTTCCATGAAGGCGCGGGCGTAGATGCCGGGGGCCGAGTGGCCCTGGATGTAGAGCAGGTCGCCGCCGTGGTCGGGCGTGTCGCCATGCCAGAAGTGGTTGAAGCCGACGCCCAGCATGGTCGCCAGCGAGGCGAACGAAGAAATGTGGCCACCCAGGTCGCCGCCATCGGGCGGGTTGTGGCGGTTGGCCTTGACCACCATCGCCATGGCGTTCCAGCGCATGTAGCTGCGCAGGCGCTCTTCGATCTCGAGGTTACCGGGGTGGTGGGCCTCGTCTTCCACCGCGATGGTGTTCACGTAGGCCGTCGTGGCCGAGAACGGCATGTCGATGCCGGCCTGACGGGCGTGGTCAAGGAGGTTTTCGAGCAAGTCGTGTGCTCGGGCGCGACCTTCGGTTTCGATGACCCCCGACAGGGCATCGAGCCATTCGCGGGTTTCCTGAGGATCCTGGTCCAGGTTGGGGGACAGCAGCGGATCGTTGGCTGACATGGTTTCAGTCTCCGGTGAAGGTGGCGTGCGACCGAGTATGGCCACACGCCTGGATGGCAGAAAACGTGGATAAACGCTGCCATTCCGGTTTCGACGAGGTGCGCACACAACACGGTGGCGTTGCGGCACTCGGAAAATATACCTGCCGGGGCGTGCTCCTCCAGTTGCGGTTTCCCGCACCGATAATCCCGAGATGCCCTTTTCCGCTTCTCCGCAACAGCCCGGGACGCCTGCGCCACAAGCCTCCGGACAAACCAGTCGCCTGTTCTGGCGCTGGTGGCGCAAGCAAACGCCCAGTCAGCAGGACCGCTACGCCACGCTGGGGCCTTTGGTGTCCGTGCTGCTTTTCCTGGCGGCCATCATCGCGGCCTTCTGGTACCTGCGCAACGAAGAGCTCGAGCGGGAGCAAGAAGCCGTCAAGCGCGACACCGAGGTCGTTCAGCAACAAATCCGCATGCGCCTGGTCGAGAACCAGGAGCAACTGCTGCGCCTGGCCCGCGACGTCAGCCTCAAGCCGGCCGACGCCGACGTTTTCACCCGCCAGGCCGATGACTTCATCCGCGCCCGCCCCGAAATCCTCAGCGTCAGCTGGGTGCAGCGCGACGGTCGCATGAAGGCCACCCGCAACGCCTTCAGCCTGCCCATTGCGCCAGAGCTCGAGCCTGACATCAACATCGAGGAAGACGACTGGCGAGACCACTTCCCCGGCGCCGAGCCCAGGCAGGCTTTCAAGAGCGCGCGTGAAAACAACATGCCGGTCTACTCGCGCCCCTACCTGAACCCTCAGGGCGTGCGCGTGCTGCAGCTACAGATGCCCATGATGGAGCGCGGCCAGTTCTCCGGCACCCTGGTGACCGAGTACGCGCTCGACCCCCTGATGCGCTACCTGGTGCCCCGCGAGATCGCCGCGCGCCACGCCATGAGCCTCATCGAGGTGAGCGGCATCGTGCTGACCAGCACCTCCGGGGCCCGCAACGAAGACTCCGCCCGCCCCATCTTCGCCCACGACGTGGTCGTCACCCCCGTGGGCAACGGCCTGATCCTGCGCGGCTCGGGCTACCGCACCTCCTCGGGCCTCATCGGCAACACCCTGTTCTGGATGGTGGTGGCACTGTCGGTTCTCACCGTCTGGACCCTGATGGGCACCCTGCGGCACATGCGCCGCCGCTCGCAGATCCAGAAAGCGCTGGTGCAGGAAACCAACTTCCGCCGGGCGATGGAGAACTCCATGCTCACCGGCATGCGCACCATCGACCTCGAAGGCCGCATCACCTACGTGAACCCGGCGTTCTGCGCCATGACGGGCTTTTCGGAAGAAGAGCTCATCGGCTGCGTGCCCCCCTACCCCTACTGGCCGAAAGACCGCCTGGACGAGTTCAACCGCATGTTCCAGCAGGAGCTGCTCGGCCGCAGTCCCATGGGTGGCATCGAGGTCGTCATGCAGCGCCGCGACGGCAGCCAGTTCGACGCCCGCATGTACGTCTCGCCCCTGATCGACGCCCAGGGCGACCAGACCGGCTGGATGACGTCGGTCACCAACATCACCGAAGCCAAGCGCGTGCGAGACCAGCTCACCGCCGCCCACGAGCGCTTCACCACCGTGCTGGAGGGCCTGGACGCCGCCGTGTCCGTGGTCTCGGTGCAACGCGGCGAACTGCTGTTCGCCAACCGCTCCTACCGCCTGTGGTTCGGCGCCAACCCCGACGCCCACGCCCAGCTCACCGGCGGACAGGTCATGCCCGATGAAATCATCGACGGCGACGAGGCCGTGGACGATTTCGGGGGCCTGCCCGCCCACTCGCTGACCAACGCAGGCAGCGACACCCGCGAAGTCTTCATGGACACCGTCCAGAAATGGTTCGACGTGCGCGCCCGCTACGTCCAGTGGACCGACGGCAACCTGGCCCAGATGCTGATCGCCACCGACATCACCGCCCGCCGCCAGGCCGAAGAAGCCGCCGCCCGCCAGGCCGAGAAGTCGCAGTTCACCAGCCGCCTGATCACCATGGGCGAAATGGCCTCGACCGTGGCCCACGAGCTCAACCAGCCGCTGGCCGCCATCTCCAACTACTGCAGCGGCATGATCAGCCGGGTGCAAAACGGCAACATCGACAACGAGCAGCTTGTCAGCGCCCTGGAGAAAACCTCCCGCCAGGCCCAACGCGCCGGCCAGATCATCCACCGCATCCGCCAGTTCGTGAAACGCTCGGAGCCGCAGCGTCAGCCCGCCCGGGTGCGCGACATCACCGACGCCGTGCTTGAGCTGGCTGTTTTCGAGATGAAACGCCGCCGGGTCACGCTCAACACCATGGTGGCCAACCGCCTGCCGCAGCTCATGGCGGACCCGATCCTCATCGAGCAGGTGCTGCTGAACCTGCTGAAAAACGCCGCCGAGGCCATCGACTCGGCTCAGATGCCCATGTCGCGTCGCCTGATCGACCTCAAGGTGCAACAGCGTGTGACCGAGGACCAGGGCCCGGTGGTCGAGTTCACCGTCAGCGACGGCGGCCCCGGCATGAAGGAAGAGATGCTGGCGCGGCTTTTCGAGGCCTTCCACTCGACCAAGGCCGAGGGATTAGGGATAGGCCTGAGTCTTTGTCGCTCCATCATTGAGTCGCATCATGGTCGGATCAAGGCCGAGAACATCTACAATGGTCCGAACGTCGTGGGGTGTCGTTTCACCTTCACACTCCCGATCGAAACCGACGCAGGTAGCCAGCCGGACCCGACCGACTCGGCCATCCCCCCCTCCAACGATTTGCTTGCCGACAACCCATGAGCTTGATCCCGAAAAAAGGCACTGTGTATGTGGTGGATGACGACGAGGCCGTTCGCGACTCGTTGCAGTGGCTGCTGGAGGGCAAGGACTACCGGGTTCGCTGTTTTGACTCGGCCGAATCCTTCCTCGCCCGCTTTGACCCCCGCGAAGTCGCCTGCCTGATCGCCGACATCCGCATGGATGGCATGAGCGGCCTGGAGCTGCAAGACAAGCTGCTCGAGCGCAAGTCCCCCCTGCCCATCGTGTTCATCACCGGTCACGGCGACGTGCCCATGGCCGTGAACACCATGAAAAAGGGCGCGATGGACTTCATCGAAAAGCCCTTCAAGGAAGACGCCCTGGTCGCCCTGGTCGAGCGCATGCTGGACCAGGCCCGCTCGTCCTTCTCGCAGTCGCAAGAAGCCGCCAGCCGCGAAGCGCTGCTCTCGCGCCTGACCACCCGCGAAGCCCAGGTGCTCGAGCGCATCGTCGCCGGCCGGCTGAACAAGCAGATCGCCGACGACCTGGGCATCTCCATCAAGACGGTGGAAGCCCACCGCGCCAACGTGATGGAAAAGCTCAACGCCAACACCGTGGCCGACCTGCTCAAGATCGCCCTGGGCGCCAGCGGCCAGGCGCCCGCAGCCGGCACCAAGTAAGGCTGCCCAGCCGCCCCCACAAGGCCGCCTCCAAGCGGCCTTTTTCCATTCCTGAGGCCACTCGGGCACGCCCCGAAGCCCCTTTTCGCTGAACTCGCTCACCTCGTTCCCCGGAGCCCCACCATGACCGCCCAACTCATCGACGGCAACGCCCTGTCCAAGCAACTACGCGGCGAAGTCGCCCAGCGCGCAGCCGCCCTGACCGCCAAGGGCCTCAAGCCCGGCCTGGCCGTTGTGCTGGTCGGCGACAACCCCGCCAGCCAGGTGTACGTGCGCAACAAGGTCAAGGCCTGCGAAGAAGCCGGGTTCCACTCCGTGCTCGAAAAGTACGACGCCACCCTGAGCGAGGCCGACCTGCTCGCGCGCGTCGAGGCCCTGAACAACGACCCTGCCATCCACGGCATCCTGGTGCAGCTGCCCCTGCCCAAGCACATCGACGACCACAAGGTGATCGAGGCCATCTCGCCATTGAAGGACGTGGACGGCTTCCACGTGGCCAGCGCCGGCGCCCTGATGGTCGGCGAGGTCGGCTTCAAGGCCTGCACGCCCTACGGCTGCATGAAGATGCTCGAATCCATCGGCATGAAGGACCTGCGCGGCAAGCACGCCGTGGTGATTGGCCGCTCCAACATCGTCGGCAAGCCCATGGCCATGATGCTGCTGGCCGCCAACGCCACCGTCACCATCACACACAGCGGCACGGCCGACCTGGGCGCCATGACCCGCCAGGCCGACATCGTCGTGGCGGCCGTGGGCAAGCGCAACGTGCTCACGGCCGACATGGTCAAGCCCGGTGCCGTGGTCATCGACGTGGGCATGAACCGCGACGACGAAGGCAAGCTCTGCGGCGACGTGGATTTCGCCGGTGTGAAAGAAGTGGCGAGCCACATCACCCCCGTGCCCGGCGGGGTCGGCCCCATGACGATTACCATGTTGCTGGTCAACACCATGGAAGCCGCCGAGCGCACCTTCGCGACTCGCTGAGCCCCACCCGCACCGCTTTGCCCACGTTCACCGCCAGCACCATGAGCAGCAACCCCCTCCTCGACACCTCCGGCCTGCCCCTGTTCGACCAGATCAAGCCTGAGCAGGTCAGCCCTGCGATGGACGCCCTGCTGGCCGAGTCCGAAGCGGCGCTTGAAAAGGTCACCGGCCCGGACGTGCCGGCCGACTACGACGCGCTGTCGCTGCTGCTGGACGTGCCGACCGAGCGCATGGGCCGCGCCTGGGGCGCCGTGGGCCACCTCAACAGCGTGGCCGACACGCCCGAGCTGCGCGCGGCCTTCAACGAGAACTTGCCTCGCCTGACCGAGTTCTACACCCGCCTGGGCTCGGACGAGCGCCTCTACGCCAAGTACAAGGCGGTCAACCTGGCAGACCAGGCCGCCAGCGCCGAGCGCAAGCTGCCCCCCGCTCGCCGCCGCGCCCTGGACAACGCCCTGCGCGGCTTCGTCCTCGGTGGAGCCGAGCTGCAAGGCCCCGCCAAGCAACGCTTCGCCGAGATCCAGGAATTGCAAGCCGCCAAGTCGCAGGCCTTTTCCGAGCATGTGATGGACGCCACCGACGCGTTCTCGCACTTCGCCAGCACCGATGAACTGGCCGGGGTGCCGGACGACGTGCAGGCCGCCACCCGCGCCGCCGCCGAAGCCGACGGCAAGGAGGGCAAAGACACGCATAAGCTCACCCTGCACATGCCCTGCTACCTGCCGGTCATGCAGTACGCCACCAACCGGGCGTTGCGCGAGACCATGTACCGCGCCTACGCCACCCGCGCCAGCGAGTTCGGCCCGGCAGAGCGCGACAACTCCACGCTGATGCAGGAGATCGTCGCCCTGCGCCAGGAAGAGGCCCAGCTGCTCGGCTACGCCAACTTCGCCGAGGTGTCCTTGGTGCCCAAGATGGCCCAAAGCCCCCAGCAAGTCATGGACTTCCTTCGCGACCTGGGCAAACGCGCTCGCCCTCACGCCGAGAAGGACATGGCCGAGCTGCGCGAGTTCGCGCGCACCGAATGCGCCCTGCCCGACCTGCAAGCCTGGGACATCGCGTTCGTGAGCGAAAAGCTCAAAGAGGCCCGCTACGCCTTCAGCGACCAGGAGGTCAAGCAGTATTTCACCGAGCCGACCGTGCTCAAGGGCCTGTTCGGCCTGATCGAAAAGCTCTTTGACGTCACGATCAAACCAGACACGGCGCCCGTGTGGCATGAAACGGTGCGCTTCTTCCGCATCGAGCGCGCCGGCAACTTGGTCGGTCAGTTCTACCTCGACCCCTACGCCCGCCCCGGCAAGCGCCCAGGTGCCTGGATGGACGACGTGCGTGGCCGCTGGAATCGCCCCGACAACCACGTGACGCAGACCCCGGTGGCGCACCTGGTGTGCAACTACGCCCGCGGCGTGGGCGACAAGCCCGCCCTGCTCACCCACGACGATGTCACCACCCTCTTCCACGAGTTCGGCCACGGTCTGCACCACATGCTGACCCAGGTCGACGACATCGGCGTGGCCGGCATCAGTGGCGTCGAGTGGGACGCGGTCGAGCTGCCCAGCCAGTTCATGGAGAACTTCTGCTGGGAGTGGGACGTGGTGCAGCAGCTCACCCACCACGTGGACACCGGCGCTTCGCTGCCACGCGCGCTGTTCGACAAGATGGTCGCCGCCAAGAACTTCCAGAGCGGCATGCAGACCGCTCGCCAAATCGAGTTTTCGCTGTTCGACATGCGCCTGCACGCCGAGCCCGGCGCACAAACCGATGTTCAGAAGGTGATCGACGAGGTGCGCCAGGAAGTTGCCGTCAACATTCCGCCGGCCTTCAACCGCTTCCAGCACAGCTTCTCGCACATCTTCGCTGGCGGCTACGCAGCCGGCTACTACAGCTACAAGTGGGCCGAGGTGCTGTCTGCCGACGCCTACGCAGCCTTCGAAGAAGCCGCCACGCCGCAAACCGGCGTGCTCAACGCCGAAGTCGGGCGCCGCTACCGCGAGGCCATCCTCGAAGCTGGCGGCAGCCGCTCCGCCATGGACAATTTCAAGGCATTTCGCGGGCGTGAGCCCCAGATCGACGCCCTGCTGCGCCACCAGGGCATGGCCTGATGAAGTCAATGAAGGAGCCAGCCATGTCAGCGACCAACCACCGTGCTTTCTGGCGGGCCTGCCTGCCCGCGCTGCTCAGCGCCTTGCTGGCTCCTGCCGCCTGGGGCGCCTACAAAATCGTGGGCCCCGATGGCCGTGTCACCTACACAGACCGCCCTCCCGTGGGCGAAGGGGCGCAAGCCCTCGGCAAACCCAGGGCGGGTGTCAGCACCGTTGCCTTGCCTTATGAGTTGCAACAGGTGGTCAACCGCCACCCGGTGACGCTCTACACCATGCGCGAATGCGGGGCCTGCGCAAGCGGGCGCCAACTGCTGCAGTCCCGCGGGGTGCCATACACCGAAAAGACGGTCGACACGCCCGAAGACGTCCGCGCCTTCAACGCCCAGGAAAACAGCACCCAGCTGCCCTTGCTCAAGGTCGGTGGCAAGCAGATCATCGGACTGCAGCAGTCGGAGTGGAACGCTTACCTCGATGCGGCCGGCTACCCGCAGCAGTCGAAGCTTCCACCTGGGTACACCCAGCCCGAAGCCAGCCCGCTCGCGCCGCCCAAGCCTGCCTCCAGCCCGGCGGGCGATCGTCGCAACGAAAGCGATCGGCCTTTTGCCCCCACCATCGGCAACCCGCCCGAAGGTTTCCGCTTCTAACCTGACCTTGCCCCCTGTGATCGAAACCGACGTGGCCATCATTGGCGGTGGCCCGGCAGGGCTTGCCGCAGCCGAACTCCTCTCCACACAAGGCTGGCAGGTCGACCTGTACGACGCCATGCCCTCGGTGGGGCGCAAGTTCCTGCTGGCGGGCCGTGGCGGCTTGAACATCACGCACTCCGAACCGCTCGATCGCTTCGTCACGCGCTTCGAGGGGCGATCAGGCACCCTGGCGCCCATGCTGGCGGCCTTCACGCCCGACGACCTTCGCCAATGGTGCCAGGGCCTTGGTGTGGACACCTTCGTGGGCAGCTCTGGCCGCGTTTTTCCGCAAGAGATGAAGGCGGCCCCCTTGCTGCGCGCCTGGCTCAGCCGCTTGCGCCAGCAAGGCGTGCGCGTGCATGCCCGCCACCGCTGGCAGGGCTGGACATCCGACGGGGATCTGGCCTTCACCGCCCCCGGCGGTGACATCGCAGTCAGGCCTCGCGCCACCTTGCTCGCCTTGGGTGGCGGCAGTTGGTCGCGCCTGGGCTCGGACGGCCGCTGGGTGCCCTGGCTGCAGGAACGCGGAGCGGATGTCGCCCCCCTGCGGGCGGCCAACTGCGGCTTCGACGTGGCGCCCACCGCACAGGGGCGCAGCGGCTGGTCGGAACACCTCACGAGCCGTCACGCCGGCCATCCCATCAAGCCGGTCACCCTGACCTTCACCGACCAGCAAGGCCTCAGCGAAACACGTCAGGGCGAGTTCGTGCTGACCGAGTCTGGCATCGAGGGCAGCCTGGTCTATGCCTTCTCCAGCCGCATCCGCGACGCCATCGAGCGCGATGGCTCGGCCACGGTGTGGCTCAATCTGTTGCCGGCCCACTCGCCCGATCAGGTGCTGACCGAGCTCAAGGAGGGTCTGCCGAGATACGGGTCAAAATCCTACATAAGCCATTGGAATCTAACCGCTGGCCGTTCTATGCGCGATTGGAATATGGAGCGCTGACGCCCACAGCCTCGGCGCGGCTGGACGTCCTATTCGCCTGGCGACAAGGCCGCGAGCGGCGCGGTTCGATCAGCGGTGCGGCGCAAGACCGATACGACCTCTCTCACATCGTCAATGACGTCGGCCGCAGCTTCCGGCAACGACGTGCCGGTTGAGCTAGAAATCCCAGCCCCGTTGAGGACGGTGCTGGCCATGGCATGCAACTGAAGAAGTTGGTCCCTCAACCCACCCTCGCCAGACAACTGGCGGACCACCTCGTCAATCTCGTCGACGCTTTGCAGCAGCAATCGGGTGTCGAACGAGCCCTGTGCGGCTTCGAGAGCCGCCGCGTCCACCATGCCGTGTGCCGTTTGAACAGAGGATTCGCTGGTCATGACTGTCCTCGCCTTCCTTTACCCTTCGATGGGTCCTTGGCGACGCTCTCGGCGTTCGCCCTTGCCTGTCGGGCAGCCTGACGATACAGGGCGTCCTTCAGCCACGGTTCAACCGGCTTCTTCGGGTCCAGCGCGAAAGCCCCAAAGCGCTTTGTGTGCTGGCCGTAGGGACTCAGCCATGGGAAATCCTCCTCCCTGACCGGGTAGCCGCGAGAGATCAGATCCTCGATGACCATCATCGTGTCGACTGTGTTGTGCAACATCACGGCGGACGCCACGATGTCCTTGTGGCGTAAAGCCTTCTGCTGCTCGTTCGGATCGTTCTCCCAGACCCCGCCGCCGAAGTCGAGCCACTTAGAGAACGCGTGGTACTGCTCGATCTTGTTGGTCTGCCCCGTCACCTCCTGGCGCATCTCCTTGCTGTTGATCCAGCGCAGCAGATAGATCGTGCGCAAGACGCGGCCCAGCTCCCGAGCGGCTGCGTACACGCGGTTGCTGCGGCTGTTGTTGCTCAGCTTCCTGAGGATCACCGGCGAGGCCACATGGCCGGCCTCCATCGAGATCGCGATCTGCATCAGGTCCTTCCAATGGGACTTGATAAGGGCCCAGTCCACGACGTCGGTAAACAGCTTGTCGATGTGCTGGTACTTCGTCTTCCGGTCGACGCGGTAGAACTTCAGATCCTTCCAGCCGCGGATGCGAGGCATCAGGTCGATGCCACTGAGGTAGGTGAAGGCGAAGACGGTTTCCGACTGGCCATGGGTGTCTGAATAGACAGTGTCAGCCTGGACCGAAAGTCCCGCCTTCTGTAGGCCCTCGATCACGTACACCGCCTCCAGTACGCCAGGCGCGATGAAGTGGTGGAACACCGCCATGTAGTTGGTCGCCACGTGGCGATATGCCACGGCACCCATCTTCTTGTAGCGGAAGTGCATGCCGGCCAGTAGGTTCTGATCGTAGAAGTCGTAGTGCGTGCCGTCGGCGGCGACCTTGGTGGCATCACCCCAGTGCTTGGGCAGCGGCAACTGGAGGAACAACTCGCTCATCTCCCGGAACGCCGCATCGAGCTGGTCCAAGCTCATGTGCCGCCGATCTACGAACGAGAGCTGGTGCGCCGACATCTGGTTGACCAAGTGGCGCGAGGCCTGAACGACGCCCATGCCGGTGCCGCGCGCCCAGTTCACGACCAGGTAGCGGGCCGTCGCATTTCGGATCTTGGCGTCGTCCCCGCTCAGCGGGCCGTAGTGCCGCGTGAAGTTGGTCCAGTGCTCGATGTTCTGCAGCACGTCCAGCAGATGGCGGGACGGCATCTTGGCCGCGACCGCGGTATTGAGCGCAATGGCCGATTGAGGCACCTCCCTGGCCTGGGCACGTCGCAGCGACGGCTCGCCCGTGGGCCCGATGGTGACGTCGGATGCATGGTGCGGAAACTCTGTGTCGACCTCCATGGCCGTGTCGCCGAGTTGCTTTTGCAGGTCCTCGACGAAGGCCTCGGAGGTCGCCGGAATGCCTGCCCTCTCACAGTACTCGCTCAGCAGCTTCAGGCATTCGCTCCACGGCATCATCTTCTTGCGGTCATCAGCGAACTGGTCCGAACCCGCGATGCACACGTCGCCACTGCGCAGCTCGGTGGCCAGATAGCTGAAGACGCAGACCTCCAAGAAGCGGCGATTGGTCGGATGGCCGTGGCCGCCCGACCGCAATACGAGCTTGTGCCACTGCGAGGTTGCAAACGACAGGTCGACCTCGTCCGCTATCCATTCGGCCTTGGCGCCCTGGTTAGCCAGCACGATCTGCAGCGCATCGATCAGGCTCTTGTCCTGGCTCGTCGAGCCAAACTCCACCGCCCTGGCCATGCGGAACAGGGGCGCCCGCCAGGAATTGAACGGCTTGCGCAGCAGGGGCAGGTAGTTCTTGCCGCTCCAGACGCGGATCGCTTCACAGTCGGCGCGCAACTGGTCCAGGCTGCCGTGCGGTGCCAGCAGCTCTCGCACCCGCTTGCCCGTCTCCTCGTCGGACAGATCTTCAGCCAGCAGCTCGAGCACCCGCTCCAGCTTGGCCACAAGCTCCTCGCTGAGTTCGCGCTGGCGCGCCTGCAGTTCTTTCAGCTCCTCCTGGGCGGCGTTGTGGCAGGCTGTCAGCCGACGGATGAACATCTCCGCGATGTCGTCACGGGCGCGCACGCGCATCTGCCGGATCAGCGCCAGAGTCATCGTGTGGCGCTTGGCCTGCGAGAAGTCCTTCATTTCCCCGGCGTCGCGAGTCGTGGCCAGGTCGCAAAGGTACTTAAGCCTGGGCTGCGTCAAGCCTTCGAGGAGCGAGTCACTGTCCGGCAGCGATTCGAGCCAGCCAAGCTGCTCGAGCAGTTCATCAAGGTGCTGGCGCGACGCCTTCTTGGCCGACCGCTTCAGCTCGTTGTACCGGGTCTGCCAGTTGGATAACTCCGAGATCAACAACTCGTCCAGCCAACGCCGCTGGTCGTTGGTGAGTTTGCGCTCGACCCCGTCGAAGATGGCTTGCTCGGCAGCCTCGTGCTCCTTCTCAGCAATCTTGTGAAGCGTGCTGAAGCTCGGCAGTTCGTAGTCCTTGATCACGAGTTCCGTGGTCAGCGCGTTGATGACGTCGACCACGGTGTTGACGACCGAGCTGGCTCTGCGCGCGATGCGAACAGCCTCGGCCCGGGGCTTGGGCCCGCTGTACGGCCGGATCTTCAGGAAGGCGCGAACCTTGTCGTGGTCACGATACAAGGCCCCGTTCCCGCTGGCCTCGGGATACCGGAGCTGCTGCTGGGGCGCGAAGCCCAAGCAGACGGCCACATGCTCGACCACCTCTGGCGGAATGCTCTCTGCAGGCTGGAAGAAGTGCAGGTACTGGAAGCACTTCAACTGCACCGTCAGCGACAGCCGACGGTCTTCACCGCGCGAACTTGCAGCGACCCACTCCACCTCGTCTTTCGACGGAGTGAACAGCTTCCGCAGCTTTTGCGGTGTTAGGAGACGAGGAAATCGAGGATAGGCGGTGCGCTCAACGCTCGCCATGGGCCGGCGGGCGCGACGTCACATCCCGACTGCCAAACGTGGAGGCAATCACCCTGGCGCAATCAGGTCGCGCAGGGGTTGGCGGTTCGGGCGGCAAACTTCCGATGAAAACGGGCATAGAACAAACCTCAATGCTGTAGAACTTCGCCCCCGCGCTTGTCTCCACCCGTCGCCTCGTGAGCTCATCGGCTCTGTTTCAGTGCACCGTGGTGGTCGAGAGAAATGATAAGCAACACAGCTCGCCGTTGAACCTAGGGTTTGAGCGGAAGCCGCCGCTCTTCGACGCTCACGCAGCGAGCCCTTTGCCGTGATCTGGGCTTTGCGCAACCGCTCGCCCTCGTTCGGCGACGGTGATGGTGACCCAGGTGCCGATGCGGCCGCCGTCGTCCTCTTTCATCACTGGCGCGCTGACTGTCTGCGCTGCCGCACTCTCGTTCTCCGCACACGCCCAGATCATCAAGATCGACGGCTCGTCCACCGGAGCGGAGTCGGCCAGCGCGTGCGCAGCCGGTACGCCTTTATGCACGCCGCCGCTGGCTACAACGATCCGAACCAACCCCAGCCTGGCGCGTTCTTGTTTGAATCGCGAGCATGGCAAAGTACTCGGATGCGAAGGGTTAAGCATGAAGCGAGTTCGAGTCGCCCCTGGCAAGTTTGTTGCCGTCCCCAATGACGTGGCGTAAAGGGCGCAGCGCATCTTCGATCGGGGTCTGACTCGTGACCAGGTTAGGGATCAGCGGCGATGGAACCAAAGGGCGCGACCGGTCTGATCGCGGGCTCCCCAAAGCCACTTGTGATCGCCAAGCCCTGGACCGGTGCGGGCTGACGCTGGACGCGACGACCATCGAAGCCAGCGGCCGGCAGCGACGCCCGTGTGACCCGCTGGGTGCGAGCCTAGCGGGCCGAGCAAGACGCCGCACCGCGTAGTGCAGCCTTCGTGCCGATGAGCTTCGAGCTGGGCGACGCCTTCCAGTTCGACTGGAGCTGCGAGTACGTCTTCGTCGGCGGCATACGCCGACGGCTGCCGACAGCAGTACGGCGGGTCGGTGCAATGCCAGGCTCCGGTGATTCACGCGAACTCCCCTTGGCGGATAACCGGACTGATCCAGAAGCGCACACCGGTGAGCGCCAGTTCGAATTGCAGGTGCTTGAGAAGCTCCTCCATTCTTTCGGCGGGCACGATTGCCTTGGCCAAGGCTGCAATACCGCCCGCAAGGCCTCCGTCATCATCCAGGTCGAAATGCTCGAACCCATGGGCGTAGACGGGCGAACAGAGATATGTCCTGCACACGCCGGAGGAGACAAGCGCACTGACAGTTCGCTCCTCCATAGCTATCGGCGCAAGCAGGTTCAGACATTGCATATCAGTCATGAGGGTCCTTGAACGTTTTCCCGACAAAGCAGCAAGCTCGGTCAACCTCAAGAGCACTTTGGCACCCCCCCGGACAGAGTCCGGGTGGGTCGACTACGAATCTGTCGTCAGCGGAGCAATGGCGTTAACTGGCCGACATATTGCTAGCTTGAAAAGTCAAGGCGCCAGCAACTTACTGACAAGCGACGCATTGCGGTAGGCCACCGCCAGCGCGTTCCTTATCCAGCCTTCCGCGCGACCACCCGCGATATGAAAGTTCGCGATCTCGAGGACATGTTTGAGCTTGAGCGCAGCCGCGTGGATCTCCGAACTGTCGTGTTCCAGTGAAATCTCCAGCCTGAGAATCTCCACGTGCCGGTCCGCATCGCGCAGATGGCTGCGCAACTGGCGCTGCCAAGGCTTGGACGGAGGGAGCCTCTCCAGCAAGGCCTGCACGATGACATCCACGTCGTTGATGCCCTTGCCGATCGCCTCAAAGTGAGCCGCGGCGGACTCTGGCGGGAAGTCCGATTCCGCCACTTGCGTCCCAACGTCCAGCAGGAGTTTTTGCGTCACTCGCGCACGCCCAGCTTGACGTCAGCCACGAGCCGACTCTTCATCGCCCTGTCTCGAAACGAGGGGTCGCCCATCTCCAACCGGTACCACTCGTTCCAGATCCACAGGCTGCCGACCAGATCCACGAACAGCACTTGTCCGGCGTCGCCCTGGACCTGTAGCACTCCATGCCCTTTGGCCCAGTTAAAGACCAGGAGGTGCTTTCCAGGCGGCACGGCGATCCGAATCAGCGAAGCCGGGATGGTCGTCACCAACCGCTCCCCGGCAATGCCCACCTTGACCCTATTGGCGGCATCTCCCCACCGGTGGCGGACGAGATAGATGGTCAGCTGACCGGCGACCGGCTCGAACCGCTTGGCTCGCGATTCGGCTTCTTCGTCAGGGACGGCTTCCGGCGTGCATATCGCCTTGATCCCGGGGCCATTCCTCGCGCGGTAGCACTGCGGTCCCACGGAGCTGCCCCGCAGGAAGCTTGCGCAACCGGGCAGTAGCAAGCTCCCGGTGACGCAGCTCATCCAAGCCAGTACTGCGCGCCTGTCCATGACTTCAGCTCCTTGGCCACCGCTGATGCTGGTCGTCGATCACGTATGCATGTGAGTGCTGCCGAGCGTCGTCCACGGCCGGGCTCTGCAGGTGCTCATCGCCTTCTTTCAGATCACCGTGGGTATGAGGAACCTCCACCGGATCGTCCTTGGGCCAAAGCCAGAGACTCGCGAACGTGGTCACTCCCGCCAGAATGCCCAGAGCGATGAAGCTGGCGTTCAGGCCGGCCTTGGCGCCCAGCCATCCGGCGACCGGGTAGGTGATGAGCCAACAGGCGTGCGAAAGCGCGAACTGCGCGGCGAAAAGCGCTGGTCGGTCCTGCTCGCTGGCCGAGCGGCGCAGCAGCCTGCCGGACGGCGTTTGAGCGAGGGAGTAGCCCATGCCCAACAGCAGCCACAGCACCACGAGCGCCGCATAGTTGCCCGTCGCCAAGGGTCCAAGCAGCAGGCCGATGGTCAGGACAGACGCGCCAAAGACCATGACGCGCCGGTCGGGCAAGCGCTCCAGGAGCTTGGGTAGCCCAAGGGCAATCAGCATGGAGCCGCCGCCGAAGGCCGCCAGTGCGCCGGCCGTGAAACGCTGGTTGAGCTGCAGCTGGCTCTGCACCAGCACCACCGTGTTGACGATGACCATGGCGCTGGCGGACGCGACAGCGAGGTTCAACGCTAGCAAGCCGCGCAGCCGCGGTGTGGAGAGGTAGATGCGGCTGCCGCGCGTGGTGCGCTCGTAGATGCTGCGCCGCGGCGGCTGCTTTGCCTTGGGGAGCACGGTAGAGACAACCAGTACGGCCGAGGCGACGAAACCCACAACCGTCCCAAGGAAAAGGCTGTGGAAGCTGACCACGGTCAGCAGTGCTGCAGCCAGCGCCGGACTGGCCAGGCTCTCAAGGTCATAGGCCAGGCGCGATAGCGACAAGGCCTTGGTGTAGTCCGCCTCCTTGGGCAGCACATCAGGGATCGTCGCCTGGAATGTGGGCGTGAAACCCGCAGAGGCCGACTGCAACACGAAGATCAGCACGTAGACCTGCCAGATCTCCGTGACGAAGGGCAGCACCAGCGCGACGGCGGCGCGCACGAGGTCCAGCGCAACCAGCAAGGTGCGGCGCGGCACCCTGTCGGCAAACGCCGAGGCGATGGGTGCGACGCCGATGTAGGCCACCATCTTGATGGCCAGCGCGGTGCCGAGCACTGCGCCCGCGTCCGCACCTGCCAAGTCGAAGGCCAGCAGGCCCAGTGCGACGGTGGCCAGCCCTGTTCCGACCAGCGCAATGACCTGGGCGAAGAAAAGGTGGCGGTACGTCCGATTGGCAAGGACATCCAACATGGCGGTGCTCCGCGAAAGGGGGACAGACGCCAGCAGGCGCAATGCCTGCTGGCGCCGCAACGGTCAAAGACCGATCAGTTGCCGGTGAAGTTGGCAGCGATGAAGTTGCCCTGCGGCGTGAAGAACATGTAGAGGTTCGCCTTGGACTTGTCGGCAGCGGCCGGATCCTTGAAGGTGACCTTCCATTCCTTGCCCTTCTGGCCATCGACCTGCTCGGGCGTGCCGGGCTTGATGCTCTGCCAGGACTTGTCGAGCTTGCCGCCGGCGATGAGCGCCTGCTGGCGCTTCACGGCGCAGCCCGACACGGTCTCGGCCTTGGCTGGCGTGTTGCCGTGGAAATGGCAGTCGCCGTCACCGCCGGCAAAGGCGGGAGCGGAGAGGCTGAATGCGGCCATGGCGGCCATCGAGACGAACAGTTTCTTCATGGAAAACTCCTTTGGTGGGGGGTGGGGGAAAACTCAAAGAACGCGGCCATCAGAGGCTCTCGCGTCCCGTGCGGGTGCTCTTGTCGATGTCCATGTCTTCATGCAGGTGCTTGTGCTCCTCCTCGGGGAAGCGCAGGTTCTCTGCATCGAAGTCGTGGTGGTAGCCGTGCAGTTGCATCAACAGCAACAGCGCGCCGAGCGTCATCAGTGCGTTGTTCGAGAACGTGCTGAACCGCTGGAACGACTCACGCTTGCGCCACAGGGACAGCAGGGCGACCATGACCACGAGAGCGGCGATCTGCCCGATCTCAACGCCGACGTTGAAGCTCAGGATCCGCATCAGCATGCTGAAGTTGTCGTCGCCCAGCGGCAGTTGCTGCAGGCGGGTGGACAGGCCGAAACCGTGCAGCAGCCCGAAGGCGAAGACGACACGCAGTAGGTTGGGCGACGGGCGGTTGAAGTACTTCTGGAAGCCGCCGTTGTTGTCGAACCCCTTGTAGATGACGCTGATCGCGATCAGTGCATCCACGAGCCAGAAGTTCCAGGTGATCTTCAGGAACGTCGCGAAGATCAGCGTGATGCAGTGGCCCAGCGTGAACGCCGTGACGAACTTGGCCACATCGGTGAACTTCGTGAGGAAGAACACCACACCGAACAGGAACAACAGGTGGTCGTAGCCGGTCAGCATGTGGCTGGCGCCCAGCCCGATGTACTGCAGGTAGCCGCCATCCAGCATGCGCTGCTTGTCGGCCTCGGAGATGCCGTGCGCCCAGGCGGCCGCGGCGGAGAGGAGCAGGCCCACCGCGAGCAGCGGCCGGGCAAGACGTTGGAACATGATTTCCTTTACTGCTGGTGAAAAATCAGGGAGACGGGGAAGCGCTCGCGCCTCCCCTATCAAGCTCAGGCTTGCGGCAGGGGTTCGGGTTCCGGCTCAGGCTTGGCCTGATCCGACCGCTTCAGGACGAGACCGCACAACGCGGGCAGGACCAGCAGCGTCAGGACCGTCGCGGTGATCAGGCCGCCGATCACGACCGTTGCCAGCGGCCGCTGTACCTCGGCCCCAGTGCCGGTACCGAACGCCATCGGGATGAAGCCCAAGGACGCGACCAGAGCGGTCATCAGGACGGGTCGCACGCGCTCCATCGCGCCTTCGATCACGGCCGCGCTAGTCGCCATGCCGTCTTCCAGCCGCTTACGGATTGCCGAAATCATCACGAGGCCGTTGAGCACCGCCACACCTGACACGGCGATGAATCCCACAGCAGCGGAGATCGAGAACGGAATGTCGCGAATAGCCAGCGTGAACACGCCGCCCGCCACTGCCATCGGGATGGTGGCCAACACCGTCGCCGTCAGCGCAGCGCTGCCGATGGCCAGGTAGAGGACCGCACTGATGAGCACCAGGCACGCCGGGATGATGATGGCCAGCCGCTTGGAAGCAGCCTGCAGGTTCTGGAACTGGCCGCCCCATTCGATCCACGCGCCGGTTGGCAGCTTGATCTCGGCGTCGATGCGCTTCTGCGCTTCGGCGACAAAGCTGCCCAGGTCCCGCCCGCTGACGTTCGCCTCGACATACAGGCGGCGCTTGCCGTTGTCACGACTGACCTCGTTCAGACCTTGCGTGAACTTGAACTGCACCAGCGAACCCAGCGGCACCGAAGCACGCGGCTTGCCGTCGACCGCGGGCAGCGTCACCGGCAATCCGCGCAGCTGGTCCAGATTGTTGCGTTGATCGCCTGGCAGGCGCACGACCAGGTCGAAGCGACGGTCACCCTCGAAGATCTGACCCGACGGCCGGCCTGCCAGCGCGGCGGACACCGTGTCGGCAACTTCCTTGAGCGTGAGGCCGTGGCGCGCAATCGCCACGCGGTCGAACTCGATGTCGAAGGTTGGGAACCCCGATGTCTGCGCCACGCGCGTATCGACCGCGCCCGGGATCTTCTTCAGCAACGCGGCGATGCGCTGGCCGGTCGCAGCCAACTGGTCGAGGTCGTCGCCGTAGATCTTGACGGCCACATCGCTGCGGACGCCGCCGATCAACTCGTTGAACCGCATCTCGATCGGTTGCGTCGCGTCGTAGGCATTGCCCACGATCGCCGACATCTTCTCGCGGATGCGCTCGACGACCTGCTCCTTGGTGGTCACGCCTTCGGGCCACTCGTTCTTGGGCTTCAGGATGACGTAGTTGTCGGAGGCGTTCGGAGGCATCGGGTCCGCCGCCAGGCTGGCCGTACCCGCCTTCGAGTAGACCGTCTTGACCTCAGGGAGGGTCAACAGGGTCCGCTCGATGGGCAGGTCCAGCGCGGCCGAGTCCTCGATCGACATCGAAGGAATGCGGACTGACGAGAGGTTCAGGTTCTGTTCGTCGAGCGTGGGCATGAACTCCTTGCCGACGAATCGGAAGGTGACCGCTGCCGCCGCCACTATGACGAGGCCGGTGACGATCGATGGCCACGGGTTGGCCACCGTACGCTGCAGCACCGGCAGGTACCGGTTCTTGGTCGCCTGGATCACCTTGACTTCGCGCTCCTCGATGTGCTTCGTCATCACGACGGCCAGCATGGCCGGCACGAAGGTGATGGACAGCACGAAGGCGGACGCGAGGGCCAGCATCAGCGTGATCACCATGGGCGAGAACATCTTGCCCTCGACGCCCTGGAAGCTCAGGCACGGCAGGAACACCAGGAAGATCACCAGCTGGCCGTATACGGTCGGCTTGATCATTTCCTTGGACGAAGCCATGACCTCCTGCAGGCGCTCGCCGAGCGTCAGCAAGCGGCCTTCCAGTGCCTGTCGATGGGCCAGGCGCCGCAAGGCGTTCTCGACCACGATGACGGCGCCGTCGATGATCAGACCGAAGTCCAGCGCACCGAGGCTCATCAGGTTGCCCGAGATGCCGAAGGAGTTCATGCCGATGGCGCTCATCAGCAGCGACAGCGGAATCACCAGCGCCGCGATGACGGCCGCGCGCCAGTTGCCCAGCAGGGCGAACAGGATGGCGACAACCAGCAGCGCACCCTCGGTCAGGTTCTTGGCGACGGTCTTGATGGTGGCCACCACCAGCTGGGAGCGGTCCAGCGTGGGCTCCAGCACGACGCCTTCCGGCAGCGTCTTCTTGATCTCTCCCAGCTTCTCGACCACGGCGGCGGCAACCGTCCGGCTGTTTTCGCCGACAAGCATCAGCGCGCTGCCGACGACCGCCTCATTGCCGTCGCGGCTGGCTGCACCGGTGCGAATCTCACCGCCGATCTTGACCGTGGCCACCTGGCCCACCGTGACCGGCACGCCGTTGCGTTGCGCGACAACCGTATTGGCGATCTGGTCCACGGAGCGCAGTCGGCCATCGGCACGGACGAGGTAGTTCTCGCCTGAGCGACGCAAGTAGTTGGCACCGATGGATAGATTCGAGTCTTCCAGCGCGCGACCGAGTTCACTCCAGTCCAGGCCGTAGGCCGCAAGACGCGTCAGGTCGGGCTCGACGACGTACTGCTTGACGAAGCCGCCCAGCGAGTCCACGTCAGCGACGCCGGGCGTCATGCGCAGCTGTGGCCGGACGATCCAGTCCTGCACCGTGCGGAGGTAGGCCAACTGCGAGACGGAATCGGGCAAGCGTTCGCCCTCGTCCGTCACGAAGCTGCCGTCCTTCTGCCAGCCGGCCTTGCCTTCAGCCGGTGCAGGCGCACCCTCGCCGCGCGGGTACTTGTACTCGACGCTGTAGTGCACCACCTCGCCGAGGCCAGTGGATACCGGTCCGAGGACGGGGTCGGCACCTTCGGGCAGGCTGGCCCGCGCCTGATTCAAGCGTTCGGTGACCTGCTGGCGCATGAAGTACAGGTTGGCGCTCTCCTTGAAGATCACCGTGACCTGGCTGAAGCCATTGCGCGAGAACGAGCGCATGTTCTCCACGCCGTTCAGGCCGGCAAGCGCTGTCTCGATCGGATAGGTCACTCGTTTTTCAACCTCGACCGGTGTCAGTGTCGGGACAACCGTGTTGATCTGTACCTGCTTGTTCGTGATGTCGGGCGTGACGTCGATGGGCAGCAAGTTGAGCTGCCAGGCGCCGAAGGCGGCGACGAGCGCCGTCAGAAACAGCACCATCCAACGGGCTCGAACCACGCCCTGGAGAAGAGCTTGGATCATTCGTCGTCTCCCGCGAGCTTCTTCGCCTCGGCCTTCAGCAGGAAGGCATTGCGGACGGCGACCTGCTGGCCCGACTTCAGGCCAGTGACGATCTGCGCCAGGCCACCGCTGCGCAGACCCACGTAGACCTGCTGGACGCGGAAGCCTTCAGGCGTGCGGAGGAACACGACATCCGTACCGTCGATGTTTTGCACCGCCTCTTCGGGCACGGCGACGCCCTGCGGCGTGGATTGACCGCGGGTCTGCAGGCGGACCTGCACACCTTCGCCGGCGAGGAGCGATTGCGCATCCGGCCCCGCCGTCGGAATGAGCACGACCGTGGCCGCACGCGTGGTGGCGCTGACGCCTGGCGTCAAGCCGCGAACCGTCACCGGCACCGGCTTGCCGGAGCGAGTCAGAACAGTAGCCGAGTCGCCCACTGCCACGCGACGCAGATCGTCCGCGGTCAGAGGCGCCTCGATCTGCACGGCACCGGGCATTCCCACACGGAACAGCTCAAGGTCCGGCGTCACGTGGGCGCCTGCAAGCGCAGTGATGGAAGTGATGCGGCCGGCGATGGGCGCCACGATATTGAGCGATCGGCCGTCGCTGCCGACGCGCGCGGCGCCTGCGACAGCAGCGGCCCGCTGAGCCTCAGCCTCAGCGACGTCCACATCTGCTTGAGCGGCTTCCAGCGCTTGACGAGGCGTGACGCCCTGGTCGAAGAGGCTCTTCTCACGGGCCAGCGTCTTGCGCGCCAGGTCGACCTTGGCTTGCGCCACGCGGCGGTCGCTCACCATGGTGGCGGCTTCGAGGCTCTCGATACTTGCGAGCACCTCACCTGCCTTGACGGTGTCGCCGAGGCGGCGCAAGACCCGGACCAATGTGCCGTTTGCGCGGCTCACCACGGCGGCTTCCGCGCCCGGTGCGGCCGTCACGACCGCAGGGAGCAGAAGCTCATTGCGGACGTCAGAGCCAGACGCGTTCTCGACAGTGATGTTGGCGGCGGTGATGTAGTCCGCCGGGATCTTCAGCTCGGGCGCGTCCTTCTTGGCCGCATTTGCGGTCGCTGCCGGCTTCGGTGCGGCGGCGGCTGGCGCCGGCTCTGCACCGCTCGAGCTGCGGCTCGCAATGCCGTAGCCCAGTGCTCCTGCACCGGCGGCGATGCAGGCCGCGATCAGCACTTGGTTCAGCTTGAATTTGCTTGTCATTGTGATTCTCCAAATGCGAGACGGCCCTGCGCCTGCGCGAGCGCTGCCAGGGAACGGACGCGCGCCAATCGCGCGTCGATGGTTGAACGTTGAGCTTCGGAATAAGCGCGACGAGCGAACAGCAGCTCGACAAGAGGCGTGCGTCCGGCGTCGTAGCCGATGCGGCCCAGTCGATAGCCTTCGGCGGACGCACGCTCGCCCTCAAGAGCAGCTTCCAGTTGCCCCTCCGCAGCCAGCAGTTGCGCCTGCGCCGATCGACGGGCTGCAGCTGTCTCCAGCCGGGCAGCCAGGACGCGTGCGTCGGCGGCCTGCACGCGCTGGCGCGCGGCGGCGACGCCGTCTCGATTGCGGTCGAACAACGGGATGGATGCGGACAAGCCGACCACATAGCCGTTCTGGGACGTCCAGGCATAGCGACGCACGCCGGCCGTCACGCTGAGGTCTGGAATCCAGCGCCGCTCTTCCACTTGCAGCCGGGCCTCGGAGGCCTCACGCTCGCTTTGCGCGACGCGCAGCGTGGGAGATTCGTCGGCTGCGGCGCCTGCGTCGGCTGCCGTGCTGAACAGGGATCCGGCGATGCCGGTGAAGCGCTCCTGGGACCCAACGAGTGCAGACAGCTCTTCCAGGGCCTGGGTCAGGTCGGCGGCGGCTGCGCGCTCGGCGCCACGGGCGGCAGCGGCACCGGCTTCTGCCTGCGCGACGCGGACACTGGCTTCCTTGCCTGCTTCGACTTGGGCGCGCGCGGCCCGCAAGTCGTCGCCGGCGCGGCTCAGTTCATCTGCTGCCACACGTTGCCGCCCTTGGGCCGCCTCGACCGTTCCGTAGGCGACGGCGAGCTTTGCAGCCCACAGCACTTCGGCTTCACGGCGCCTGGCTTCGGCCACATCGGAATCGCGGTCGGACACGGCGATGCGAGAGGCTCGCTTGCCGCCCAGTTCCAGCGGCTGACTGATGGAGAAGGTGATTTGACGCGGGCTCTGACCGCCGTTGCTCGGCGCGTTCAGGTCTTCAGAAAGTGCGTCGACCTTGGGATTGAGCCACTTGCGGCTCTGCGCCGCGTCCAGGCGCGCGGCTTCGGCATTGGCCTGCTGCTCAAGCAGGATGGGCGCCCGCGCCAGTGACTGTTGCAGCAGCACGCCGAAGGCCGGCGCGTCGGCTGCTTGGGAGGTGGTTGTTGAAAGGGTGAGCGCGAGCGCGAGGGCGCACAGCGCCAGGCTCGGTTGCGAGACGACATTGCGGCGGCTGGCAAGGCCAGCACCGCGCTGCCTCTGCACCGGCGCGCGAAGGGGAAATTGCGATGACATGAAAACTCCACGGACTGAGCGCGCGCTGGTGCGCGCCCGGGAAAAGCGGCTTGCGGCTTTTCAGGCGTGGAGCGGAGGGGCACGGCCTGCGGGGGGCAGGCTCTTGAAAGAGGTGAACTGCGGTGGCCCGCGGTCGGGCCAGTCAGGGACGGGCGTATCCACTTCGATGGCCGGGAAGGCCACCACGAACGCCGCTACAGAAAGCAGCGCATCGGAAACCGATTGAACGCCGCTCAGCTCCGACGCGGCCTGCGAGCGCAGCGCGATGGCAGGGTGGCCAGCTTGCAGCCCATCATGGCTGTCCTCAGCATGCGATTCGAAGGCCAGGGAATCCCCGGAGGGGCTGTGCAAAGCGGCCAAGCCAGCGTCGGCATCAATGCCGAAGTCATGGTGATGCTGGTGAAACGGTGCGCTGACCTGGTCAAACACCAGAACCATGACCAGCAACAAGCGAAACGCCCACACCCAGCCGCGCTGCTGGGGGGCAACCCCGTCGCGCGAGCATGTTCGTGGGATGACGCTGATTGGCTTCACGATCCTCTGAAATGTTGAGTTAGTTCGCTGTGCTCATGTACCGCCTCGAGCAGGAGCTGAGGGTCGTTGATAGTATCACTGCGGCGGTCTTGGAGGTGTTCCAAGATCACGAGTGACCAAGGTTTCTGTTGCAAACAGTGTCCCCGATCCGGGGTACTTTGGCAAGGTACTGGGGGCCAGTACCATGAAGTCATGGGCAGCGTGTACTACTTCCTCACGCTTCCGGCCATCGTCATGGTGCTCGGAGGGTGGCTGGCGTCGTTCTGGCAGCCCAGCAAGACGCTGATCTCGAATGTTCAGCACGTCGCAGCCGGCATCATCTTGGCTGCGATCACCATCGAGGTGTTCCCAGAGATGCGTCAGTCGACAGCATCTCCACAAGCGCTGGTGGGCATGTTCGGGAGTCAGCCAGGATAAGGCCAGAAATAGCACATAAGCGGAAAAGTAATAAAGGATGAGATCGTTATGCGGCTTCAGGCCACCCCAGTTCAACTTGCACTGAACCTGAATGCCGGGCCGTTAGCACCGACAAAAAGTGGAAAAGCAGTCGTTGCGAACGGAATTCAGCTCCAACTGTTGCATTTCAAGTTGTTATGACGTGTCCGTTTCTCGGGCGAGAAACGCCCCCCCCCTCGTCGAGCTGCTCAGTCTGCCGTCTTGGGCGTTGCCCATCCAATTTTGTGAGCAGCTTGCGTAGCATCATGCCGCGCATCGTCTTCGCTGTGCACATAGATGCTGGTGGTGCTGATGGTGGCGTGCCCGAAATTGTCGCGCACGGCTTTGACGTCCAGGCCTGCATCGGTCATGTGCGTTCCTGCGGTATGCCTCAGCCAGTGCGTTGAGGCGGCCTCGATCTGGGCTGCCGCTGCCTCCCAGTCGCTGCCGCGAGCCCGCAGGCGATCTGCCGTCGCACGCATGACACCTTTGACAATCTCGTGGACGGCGCTGCGTGCAAGCGGCTTTTCCTTGCCGATGATGGGCAGCACCAGGGGGCGCTCTTCTCCACTGACGGGCAGTGCCGACAAGCCGTTGACCTTGCGGTAGACCATGAGTTCGGCCATCAACTCGGCCGTGGCGGGAACGATCCGCGTCTTGTCGCCCTTACCCTTGACCTCCAGCCACCAGCGCTCCACGCCAGAGCGGTCGCGCTGGCTATAGAAGCCGCCCATGCTGCCAGAGGTGACCTCTGAGACCCGCAGCCCACCGACATAGAGCAGAGAAAACAGCCACCGGCACCGCACGGCGTGCGCCTGTTCTCGTGCGGTGCCTGTGGGCATGGCCTGGATGGTCGCTTTGACTTCATCCCAGTGCTCTTTGGGAAGGAAGCGATTGGTCTGCCTGGGGCCGACACGCCGCTTGCGGCGGCCCAGCGAAAGTGGATTGCCCGTCAGGTAGCCTGCCTCCACCAGCCAGGAGAACATGGCGTTGATGATGGACAGCGCGTGGCGCTGGCTGGCGCTCGACAGTGGCCCGGCAAACGGCCGCCAGTGTGGCGAGTCTCGCCCTGGGCGCTGGCGCACGGTCATCACCCACCGCTCAGCGGGTTGCGGATCGGCCAGGAAGCGCTCGTACAGCAGCAGATCCTCGTGGGTCAGCGAAGACATGGCCAGGCCGCGCTGGTGCACGCACCACAGCAAGAGCCTTTCTGCCTCCTTGCGGTAGCTGGCCAGCGTGGCGGGCGTGTCAACGTAGCGTGCCAGCCAGGCCAGCACCGCTGAGCGGTCATCGTCTGCCGCCACCTGGCTGCGAGCGTGCGAGCGGTTGCGCCCATCTTGCCCAGTGAGATGGGCCGGAATCAAGGTCTGATCAATCGGCGCGACGGCGTTCAAGGTGTCTGTGATTTCAAAATGGTGTCAGCCCTAATTCTATGGACATAAGACAGTTAATGTCAAAAATCTTCAATTGAGCATTAGAAATCCAACGTATTACGCAGTAATATAAATTCCATGAGCACCGAAATCGAGATCCTGTCCGAAGTCGAGTCC
>Ga0180008_1000424_pt1 | contig 37193 bp, 61 predicted proteins | sample MM_PW_MetaG_FD_121121 | JGI IMG/M metagenome (GOLD analysis project Ga0180008, IMG submission 121121) | Groundwater microbial communities from the Aspo Hard Rock Laboratory (HRL) deep subsurface site, Sweden - MM_PW_MetaG | ecosystem: Environmental > Aquatic > Deep subsurface > Groundwater... | reverse complement strand
TGCCGACATCCGATGATTATGTAACTATAGCTTTCTGGACGGCTCCCGACGAAACAGCTTGTCACTGCGTAGGCATTGAATCTGACGAGTGCAGGTTCAGCAGGGACGGTCATCCTGGTAAAGACTGCCCTGGTTGGCGGATGCCGCCATATTCAAGGGTACAGCGTAAATATTTATTGAAGGAGAGCCTGGATGCCAAACAATAATAATCTAAGTGGCCTCTACCTGTACTTGGGGCCGGACAACAGCCCGGCGTATGAGGAAAAATGCAAGGCTTGTGGTAACGATAATAAATGTCATTCGTGTATTTATTATGGGAACGAACATAAATTTAAGGAATGTGTTCAAAGTGATACTATGTCGTTAGGTAGATGTAATTCGTATAAATGCCTCTTCTGCCACGGCACAGGCCACGTCCTCAAGCGGCTTGTGGGGAGTGTGAAGGTGGAACCAGTTGTGACACAAAAAATGGGTACTGACCCGCCAGTTATCGAAGTTGGCTATGAAATATTTGGCGGTGGGTGGGATAAGTTGAGTGTTTATGTAGATGAATTAATCGCCGCCTACCGCGACGGCACCCTGCCCCAGGCCGTGCGCGACGGGCTCAGGGAGGTTGATGCGGAATGAGTGAGATTAGGATTGAGCTTGATGAGCTTTGTTATATTGCTGAACAAGCTGAAACAGAAACAGCCGACCAGATATATGCGCTATGTAAAAAGTATGAACATACAACTGACCCCTCGTGGCCGACGGCGACATGCGGGGAGTGCGGGTATCTGAGCATGTATATTATTGATTGCACCAATGATATTGCTTATTACTGTCGAAGGTGTCCGCATATAAGAACTAACGCAAGCGACCCTGCCTGCCCCGCTTTCGTACGTAGGCCGAAGGAGGACAAGGATGCCGACACCAAGTGAGCAACTCAAAGAACGCAAAGTGGTCACTTGTCCTTATTGAATTGTAAAAGGCACTCTGGATGAGGGCTGCTGCGCTTGTGATTATTCTGGACGACTATATGAGGATTGCTGTCCAATGAATCTTTCGGATGCCAAAAGAATTGTGGAAGAATATGATGCCAAACCAAAGTAACCAACCAAGCGGCCTGTACCTGCATCTTGGCCCCGGCAACAGCGAGCCGTGGGAGAGAGATTGCAGTTGGGCTGATTGCAATGGCACAGGTAGAATCTCAATGTCAATTCTAAATCCTAACTGGTATCCAGAATCTAGCGAGCCTTGTTCTGTCTGCCACGGCACCGGCAAGCGGCGAGTGAGGCTCGTGGGGGCGGTGGAAGTGGCTTTCGGCAGTACAGTAATACAAGTTATGGGAGCAGATTACATCGGAGATGATACTTTCAAAGGTAGCAAAAGAATATGCGCGAATATAGTTGCTGACATCATCACCGCCTACCGCACTGGCACACTGCCGCCCGAAGTGGCGAAGGGGCTGAGGGAGGTGGATGCGCAATGTTAGCCGTCGGGATCGCCATCGGCCTGCTCATCGGCATCCTGCTGGGCGCGCTTGCTGGTAGTGCTGACAGGCCACGCCGCCAGTTGTACGGGCCGGTCGTATACGACCCGGGGCTGTGGAGATGGGGGAGGAGGAGAGAGAAATGAGCAACAAAGACCCCTGGAATAAGTGTAACCGCTGTGGCAGGTTTATCGCATACAAGGACTTCGAGAACGGGGCCACACGGTTTATGCTAACGCCTGATTCAGCTTATAGCGTTGAGGATTTTGAGACGTTGTGTATTAAATGTGCTAAACAGGAGGCCCACGATGAAGGTCGCGCGTGCCCATCGGTACTCAATAACGGCGCTGGAACGCAAAATTCGTCTTGATGAATGTATAGAATACAAGGATATATACGCAGAAAGCATATTTGAACGTTGGGAGAAAGAATAATGATTTTATGGGTGCTAGAAGACAGATCGTTAGACAATGGCAATGTATTTACAGACATTGCCTTTATAGGCTCAAGTCGAGAGCAAGCCATAGAATTTATGAAGAGGAATGCTGATTATGGAGGCAACCGAGATGGTTATCGGTGGTGGTGGGCACTATACGATATGCCACTAGATGACTTTGAGATAACGTTTCCAAATGAAGTCTCTTTCTTTGTAGCAGACGCCGTCCAGATTGATAACCAGCCAATTCTTGGTAAGAATGATGGAAATCTTACAGATTGAATCAGCGGAAGACGTCGTCCTTATCGCCGACGAGCATTATTTTCACACCAATATTATTGAATACGAAAAGCGCCCCTTCGCTGATGTCGAAGAAATGAATAAGGCTTTAATCAAGAATCATAACATGTTGGTAAGAAAATACCATACAGTCTATCACCTTGGCGACTTCTCACTATCTAATCTCGCCAACTCAGCCAAGATACTAGAACAATTGAATGGTACTCATATCCTTGTAATGGGTAATCACGATCGACAGAGAACCAGATCTTGGTGGAAGAAAGTAGGCTTTACTGAGGTATATAGAACGCCAGTTAGATTTATGTATGACGATATAACAGTTGTCCTTTCTCACGAGCCACTAGATGTATATAATTGTATAAATATTCATGGACATTCTCATAGTAAAGCCGGAAGTTTTCCGTTTTACGACGCAGATGTACATAGGTGTATTAGCGTCGAAAAGACTGGCTATCACCCGATGCCCTTATCAATAATCATATCGTACTTTTAGAGATGAACGAGAAGTTTAAGATAGGAGATATAGTTAGAATTCGTTGGGATATTACAGAGACCTGTTTCCCTGACTACCAGCAATTTCGCGGAATAGTTAGCATTGGTGTAATAACAGAAATAGGTCCATTTACTCTCAAAGTAAAGATAGAAGGGATGGACAGAAATCTCGCAGTATATGAAAAAGAACTTGAACTTATTAAACCAATTCATATGAATAATGATAGAAAGATATGAACGAAAGAGATTTTCAGGTAGGAGAATATGTCACAATTCGCTGGAACATAACGGGCCCAGTATCCAATTTATACCAAAAGCTGGCGGGAAAAGTTAGTTTTGGTGAAATAGTGTCTGGGGGACGAGACATATATCGTGTAAAGATTTCTGGCTATGAAAATTCTCTTGAAGTATTCAGTACAGAACTTAGCCATATAGGTATGGATAACGATAGGAAAATATAATGGCTGATATAACGATGTGTCGAAACTACAGGTGTCTTCGTAGACACACTTGTTACCGTTACACAGCCATTTTTGAGCCACTTTGGCAAGCATATGGAGAATTTAAAGGGCCTAAGTGTACTCATTACTGTCCTAACCTTGGTTATTTGTCAGGACGATCTATAGAGACAATTGATGAATGGAATATCAAAGTAGAGCATCTGTCTCGAGAAAGGCGTCTCGATAACGACGCATGCTAATGGTATATTTATACAAACAAGTAACATAGTAATAAGGTGATGATAATGTCAAAAGGTAGAGAAACATTTGATAGATTGTTGGAGGAATGGGGGGAAGAAACGACGCATCTTTCAGATGTGTCAAAGAAATATATGAATCCTTCATACCAACAGATTATAGGTATGGGAAAAAAGGCAGTGCCTTTCTTGCTTCAAGAACTTGAGAAAAGTCCTACCCACCTTTTTTGGGCATTGGAGGCTATTACAGGACAGAATCCTGTTAAGGAAGAACATGCTGGAATTATGCAGGAAATGGCTAATGATTGGTTCGAATGGGCGCGTAAGAAAGGCTATAACACTCTTGCCCAACAGAAGAAATGGGATGAGGTACGTAAGAAATATCCCACCATGACCGATGAATATATCTCTATATTAGTCGAGAAAATAAAGTCATTTTCTGAATTAGAAGAGGGATGGGATACCTATGATGGTTCCCCAATTTCGGGCACTGCCATTCGTCGTGCTTGCGATCTTCTGCTATTTAACGACTGGAATGAGTGTGTGCCGTGTGCCGTTTCACCTTCCCCAGATGGCTCGATATTATTATCGTGGTCAGAATTAGAAATATCAGTGATGCCAAATGGTCATTCTGAATTCTATATAGGTGAAGGGTGCGGCGCAGCCTATAATATGGACTTGATTAAGGACATAGGATAGTAGAAAAATAATCTTAGTGCTACTAGGAGCAAAAAATGCTAAGAAGCTTGTATGAACTAATAGTAATGATTGGAGAAAAAGAAGTCAAGAAGTATACTGTGGCTGAGACCCTTGCTGATTTGGATGTATCGGCTGAGCCGTGGGCGAAGAAGCAAGACTGTAAGTTGTTATCTGCAAGAGTCGTGGCAACAGAAAGTAGGTGGATAGAATGCGAGGAGAACTAAGAGGAATGATAGCAGTAACAGATGATTTGGGGGAAGAAATAGATTCATTCTACACAACTCCTATAGACTTAAGCGAAGGACAAGAGACAGAAGAACAATATTTGTACAGAATCGGTAATGTGGTGCTCATCATAGGTTCCCCAAGTGCTCGTTATGACAAACATTATAGTGTAGAACGTATTATGGACGAAAACGCAGAAACAACTGTTGATTCTTCATACTCAACACTATTTTCGGGAATAAGAAGTCTATCGTTAATGTTTGTCATAGCGTGTATTGACAAGATGTTTGGGACCGCAATTGTTGAAATAGAAGAATATTGTCGAAAAGAAGGAATTGATTTCCACTATAAAAACCCTGTTATCAATCAGGTAGACAATGACCGTCCAAATATTGTTGTTGAGGATATAGATGCATATTGAGAAAGGAGATATTATCTACGTAGATTGGGACAAGTGTGCAAAGATGGAAGCCTTAGTTGGTGGTAGATGGGATGCGCGCTTGAGGGGACTAATTAGTGATGGCCCCTTTAAAGTTCTATCGGCAAATTCTATGTTCGTCCTCATAAACCTGTCTTCTAGTTCGTGGTCGGTTCCAATTGGAGCAATATATAAGCCTAATCTGTGTGATAATGATAGATGAACGCTATAGTATGAAATGAACAGAGATAGGAAACTAAAATGTATGTCTTATATTTCTTTATACAAATGTCTTTGATTCTATACCTACTATCTTTGCCTGCTACTCTTTATGGGGCTTGGCATACCTGGGCTTCTATTTGCGCAATGTTATTAATAGTAGTACTCTATTCTATAAAAACTATTATAGCAAATATACGATGAAGGCCAGGTAATGATAGAAGAAAATAGTAGAATTTGTATGGAGAAATATATGACAGATATAGACAAGGATGGAAATGTGATGGAAATATATTATGTTGAGTGCGATTGTTATAGTGAAGAGCATACACTGAGATTTATAATTGATGATGATAAAGAATATCCAGCACTCCACACAATCACATTTATGCAGACAGGTACATTCTTTGCAAGACTTTGGAATGCCATAAGATATATATGTGGTAGAAAATGTAGGTATGGGCATTTCAATTGTTTCACAACAGATGAACCTATGAAGTTACGACGGCTGGCAGACTTATGCAATCGTGTTGCTGTTATGTGTGAAAAAGCAGAAGAGGAGAGAAAACTATGAGTGAAGGATTGAAGTGTCTTGTCTAGCTGGTTGTGTTGTTTGTCACAATTATATTGGGTCTAGTGGTAGGCGTTGCCTTTGTTACTAGACCTACTAGCAACTGGTTTGTCAAGTGTTGTAGACATAAACGGGTGTCTAGTTCTGACCTTTTTTTCCAGGTATCTATTTATATAGGAGATAATTATGTCAACAGAGGAAATGTTTGATGCGTCTATAGAAACACTGAAGTGCTTGATAGAAGAAAAGGCCGGAAATGAGGAAATAAGAAGCTTATTGCTTCAACTATCAACATTCTTATTACACATTCTTATAGTTGCCATTGAAGATGGAAACGTATCGTTAAGATTACTTCTATCTAGTATGAAGGATGCCATTAATGGTTTCCAGGGTTGTCTTTCAGATAAAGTCAAAGAATCTATGAATATGTTGCTGGAAATTTTTCCTTTGGTACTAGTAGAACCACAGATAAATCAGGAAGAACTCGACGTTTTACGGAGAAGTATTGACGAACTTTGTTAGGAGGTTATTATGAAAGAAACGACATTAGGTTGGATGATAATAGTATTTGTCATCACCTATTTAATGATGGCTTTTGTCTTAGCAACTACTTTTGTTGTACTAGTCAATCATGTATGTGCTGAAGATTCAGCTAATGTGCAAATCTCAAATCCCACACCCATCTCAATGGAAGATGGTAGTATGTGGGAAGACCAAGGAGACCTATTGTTGGGGGAATCATCATAGGAGTTACCGGAACAGTCTATAAACTGAATGTAAGAGAATGTGATGGTGACCCCTTTCAACCTGCATGGTCAAGTTTCAAGTATACGAAAGAAAAGGCTCAATCTTTTAAATATATAGCAGTTTCTCGAGATCTTCTATGGTATAATGATGGTCCGTTTAGATATGGAGATACAGTGCAAGTATCCGGCGGAGGAGAGCCATTCGACGGCATAAAGACGGTAGTAGATACAATGTCTTCCAGATTCAAGAAAAGGATAGATATTTGTATTCCTAATGATTATAAGCCGACCCGTGCCTTTGGTCTGACACTTAGGAAGATAGAATGAATAACAAGGAAGAACTCAAAGAGAGATTCCCCAAAATGTATGCCGATGTAGTGGCCGGTGTGTATCATCCTGCAGGCTGGAACGAACTTGTCGCTGAACTCAGCGCAGTATTGAACACCGTATGCCCAAAAATTCGTGTTATTCAAACAAAAGAGAAATTTGCGACGCTTCGTTTCTATGTGAGCAACGCTTCAGCGTTAGCAATGAACGTCATAGAAATGTACGAATTCAAGAGTGGTTTCGTATGTGAAGATTGTGGTAAGCCAGGAAGACTATATGAAACCACTTTTGGTCATCGGATTCATACTTTGTGTTGCAAGTGCGCAAGACAAAGAGGTTTGAAGAGAGTACGATAATTATGATGTTTCTTATTTTCTTAGGTATTATTGGAGGATTCACTTGGCTACTATTAAGAACAGAATCACGATATAATGGAGAAGATGTGTCTAAGAAGAAAAAGAAGTGTCAACATAAATCAAGAGAAGAAGATAAACCACAATGGAGGCCTAAAGACATCGATAGCATAGGCGCAATTGTGGTTTTAGACGCACCCAGTATTAGAAGATTGTCTTCGTCGTATAGCAACGAACACACTAAATGCTGGTACTCGATAGCAAATACAGGTATCGCATATATAGTAGATAAAGGTGTATCAGATATAGATAGCAACATCATAAAGTCTGTGAAGTCTTTCGGTATGTCGGGAATCTTTGTAGGATTGAAGAATGCCATAGGTAAAGAAACAGTGTGGGTTCCGATAGAATTGACCTGCCCGCCGACGAGTAGTTGTTTTACAATTGAATCTGGTATATAGGAGTAGATATGTCTTGGGAACATCGGGTATTTAGGAAAGTAGAGGATGCTACTCTTGACTGGGAAAATGAAGTATTCTACTTCATCGGAGAAGTCTACTATGACGATAATGACGCAATAGATAATTGGACGGTAGACGAAGTGGCGCCATATGGGAACAGTTTTGAAGAACTTCGTGAGTCTATTAATAGGATGATGGAAGCAACTAATAAGCCAGTCTTAGATTACAAGACAGGCAAAGAAGTTCCACGAGATATTGTCAACTGTTTTGTATGTAACCATAGATGGGGTTCTAACCCAATGGAAGGCGGAGAAGAACTTCCTGAGCTCTTCAAGTGTAAAGAACATAGAGATTGGAGGTGGTGTCCAGTGTGTGAAGGATGGAGACTAGAAATTCATGAATGTAAACCTAAACCCACCCTACAAGAACTATTTGACAAGATGAACCTGAAGGAGGAATAAGTTGGACAACAGAAATGCAGCACAGTCCATACTTGATGAATTATTCTCTGAAGAACAGAAAAAAGGTCTCAGGAAAAAATACTTTGCTGTTCAAGGGAGACTAGTACAATTCGTGGAACAGGATGTACAAGATGCTCGTAGTCTTAGCGCCGCAGAGGCGCGTACTGGAAAGAGGATTGCGTGGGGTTACATAGAGGGATTCTTAGTATGGAAAGCTACAGATGATGGACTATATTTATTAAAGTCCTATGCACCAGGAAAAAAGGGAGGGCAGTGATGTTCATACAAACAGGTACAATAGGCTATAGCGCGAATCAAGTATACTGGTGTCCTCAGAAAAAAGCACTGGTGCTGAAAGACTGGATAGATGAGACAGGAATTCGTCATAGAACATCGTTGATGCTACTAAGCAGAAATTTCATTAAAAAAGTAGTAGATGGGCAACCTATTTCAGATATAAGCAATTATATTGCTAGTCTTGATATTTGGTCTTGGGAACATATGATGCCAGCATCAAAATTGGGGCTCAAGATGCTGGTATCATATGTAAATGAGTATTGTATCTTTGGAAGCACACATATGATAACAGATAACATAGGTTATGATATACTAGATGGGTGTAGTAAAGACAAGTTTGTCTCGCTTTTGAACAATACTAATATTCCATCCATCCTGCGTGCAGGTGGAGGAAACCAAGATTTAGAAATACCTTTGATTGATGCTGACAAGATTATTATCACAGGAAAACATCTAGGTGTTTGGGAAACGACAGATATCATGACTTGCCCATCACCAATTTCTGCATACTACTGCGGACATCTTAGGGTAACAATATATGTCTAACACATACGATTATGAAACAGTTGTGGATGCACAAGACAAATTGCGAGAATTACAAATACCTTCAGTGCTTAAAATTGATTGGGAGGAAGTTCAGAAAATTTTTGACCGAGGTAGAACTTGCGTAGACTGGGATGATGCTCGAAAATACGAAGGAATTGTTGGCGCACATCTAGTTCCCCCCAGGTTTAGAGAAGAACGACCCAATCCAAACCAACAATATATCGTTAAGGGGATCACAATATGGGCCAGAAAAAAAAGTGCTATTGTATGTATCAATTTAGATACACCTGGTCAAAATTTAGATACACCTGGTCAACACGTATCTTCTAGTTGGAGAATCCCAACGTGTTTCTGTTTCTCGCTAGATCTTGATAATGATAGGAGACAGGAATGATATTAAGTTGTTATGTTCCGAAACAAGGTCCTCCTTTAATACTTGAGACTGGGTCAGATGAAGGTAAATTCGTCACGATATTCACTTTTGTTGAGGGGAGCAAAAGCCGAAGCGAAGCGATGAAAAGATATAAGCCTGAACAATTCCATCATATCCAGCATCACACATCTCTTGACGAAGCGGTAGGCATTCATATGGAATACGTGATGAAACTTTTTGGGAGCGACGAAGATAGTAAAGACTTTTACAAAAATCTAAAGAAGCAACATTACGATCTTTCGCTTGAGGAAAGCGTGAGACGACTATTGGGAGACACAGATGTATCCACTATATGAAGACATATTAGCTTTGACTGATAAGGAGCCAGATTGGTTTGATGATAACGGTGTTCCAAGATATGCTAAATTTGAGCCAGGAATGATGGATATCTATTCTAAGGAAGAGTGTTTATTGTCAATAAAATGTCAGAGTTGTGGAGAATTATTTAAGGTAGGTTTCTGCTGGGACTTTGGGATGACTTCATTATATATACCTATTGAACAAAACGAAACCGCTGAAGAATGGGCCGAACGTGTTAAGAAGCATTCACTAAAGGAACAAATTTGTGCTGGTCGCATCCATTATGGAGACGCGCCCCGTCACGACGGTTGCAACGGAAGAGGATGTGCTGGTGACACGATGAATTGTGAAGATATAGCCGTGCTCGAATTCTGGGAAAAGAAGGACTTTAATTGGGTAAGGGTACCAGAATTAGAAATACTGCTGCCCGATGGTGGCGGATAATCCTGGAGGAATAGAATGATTGTGGCTAAGGATGAACTCGATAAGGTCATTAGCTTCCTAGAAGAAAGCGAAAGGCCAGAACTAGTCGATATTGTGTGCAAGCTCGACTGTTTATTAGAAAGAGATGTCTCGATAGAAGAAACTATACGTGAAGTTGCTAAGATGGCTGCTCGTGAGACACTACGTCTGATGTCTCAGCCCGAGAACTATAGGGAAATCATAGATGTCGTTGTGGAAGACATTGTCCAGACAGAATGGGCTGGAGAGGTTTTTGCAATACAGGTCGATCCAACATATGCTAAGCAATTTGGAGTTTCCTGTAGTTGCAACAACGATATATTTGAGATAACGCGTCTGCATTTTAGTAGTCCGCCTGATGGTATCGAATGTATATGTTCTTGTGGCGCCGTCGTCTTCGAAGACCTTTCGTGTATTGAAGAGGAAGGCGAAGAAATCGAAGATGCGCCACTTTAACCGGAGGTATCGACAATGAGCCTTTTAGAATCATTTGCTCCTTGTATGAGAGGAATCCTTAGCCAAGCCCTAGAATCAGCAGGAAAACGAGGAGAAGTAATTGTAGGTATCAAGACAATTATGGCATATATGCTACGAGAAGCGAAAGTAGGTGCTATTGTAAAGGGTGCGACGAGTTCGATGCAGTTAAGACGCGCCTTAGTAATGTTCCCAGATCCTATAGAAATTGAAGGCATTCCTATTAAGGAGACGGATGAAGATACAAAGATTACATTCTCTGATGAGTCTAAAGAACTCATCAGAGCAGCGACCGAAAACGCTAAAAACGGAGAAGTTAGAAGTGAGCATTTACTCATGGCTGCCGTAGACAATCCTGTTGTAGGTAGTTCCATGAAAGATCTTGGCATAACGAGAGAAAGGATAACTTCTCCACTAAAACGTCCTGTGCGCAAGACTAGTGGTTTTGATGCTAAATACTGTGTTGATCTTGTCTCTCTAGCGGAGGAGGGGTCTTTAGACCCCTGTATAGGCAGAGAAAAAGAGATGGAAAGAATCTTGTTGATTCTCAGTAAACGGACAAAGAATAATCCAGTTATAGTTGGTTCACCTGGTGTTGGTAAAACAGCCATCGTTGAAGGGTTGGCACAACTTATTGCATCTGGCAACGTACCAGAAAATTTCAAACATTCTCGTATATATATGCTTAATCTCGGATCGTTAGTTGCTGGGACACAATATAGAGGAGAATTTGAGCAACGTCTTCAAGATGTTCTTCAAACTGTTAGAGAAGGAGGTAAATCAATACTTTTTATTGATGAACTCCACACAGTACTTCGTACTGGTAGCAGCGAAGGAGCCATTGGTGCGGGCGAACTTCTCAAGCCAGAACTTCTTAGAGGCGAGATTAAATGCATAGGTACTACAACGCCAGACGGAATGCGCATGATAGACTCAGATCCAGCCTTTGAACGAAGGTTCCAGACAATATGGATATCTGAACCGACTGTTGAGGAAACATTTAACATATTGTGTCAACTATCTTCTAGATATGAAGAATACCATAAAGTAGTAATCAGTGAAGATATGATGCGACGGATCTCATCGCTGTCAGAGAGGTATATATCCGATAGGAATATGCCGGACAAAGCAATTGACGTAATGGATGAATCTGCGGCACGGGCGGCGAAAAGGAAGGCAAAAGAGGTTGAGCTCTCAGATGTAGCACAAGTTATATCTACATGGACTGGCATTCCAGTTGAATCGTTGACAACAGACGAGGCTGAGAAGTTGTCCAAGACAGAACAACATCTCTCTTCTAGAGTCATAGGACAAGTAGAAGCAGTCACAGCAGTTGCGCGAGCACTTCGGAGATCTCGTTCTGGGATGAAAGATAAAGGAAGACCTTCTTCGTTCTTGTTTGCTGGCCCTACCGGCGTAGGCAAAACCGAACTTGCAAAGGCATTGGCCGAATTTATGTTTGGTAGTCAAGATTCAATGGTGCGCCTTGATATGTCAGAATATATGGAACCTCATTCAATAGCTAGACTAATTGGTTCACCTCCAGGCTACGTAGGCTATGATAAAGGGGGACAACTTGCAGATGCGCTAAGACGCACTTCATATGTCGTCATTTTGGTTGATGAAATGGAAAAAGCCCACCCTACTGTTTTAGACATATTTCTCCAACTGATGGAAGATGGCAGATTGACTGATGGGCGTGGAAAAGTCGTTAATGCTAAAGACGCCATAATTATAATGACATCAAACATAGGGACTGCAGATATAGTCAGAGAGTCCGCTAAAGTGGGGTTTCGACCTCAGGAAGAAAAGTCGGTATCTATGTTATCTAACATTGCTTCTCGTTCCGTTACAGACGCACTTTCTAAAGCATTGAGACCCGAATTGCTGGGAAGATTTGATGATGTTATTGTATTCAATTTTCTATCTAGTGAAGACTATAACAACATCACGCGTCTGTTTCTTGATGAAATCGGAACTAGGGTGCCAGCAGAATTTAGTTATGATAATAAGGTTGTCGATTGGTTCGTGAGAAAATTAGATGCTAAGATGGGCGCACGCCCGCTTCGCAGGATGATAGCAAAACATATAGTCGATCCGTTAGCTGACGAGATTGTCAGTCGTGGCAATCTTGTTGGTTCGGTTGTTTGTAGTATAAAAGATGATGCTCCAGCATTTGTTTTCAAAGATGCTGGTATATTGGAGGACAAGGATGAACAGAAAGTTGACAGATCTCCAGATGGAAAAGATTGTAGACATATTTACAAAGGCATACCAAATGTCTGAGGAAGAATATCAATGTGTTCCCGCAAAGGTTGTTCCGATGGAGGGCGTGAATAAAACAGTTGATGTTAGGTTGTCAATGAATAGGGGAGGAAGACAGGCAGAAATAGTACAGAACGGCGCATATGGCATTCAATGTACTATGGCTGGCGACAACTTATTCATTAATACAAGTGCCTCTAACCCAAATGGAGCATATTATATGACTGAAGAAGAGCGTCGGATGATTAATAGGATGCTCTCTGAGAAGGTTAGGGGACTAATCGCTCCTGAGATTATTATATAAACTAATGGCTTATTATAGACCAATTAAGGCAAATGCGACCATCGGAGAAAAGTATAATCCGATATTGGATATCTCTCGTCAAGACTATGCTGACGAGTATTTTGAGCGCTGTGTTCAGCATACTATGTCTTATGGAAAAACCAGAGAGGAAGCAGAAAAGATTGAGCGTCAAAATATTGGATATTACGCTGGATACTTCAGTTCTGAAGTAGCAGAGCGTGTAAATAGATTGTTCAGGACATCTCATCCCATATTTGGTGGCAATATGGATATGGCACCAGAAAGAGCATTTGCTTTAGGCAGAGAAGCAGGGAGATTAGTCAAACGAAGACAAGAAAGCCAGATGGACAATGATAAAAATATCTGATGCAACGTCCATTTACCATCTGTCTGCCTTAGAAAGAATTGAAGTATATGTTGAAAATCATCTAATTGGTAGACTTCCTAGCTTCTATTTAGACTTGATACAACTTGCGCTTGCATATATAAAAGTAGAGCGTATGGATATGAATAATGATAAGAATATCTGACGATGGGTACTCGAAAGTGGCTCTGAGCCTTGTACAAGAGCATGCCATTGAGCTCCTAGAAGAACGAACTACTTTGAAGAGGGATTACCATCTGTATTCTATTGAAGGAGTCATAGATAAAATTATCGTAGAAAGGATACATATGGACAATGATAAAGTCTTTGATAATCTATAGGAGGATTATATGACCACTACAAGTAAACGACAGCCACGGCGTGCGTCGTACGTTCTCAAAGAAGTAGGCAAAGAAGGACGCTTCGGTGTTAGGAAGAGTGGTGTTCGCGCCATCTTCGGCAAACAGGAAGCAACCTTTATGTTGTCCAAAACCTTGGTGGCGAAACTTATGAAGGGAGAATCCCTTTCTCTAGTTTCGAATGGCCAAGGTACGCTCGTTCGCTTCTGCGAGAAGACAGGACGCTACTACGTCGGCAATGGTCGTACACAGGTGCGCGTTAGCGTGCCAAAATACATGAGTTCAGAAGTCGGCAAGGGTCTTGTGGTCCTTGATTGACATCAGGTACTCTTGTAGGAATAGCTGGCAAAGCCCGTGGTGTTGAGCTATGGACTAGTCGGTTAGACCCATTTAGTAATTCGGGAGCTCAGTTAGTAGACCTAGAAACAGGAGAAAATCTAGGAGAAGCTCGACTCTACCTAGACAGATTTAGGACTACTGACCCGAGCTCCCGTTTTCTATTGCTACCAGATGATGATAGAAGATCTGATAGAGCAAGCATAGTCCAAAACTGGAGAATAGTAACTGGCGCCACTGGACCATGGTGTCCAGGCAACACTTCTGGAATGCTGGAAATCCATATGGGTCACGGATGTGCCGCTGACTGTGAATACTGTCTTACTCTCAAAGGATATCCATTGAGGCATTGTATATGTAAGTTGTACGAACTCAAAAACAGAGAAAATCCTGACAAAGTAGAAAGATTCTTACTCGAACACATGAAACTAGTTGTAGCATCATATCCTAGAATAAAGGTAATCATTGGTGGTACAAGCGATATTATCATTGGTTTAGTTGCTCTTAAGCGACAAAACAAAGAGCATTACTTGCGTGCCATTGGAATGTTGAAGATTTTATGTTCCGTCGCAACTTCGTTAGGTCTTGAGACAATTATACAGACTAAGGGACAAGTTTCTAAGCTAGGCAAAGACTTTAGAAAGATAGTTACTCCTGGTGTGAAGTATGTAGCCAGCATTAGTTGCCCTGATACAGCAGGGAAGTTGGAACATAAAACCTATTCACCAACTGGCATTGCACGCGCCGACGGTGCCGATGAATGTGTTTATATGCCTCTTCCTATGACAGAGGAAGAAGTAGAAATTGAGAGAGCATTCATAGAAGGACCGTTGACGAGGGTAAGCAAGCCCATTTATCTCAAATCAGTGTATTTCTCCCAAACCGCGAGCGACGCACGCCTAAAATTGCTAATGAAAAAGTGTGTGGAAAGCGGTCTTTATGAATGCGTTTCATTTGGTAAGAAAGATAAGCAATTGACTCTGCGCGCTGACATTATGCGTAGCTTCTGGGAAATAGGAGCCTTTGTGCGCCAGTGTAGAGAGACTACTGAGCGCGCAAGGGCGATATCAGGTGCTAAGAAACCACCTATTGCTGTTGCTTCTGAATGGATAGATAAGGAGTGTCGTAGTTTTAGAGATGCCACCATGAACGTTGTTTGTGTGTGGCATTCAGTTGCTGGATGTCCGAATAGTATGGGGTGCAGGAAGTGCTGGCGAAGGCTGAAGTTAGATTCAGATAGATTGTTATACCTGGCAGCGGCACGCGCACAAGGAACGACATAATATTGTAGGAAGACATGATGATGCCTTTTAGCCAATTTGCCCTCCATGCAATCGCAGCGCATCGGCTCACCTTGTTGGCAACGACGTGGATGGTGACATGCACACTTATAAGATGCTACCTGAAATCCATATTAGGAACTCAGCCAGAGCGGCAGGGTAATCCAGTTCCTAATCTGGACGCCAGCATCTTTGATAATATAGGGTATAGAAGAATGAAACGCAAAAAGGTATGGCGATACTACTGCGACTATTGTGGCAAAGGGGGGTGCGGAGCAGGAGCAATGGCAAAGCATGAACGGCGATGCACCAAGAACCCCAAAAGAGAATGTGGATTCCACATTGGATTTTGCTTTATAAGCGAACCATCTGTACCACTTGATGCTTTGAAAGTAATCATTAGAAATAGTAAGGTCTACGAAGTACACGTTAATCCAGTTGATGATATGATATCAGTTGATATGGTGGATGATGAAGCCTTACGGGATTCCCTACTTGATGCTGCGAATGGATGTCCTGCTTGTGTTTTAGCGGCGATAAGGCAGAGCGGGATAAATCTTATAAGTTTTAATTATAAAGAGGAAGTTGACCGCGTGTTTGCAGAATGGCACGAACAGGAAAATAGGTATGTTGAGTATGATGCTATTTATGGATAGTAAACAAGCATCAGACCTTTTTAAGGAGAATCAAAGATGAATCGTACAGAGAGAGCGAGGAAGATACGACAACAGAACGCGGCGATGGCTAAGCCAAAGAAAGAAGGGTCTGCTATGGTCACCATCTATCTTCCGTGTTCGTGTAATGGTAAAGGACCGTGGAAGTTTGGGATAGGAAATAAGAGGATCTTAGGGAATCCTATAGGGCGGACGCCGCATAATCAATTGAGGTCCGTCCAGAATCAACCCCTCATGTATCGATGCGTAGTCTGTGGTCACGAAAGGACCAAGTAAGCGCATTATTGGCAAAAGGAGGCAGAAATGCCTATCATCCAAGACCCAAGATTGTTATCGACATCTAGTATATCCTCATCTGGTAAGAGAGTTATACGTATTAAAGATGTTGGGGGGCCACTATCAGGTGCTGAATATACTGCTTATGGGCATGTTATATCTGGTTGGTTCAAGGACATATCTATAGCCAACTTCGACCTAAGACTAATAGAAACGCTACTGTCCTTAGTGAAACCGACTGTATTAAAAGCAAAGGAAATTGGAGATACTTCATCTAGGACAGATGAAATGTCTATTAAATGTTCTGTCTTTGGCGCTAACAATGTATCCGCGACGATTCGGACACTGAAAGGTAGTCTAGCAGGAATACAGTTATTCATTGATTTCAATGGTCCAGATGCTAGACCTAGGTTTGACAACAAGGGAAGAATGTACAATGGTACTCGTTGTTTTGTCTTATCAAATACTAGTACTAGAACATCTGTATCCATTACTAATACAATGATGTTAGACATCGACGGGAGGAAAATATATCATAATTATTTGGGTGAAGACGATGATATTCTTGCACTTCATTCTTGGTCCCGCCTTATCAAATTAGTCTCTGCTAGTATAGGTCATCCATATGCAAAAGATGAGACTATACCTATGCTTAGTCCGATAGGTCTTTATAATACCTTTTACGTAGGTTATGGAATCATGAACCAGGTAGAAGGAGCGATAGGTTCACTGTTCGGATATCCCGTTCTTTGTTCGCATAAATCTATCTATGCGTACAAAAATGTGAGGAGTTGTGGTATTAGCAACTGGTTAGCATCTCGTGTAGAAGGAGACAATAATGGCGCTAAAACCGATATGTCCTGACATATACCAAGCCGTAGTAGCAAAAGGGATAAATATAACTAATACTATTCTTGACCCAAAGTATGCAAATGGAGGGTGGGTACGTCTGCCAGTACCTATTAGTCACCGAGGACGTACAGTTGAGAAATTCTATTTAGTTCCTATGTCACACCGGCAAGTGTGGATAATGCAAGATGGACGGACAATCCTAGGCACGCTCGCAAGGCTCTATGAAAATCTCATAAAATCAATTTATAGAGGAGCGCCTGAGTATGCTATTCAATCTAGTTACAATCGCCTTCAGGCTGCCATAGAAAAGATGTTGCTTGGCAGGAAAGGCGTCATAGATGAGCATATTTTGGCAGCGAGGGTGCCTAATAGTGGAAGACTTGTTATTACTGTTGGGACAAATATCCCATTTGGATACATTGGTATCCCAAGAATTGTTGCACAGGATGTGAATATAGCAGAGGGAGACATTGTCGTCTTTGGTAGACAGCCCACTCTATGGCACAAAAGTGTCATGTCGGCACATGTAATTTATGTTGATGGTCTTGCTATGAAACTACATGTATCATATTGCAAGCCACTGGGCGCTGATTTCGATGGTGATACATGTTGGTTCTGGGCACCAAAGACAGAAGAAGGTCGCAAAGATGCCCTGATTAAATGTCATGTGTCGAGATATTGTTCTATAGAACAGTTAGGAAAAGAGTTGGATCCTCGGCAGGACGATCCTAAAAAGTATGACATAGATAGTTGGGTAGTAACCAGATATCGAGAAGTGGAGGGGTTTTGTCCATCTCTTGATGACATTAGTCAACATATGCTATTGTCAAGAGAAGACGGAGACTTTAAAGGCTTATGTGACGAAGTCATGAGTAATCAACATCTTGTCAAGATTGGTGTGGGAATGGCTGGACAGCAGTTTTATAATGCTACTGCTATATGTCCAGACGTTTTGACAGAAATATTACCATTTTGTGAAAGGCTCTCACAAGGCTGTCTATCGGCCAAACATGGGCATAAACCACCGTTAGAAGACATATTGGAGGTGCTTAGAAATGGCTTTGAATCTTCAGATGCTAGGATTGCTACATTACTTCGATTGGGAATGCCCGCACAAGCATCAAAAATATTGGTCGAAAGAACAGCAGGACAGAAGCAGGGTTTAGATTCCTCTGTGTTGAATCGACCATTATTTATGGCAACTCAACCTCGTTGTAGGTTATCGCACCTACACATTCCTTCTGGGATGTATGACGATGTCATATCGAGACTTGTAAAGGAGGTACTCGATGATTTCAGTACAGGACCTCGCAAGGACATTTTTATGTAGGGTAGTTTGTATAGCGGAAGATGCTTCAGCATCTATGTACCGAATCGAATTTCAAGGAAACTATGGGAAGCGGTTCCCATTTGATCTCGTCATCCCTAAAATAAATAATGATGGCAGAATAACAAGATTATTCAAACCTCCTCGCTACTCTACCTGGTTTGTTGATATTGAAGGGAACATGATGGATGCAAAGACCAAGTTACTTAATGTGATAAAAGAAAGAGCGGTTTCCTTTATATCGATGTTTAAATCTACGGGAAAGCCTTCTCCTTACATTCTTCAATCAGCAATTGACAATTTTGTTGACCAGTTGCCAGGTACTGAAGCTAACATTCATGCTGATTACGTATCTCATCATCGAGTATCATTTGATATTCCTCTTTTGCCTGGTCCATTCGAAAGGCTTGATTTTCTATCTCAATTGTTGAAGGATTGGTGGGGCATCGTTGATCTCATAGATACGCCAGCAACTACAAAGATTGGGTCAGTTGGATTCAAATGTGTGGAAGGAAGCATATTAGGTCCGTCCTTGTCCAAAGTTCCGTTTGTAAGGCTCTTGCATCCCAAACGTCTCACGATAATGGGCAGGATATTTAGAAATGCTATGCCTATCAAAGCGCAGGAAGAACCCTTCGTCAAAGTATCTCCTGACATACCTGAAGCACCATCTGTTAATGCCTTGTGCGCTTTTATGGTATTGCCTGATAACTATGAAGATGCTGTCGTGGTCTCCGAATCGTTTGCCGAAAAGTTATATGGCACACGAGAGGTGTCGTTCACACTAATAGAACCTAAACAAATACTCGTACTAGTAGGGGATAAGGTAGAAGATGGCATACCTATTGGCAGAGTAGAGACAGGCACAGAGACAGCAAAGATGAATAGATTAGAGTCCGGTATAGTGGGAGAAATTATCACTGAGGAAAAAATAGTTGCTGGTGTTATCAAGCAAGCATCTCGTGTTGTCATAACGTTACAACATCCGTTCCTTACGGGAGACAAGATTAGCACCCGTGCGGCTATGAAGGGAGTAGCTACAGTAGTGCCAGATTCAGAAATGCCTATATATCTAGATAGTCCTGTTGACATTGTCTTCAATCCTATATGTATGGCTCGTCGCGAGTGTCTTAGTCAGATTGCTGAAGGATGGCTTGGTCTAAAATGCGTTAATGAGGACATACAAATGGTTGTAGACCCTTGGGATACAAGGGACATTCGATCCATCGCTGATGAAATGGGTATTGACAAAGACGGTAGGGATGTGGTAAAATATAAGGGGTATATATATAGGGTATTTATAGGAATGTTATCCATAATGAGACTGAATAAGATAGTTACAGGAATGGATTCATGGTGTGCCGATGAAGTTTTGACAGACCTGCATGGCTTTGAAGATGGTTCTTCTGGAGCCGTAAAAATTAGTGCACCTGAACTCATAGCGATGTCTGCTGTAGGCGCTGATTCATTGGTAAAAGAAGTCCTTAGTCATCGGCGAGGCGTTGACGCCTTTTACCACCTGCTCAAGGCATCACTGGGACAAGAGGGAAGAATTCAAATGATAACCCCAAGATTTGGAAACATGGAAATAGATATATAGGTCAGTGCAAGATGAGTACTTATGACAGAAATATATAAGATGACAAAGGACAGACTCAGATTGACCTTTAAATGTCAGATGAGACAAGTCCTGACTAATCCAAAGAAAGATGTCCCAGTGGATGACGAATCTGCGATGGCTACTACACTCGCTGCTACGGCGTCAAGAATGGGAATAGGTGAATCTCTTTCTGCCAGAGATATGTACAGCATCTTCACGCGCGCACGCGAGATATCTTTTGATGGTATGGAATCTGTTCGAGCCAACAGATATATAAAATACATAGACAACATGGCTATATGGCTTAATAAGTTAGGGCGTGTTGTTCTAGCCAATCATCCATATTCTATACAAATAGGGAATGTAGAATATGAAGGATGTCTTGAACTAGTATGTAAGGCAAGAGAATCGCATTTCTCCGAACATAAACAACGAATAGTAGATAGATCTTCATCGCATAAGACAGTAATGGTGTTAGTTAGAGGGAGCAATCCAAATCCATCTATAGACATCCTTCATACTTTAGATTCATATGCCTATAGGGCACTTTTTGTCCAGAAAGATCCGATGTTTCCAATGGAGTCAGAAATATATATATACAACTATAGAAGTAGTAACGTAACGATTGCTAAGATAGGTACTGGTAAAGACGCTATGAATATATATAAGCGTGCTAGGAGGATACTTAGTAATGAATCAAGAGCAAGAGAGGAATCATCACACAGAAGCGTTGGAGAGTGGTGTGGAGGATGTCCGCAACGAGATAAGTGTGCTTTGTGAAACTGCACGTTCCATTCCATTAGTGGAAGGAGATAAAGCTGATTTTGGCTTTATAGCCGATAGATTATATCCTTATTATATATCGGACCGTTTGAAAGGAACAGATAGACTGAGAAGGAGACTTGAAGGTATCTTTAACAAGCAGACTGATGTTCCCGTGTTTATTGTTATCTGGTGGGTGTTTCCTGGAGATGAGTTTAGTACGTATCTCAAAGAAATCCTTCTTTCGTGTGGTGTTAGGTACGTCCAAGTAAGCAAGTGTTATTTGCTTGATTATTCTATGCAAGGTCGGCCAGGACCTATGTGGATTGCCGATTGTGATGAGCAGAAACTTGGAGATGTAGATTATGGTAACATAATTCCTCTCCATAGTCCAAAAGCAGATTCGGTAGTTGATACACTCAAAAGAAATGCTATGGATATAGATCTGACTATCTCAGAACTCCAGGCATGTTACCCAGAAGACGTTCTAATGACTCCATCAATGGTTGCACGAATGCTTGTTGAGTTCTATGATGTAGAATATGGAGATGCTTACGCGATAGCATATAAAGCAGTCTCATCTCATACAGATGTGCCAACGGTACATCGTAGTTATAATAACATAGGAATACTTTTGTCTGTTCCAGAGATAGCAAGGCTCCACACATTCGGCGATTCGAAACAGCTGTTCAAAGAAATGTTGGAATGTGGAGTCAAAGCGTTCGCTGCGGACGGAATGAATGCCTCTCTTATCAGTTCGATAGGAGGATTCAGGTTGCCATCTTCTGACGTATCATTTGGTACGAGAGGATGGTCATGTACCATGGTACGTGAGTTACTGATGGACACTGAATTATGCCGACTACAAATGTTCGGCAAAGAAGTTAATGTAGGGCACAACACAAAAAAACCAGTTGAACCTTCATGCAGTCCGTTAGATAGACCATATGGAGATATGACGTAAATATGTTTAGATGTCAGATGACTGGAAAACTTATTGGTCCAAACATCAGTCCTAAATTTGTGATCACCATTGTCAGAAGGGTGAGATATGAAGGACTTAGAAAAAGTACAGATAGAAGAGGTCGAGAAGAACTATCGATTGTAAAGTCTAATGGATTTGAACCCATTGAGGTTATTTACATAGACCCGTCTCTTGACATAGATGAAGTAGCAAAGGTGTTTGATAGCGATAAAATCGTACTGTTGTCAGAAGCAGACCGAAAGAAATTGGAAGAGTTTCGCGGGAAGTCTCGCAGAAATCAATATTAGGAGGAAATATGAAGATTTTTATCATGATAATTCTCATCATGATGTTGGCAGTACCAGCAATGGCAGCGCCTATAGTTCCTTGGCTTGATGGGGAAGCCACTACCATTCTTGAATGGAGTGGAGAGGGAGAAGCAATCATGCTGGAAGGAACAGCAGCCTTTGATGAGAATTGGGTAGTTGGAGATTTGATGCCTCTGCCTATAGTTCCTGACTATGCGTACGGAAAAGTAAGGTACGCTGGTCATATATTTGAAGGACAAGAAACACTTTCAAGTGTTCTTGGGGTAGGCTATATTCTTGATGACGTATTCAATCTTGTTGCCGAAACAAGAGACATCGACTGGTTTGTTCCAGACGATGGACAGTTTATCGGCATTTGCGCATCGCAATCCAATATTCTTGGAGCTAGCGAATTCCTCACAGCTCAGTCATACTTTTACTGGGGCGGAGGAGATGGCTACGATTTAACCGCGAATGTGGGTTATGACGATGGTAACTGGCTTGCTAATGCTTGGGCGAGCTACAGATTTGGCAACAAGTTTGACGATTATGGTAAGTGGGAAATCGAACTTGGTAAATCGTTCCCTGCTAAAAACTTGGAGCTGGTTGGTTTCTACCTTGATGCTACAAGGGCAGACCCAATCGTTGGAGTTCGGATGTACTACATGCCATAGAGTACGCATAATTAACGCGCATCTCACTATGACCGCGCCGAAAGGCGCGGTTTGTGGGCTAGTAGCTTAATCGGAAGAGCATCTGAACTTAGAAGGCACAAGTTCGATTCTTGTCTAGTCCGATCTGTACAAATGATGCGGGGTGGAGCAGCTGGTAGCCTAATCTGAGTATCTGTTAGGCCAGCTGATTCATTTTCCCCGCCATTAGAGCCAACACTAGTCGGTAACACGACTATGAGGACATATACTTCGGTGTATGCTGGCTAAGGTTTGATGACACAATGCTCCTAGTGGAAACATACCAGGATACCGATTGTCTGATATTCAGTACACTAGTTCTTGCTGAGAAGACGCAAATGTCAAGGAACAGATGGGTTGACAAAACCATCTTATCCAAATCGGATTGCTGAATCTCATTTGTCACAAGCTATGTGCGGCCATTAAGCGATGTTAAAGCCTCGTAAGAGGAAGACAGGTAGCCTCTGACTGGCTTCTTTGTGATAACCGTGTTACGCGGTTAAGCAACGTTAGTTATGCCTTTGCCAAATAACAGCCTCGCTTATAAATGCACGACTATAGATACAGGCAGGCATTGAATCTATAAAGATTCTCTGCCTGCCTTTTTTATTGGTAAATTAGAATGTCTGGAGATTGCAGTGGAAAAAGTTAGTACCCCAATTCATATGGTGCTTGACTCCTTAGCGGAATCGGGTATAGTTCACGCAGATGACATTGTTAAGTCTCGAGATGAAATCTTGATGAAGTATGGCAATGATTGGTCGGATCTAGACATAATGAAATTGTCTAGTATGGCCACTCATGCAGCGTCTGTCAGTAAGACAAGAAGGAATTCTAATCATATATTGTACGCTGCTCTGAAGAATCCTCGCCTTGCCGAAGTAATCAGTAGGCTTTGCGACGCAAACTTACTGAGTAGTAGACTTGAAGTCTTGGTTGGTCCTTCTGTAATTCCAAGCGAACTCTCTTTCTTCCTAACGGACTTAAATAAAGAAGTTGTTTCTGGAAAGTTATTCCCATGTATAGGTAGAGATACTGAATTATTTTCTGTAGCACAAATCCTTGGACGGGTGACAAAAAGAAGTCCCGTCCTTGTAGGAGAAGCTGGCGTTGGAAAGACAGCGATAGTTGAAGGACTTGCTAGTAGAATAGTTAGTGGAAACTGTCCTAAATTTCTTCATAATAGAAGGATTGTCTTGTTAGACATTGGCTCAGTTATTACTGGTTGTTCCCAAGCAGGAGAACTAGAGACAAGGATGAAAGCAATCCTGTCGTATGTAGAATCATCACCTGATGTCATCCTATTCATAGATGAAATACACAACTTGTCGATTAGTAGCGGAGGAATGAGCCCTGGAGATATGCTCAAGCCGCTCATTGCGAGAGGATCAGTAGCCTGTATAGGAGCTACTACTCCTAAGGAATATCGGCTGAAGATAGAAAAAGATCCAGCACTGGAGCGCAGATTCCAAAAAGTTGATGTCAAAGAACCAACGATAGAGGAAGCAATAGACATGATGTTGGGCATTAGGGAAACGTTGGAGAACAAGCACGGCATAAGATTTGCTGATGATGCCATGGAAGTAGCCGTCAAGTTAGGAGCAAGATATATAGGAGACAGGAAGAATCCTGACAAAGCAGTAGACTTACTCGATCAAGCAGCAAGCAACTCTAAAATGAAGGCTACTTGTAGCCCATTGAAAGTACAAAAGATAGCAACACAACTCGCTGCTCTTTCAATGAGAAGAGAAAAATCTGAGAATGAGAAGAAGAAACTTGTGTTACTTGCTGAGAGAGACAAAGAACTTGATCTATGGGCTAAGGATAAGGAGAGAACGATTGTAGATGCTAATGATATAGCGGAGATCGTCTCTCAGATAACAAGTATTCCAGTTTCTTCCATGACTACGGATGAAAAGCAGAAATTAATGAACCTAGAATTGTCGTTAAGGAAATATATTGTTGCTCAGGACGACGCAGTCAAAGCGGTTTGCAATGCTATAAGGAGAAACAGGACTGGCGTGTCAGATCCTAAACGCCCCGTTGGTTGCTTTATGTTCTTGGGTCCAACAGGAGTAGGCAAAACGCACCTTGCCAAGATGTTAGCAAAAGTATTGTTCGATGATGAGAATTCAATGATTCGAATAGATATGTCAGAGTATATGGAGAACCATTCAGTAAGTAAATTGATTGGCTCTCCCCCAGGCTATATAGGTTATGATGATGCGGGACAACTTACTGAAAAGATCAGGCAAAAACCATATAGTGTCGTCCTGTTTGACGAAGTGGAGAAGGCATCACCAACAGTTCTTAACATTCTTCTACAAATTTTGGATGACGGAAGGTTAACTGATAGTCATGGCAGAGTTGTGAGTTTTAAGAATGCCGTAATAGTCATGACGAGCAATGTTGGTAGTGAATTATTTGAAGCACCAGGCAGAACAGATACACCTGCTCAACTTGAACAAAAACATAAAGCTGTGATACCTGAAGTTACTAACGTGCTACGGTCAAAGTTCAGACCAGAATTTCTGAACAGATTCGATGATATGATAATATTCCACTTCCTTACTATCAAGCACTTGGCTCGCGTCTGTAAGATTCTTATCGATGACGTGATTGATAGGCTTGATACAAGGGGTATAACCTTAAGAGTAGAGAAAGAAGTCTACGCTGAGTTAGTATCTAGAGGAAGCGAAAATTTATCGTATGGAGCACGGCCTCTTAAGAGAGCAGTAGTTGAACTGGTAGAAAATGGAGTCGCATCGTATATATTGAGCGAAGGCTCGTCTCATAAATTAATAGCAGTATCTAGCAAAGAAGGAGTGGAATTCAAAATCATTGAGTGATGACATATATACTATAGGGGAGAGTATCGCCATATTTGGATGTATAGACGACAAAATGGCCCTGAATGTGTGTAGTCTTCTTGATGACCATCTAGAATTGGAAAGAGACAAAGCCGAACCAAAAAGTATAAAGATAGTCATTTCTTCCTATGGTGGAGAGATGCCTTCAATGTTGGCAATTATTAATAAAATGAGAGAGTTGCAGGAATGTGGTATATGTGTGGCGACAGAGATTGTTGGTTGTGCCTATTCGGCAGCAATGTTTGTCGCAGCAGCAGGCACAACGTGTTTGAGAACTGCTAAACCGAACTCTCTTATGATGATTCATGCACCATCGGCATATATTGGTTGGGTCACTGCTGACCAATATGATGTAGAAAAAGATAGGGTTGTATACTGGACAGATGTAATCATAAACCTTCTATCCAGTATTAGTGGAAAGACAAAGAAAGAAGTTCGTGAAGATTTGGAACGGGATTTATATCTAACCCCAGATGCGGCAATGGGGTATGGAAAGCATGGACTTATTGATGAGGTTGCATAGTGGAAGACATACGACAGAAAATGATGGGTTCTGAGATAGAACAAAATATTGGAGGAATAGAATGTGTCAGTTGCTCGTTGCTCAAATGGGACGAGTCGTCTTCCCAACATATTTGTCGTATTTGTGATGTACCTCAAGCAGCATATGCTCATGTCACTAGATATTGTCTATTGTATAAATTAGGACATATTAACGCAAAGCGTCTGCTTCGCAAGCAAAAAATGTCAAATGAACTTGGATACTATATGTTGGAATGTGTGGTTCCTCATTCCTGTGCTTTGCCTGTCATACCTCCATTGAGAGAGATTGAAGACTTCTTTTCTAGTTATAATAAATCATTTGTAGGCATATGGGTTGCATATAAAAATGAGGGACAACAAGAAGTTTGGATTCCCTCCGCTATACTTGATATAGATCGAGATAAGATACTGTGTAATGTTGCTGGAGAGAAGAAAGAGATGAGTATTCATGATTCATCTGTGATATCTGTTCAAGACATGTTTGATCTTAAGAACACGTTCCGGACAGATATAGATTGGTGGATGGAACTCTCTAGAATATTTGGCGTTGAGCCGGTCAGCCCAATGATTGGAGCCATAAATGAATATTGATGATCTGAAAGACTTGAAGGTTGGTACATACGTAATAGTAGGCAACCTTAGGATTGGTACTGTTGAATATATTGATCCTAAGATAAAGCCTTATGTGTGGATCTCTATGGGAGAAAACGAGGTATGTCCGCCGTTGGAAAATATAGAGATCCTGGATAAAGATATACCAATACATGATAATTGTTATGCAAAGTTCCTTAGAGAATTTGCTACAATTAGAAAAGGAACTACTGGAAAAGTTATCTGTGTCGCCAAGACTGCTGATGATAAGTATGTAGCATTTATGAGGGTAAAGAATTCTGTAAAATTCTTGCCAACACAATATCTTGGGATAAAGAATTGTGATCCGATAGTGGTCATTCCTGTGGAAATACTGGAAGTAAGTAAGAGGGAAGAAGAGTGTTAGAAACAGTAACTGTAGGAATATGTAGTTTCTCTCAGGTAGAATCCTCTCCTGTTCTAGTACTAGCTAAACCAGATCTCTTAGCCGTCCCTGTAACATCAGAATTCAATAGATGTTTCGAAGGATTGGAAGATATCAAAGGAACTTTGATTAATGGGAGGCGTGCTAGAATAATTTACGGAAAGAACACCACAAAATTCTTGGATAGGGTTAGTAAATTATCGAAGGAAAGAAATATTCCATTCTATATCGAGAAATTCGGGGTGCACAATCTTCTAATAGATGGTTCACTGCCTGCTGCTACAATTCGTTCTGATGACAAGGCATGCAGAAGTCTCCAGAAATCTGAGAAGTTCAAGGAAATCTGTGAGAAGTGGGCATCTCATCTTGGAAAAATGCTTATATTCGCAGACGATCCTAAGTTAGATGTCTCTTATTCAAACAATAAGTTGTATATCCTGGGATATGGTTCGCACAAAAAGATATACGATTTTCCTCGTGCTGATGCTATAGATGTTAGTGCTGCACATTATTCTGGACATACTAGGACAGAGAGAGCGATAACATTCTATGGCATTCCCTGCCAAGATACTTTGAATGCTGCGCAGGAAATAGAGAGAAAAGATAAGGTAAAGATACCTTCATTTGAAGGCAGCATTATTGGAGTGGCAGCAAAAGGAGGGATAACCCTCTCTTTTCCTTTGTCTTCCCTTATACTTGAAGTTGGTCCGGATAAGTTTGCGGAAGCAATCGATGGCTTATTGTCTCATCATTGTGGAGTAGTATGTAGTATTGAAGATTCATCCATTCTATTGATAGATTGGATGGAGCGTAAATGCGGTGACTTTGGTGCCACATATGTAGACGAGATGCTCTGTCATTGTGAACAGATGAGAGAAGGACTAACACAAGACCTGAAATATGCAGAAGAGGCCGCTACTAGGTTAAGAGAAACATTTACTCTTGCCGTTAGGGAAAAGGAAAAACTTAAATTGGCCATGAGTGTCCATACTGAAGGGAAAGATCAACTAAGAGAGCGATTGAAAAGAGGATTTATCTCTGTGATTAAGCATGTAGATGTTAAGGCTCTCTGGTGTACCGGCGAATCATTGCATGTTGTTACCAATAGATTGACGGGAACAAGTAGCGATGCTAATAAGAAAGAGTATGATCTTGGTGAGTTGCACATTGTATGTAACTTGCACAACCTCAATCAGATCTCGATTCATAATCTTGTATCAGAATGTATACATAATGGGATGGCACATCCTCATATTGGTACTGAAGGAGGTATCTGTTGGGGAACTGCAGATACAATGATTCAAGAGTTTGCGGCGAGGTATGATATTCCTATGTTCGTAAATGTTTTACTACAAGTAATAAAGCAGGTTAATCCGGATGGACATCCATATGTAGAAAGTTGGAGGAAAAAATGACAGTGAGAAGGAGCTATAGAGATGATGATAATATGTATCAGCGGGAAAGCTATACCTATTGTATGCCTTCTTCATCTATGCCTAGCCCTGATGAAGTACTGAAAAAGATTTGTCTATTCTTTACACCAAAGGCAATGGCAAAATTAACAGCCTATGTAAAGGCTGTTCCTGGGGAAATCGGAGGCTTTGGCATTGCTCAAAGTGCTGTTCTGGACGCTGACAATCCCGCTATCGTCATAGAAGATGTTTTTATAGTGAAGCAACGCGTGAGCACAGGTTCTGTAGACATAGAGCCAGAAGCCCTGATGGATGCTGTAACAAGAATGATGACTAAAGGGATTGGTGGGAAGACAGATCCAGCCCTTATTAAACTATGGTTTCATTGCCATCCTGGCACTACCATATCAACTAATAGTTGGTCAGGAATAGATGAAGATGGTATTAATGCTCTGGGAGGGCCAGGAGTTGATTGGTTTGCGAGTGTGCTATTATCTGGGAATGCTTCTCAGATAGTAGCACGACTAGACATTTTGCACCCTGTCCGCATATGTTTTAATAACATTAAATGTGGTGTGCTTCCAGAAGTTAACGATGAGATAACGAGAGAAGTTCAAGAAGACATAGAAAAATATGTTGAGAAGACAATGCATACAGTTACCGGACATAATCTACGACGTTTTGGTTATAGTCAAGACATTAGTAGCACAGGTAAGTCGTATCAAACTATGTTTGGAAACAGGGTTGTCTTTAAGAGAAGACCTTCTCCTCTTTCTAAAGAACTAGGAGGAAGTCATGTCGCAGAAGCATAGAGACGACGAGAAGTTCACACGCCAGTTGCAATTAGTCCCACTAGCGGCGTTGGCAGATACCCATATTGATATCATTGGGGTAGGAGCCATCGGTTCTGCTGCGGGATTGCAATTGGCAAAGATGGGGTGTGGAAAGATAAGGGCCTTTGATCATGACAGCGTCGAAATCCATAACCTGCCTAATCAATCTTATTGGCTAAGCCATATAGGAATACCGAAAGTAGATGCTTTCGCAGAAGTGGTGGCAGCCAATATAGGTGGAGATGTCGTGGATCCTATCAATTCTTTGTGGACCGGCGCCAAAGGGCAGGAACTTCATGGAATTGTTGTAGCAACTCCAGATACAATGGAAGCTAGGATGAATATATGGAAACACTGTTACGGTAATATCAACGTCGATCTTCTCATAGATGCTCGTATGGGAGGACAAGAATACGTAGTACTCTGTATAGATCCTAAAGATGTAACAGCCGCAGAATACTATGAGAAAGAGTTCCTCTTTAGTGATGATGAAGCAATGGATCTTCCTTGCACAGCAAAGGCAATTGTATATAACGTATTTATAGTTGGAGGAATAATTTGTAGTTTAGTAAGGAAATGGATTGCTATGGAGAATGGGCTAGTTGAGGCCTCTCCATTGGCTGTAGCTATCCATGGAGACACAGTAGTACCAATGCAGATTGTGACACAATCAGTTCCAACTTGTTAATGGTCGATACAACATCTTGATCAGGAGGTGTATCGTGGAGGATACTCAGACACAGGGTGCGCCAATCAGCACCCCCCGTATTACCACGGGCACTAAGACCATCCGAGTCGCTGTAGCTGCTGCTGGCAGCCGCGAAATCCATTGTGGAGAGGGAGATACCCTCGGAGATGTTCTTAGGAAAAACGGAATTACTTATCAGAAAGAGACGCGGATGAGCGTCAATGGTCTCTCAGTCGACCCTGATAAGTATATCCCTGCCAAAGATGACGTTGTAGTCATCGCATCACGTGTTCGAGCTGCGTAACAGCTTATCCCCAACCAGGGCAGTATATAGCCTGGAGGTTATATACTGCCTTGGGTTGATGTTATTCTGGAGATAGATATGTCATCGATAGATGAAGAAATGATTAACAAACTTGTGGACCTCTCTCTTGAAAGGCTTCGTGAAATTATTAAAACACTGAAAGTAAAGAAGAGAGGTACGCCTTTGGTATCTGTCATTATCCCATCTGTAGTTGGTATATGTGATATTTGTGAGAAGGACATACCTCCATATTATAGATACGGAGCAGGGCTTGCAACACTTGTTGGGATGGTATCGAATAGTCTATTAAGCAGGCTTGGAATGGTAATAATAGAAAAAGACAAGATATCTGAAGACTTGTGGGAATTTGACAAACTCGCTAATTCTATTGCTAATATAGATATTGTTATACGCACCAGCAGGCTGGTGGAAGACGAGTCTGAGGATGATATCGATAAGATGGTAAATGATGCTCTTGATGCAGCATTAGGAGAATGTTAGTGACTACTTTGCCAGGACTATATGTATTACCTGGAAGGAGATCTGTAGATATGAACGACTTCAGTAAAATTGAGTGGGGAGTAGTAGACGACGGTTTACCGTTTGATGATAGTAAGTATAACTATACGCGGAAACATAACCCTGTACAGATACTCGACTCTCATGGAGAGGATGAGATCCTTGTCATATTCGGTCGTTTCACTGGTGAAGAGACTGAACAGATATTGCATATGCATTGTAATACTGCGATTGTTGATGCTAAAGACTTGCACAGTATGTCTCATCTGTGTGAGAGCATGAAGCAGGGACCGATCTTGATGAGTGATATAAGGTGTTTAGACTTTTGGAGTCGTACTACTGTATCTCTATGGCTCCATCAATTTGGATACGAATCAGAGAATGAAGAAAAACTTGTGACCAATGTAATTGATATTGCCAAGCTCGGCCATTTCTATGGTGGTTCGATAAGACCGATATCTGTCGACAAGATAGCTAAGAAAGCTCTGTATTTTGTGACGCCATCAGATGCTATTCTATGTACTGATGTATCAGAGAACAAAGATCTGTGTAGTACTGAAGTTTCTTTAGTGAAAGATTTTCAGGAAGTGTTAATTGCCATCGGTGGAATTCCAAATTTGGACATACTGATGGAAACTGAGAATGACTGTGTTTCATTCGTGATTGACGGAATAAAAGGGCACCAGTACAAGAATCTGATGGTAGCGTTAGCAGATGCCATTATGAAAAGGAACGAAAAATGGTAGCATCGCTTGATATGTCTTCTATAAGAACAGATCAGAAAGAGTTTGTTATAGGTGCCTGTATGGATCTATTGAATGGAGACATAAGAAAAGAAAGTGTAGAATACCTGATGGACACAGTATTGTCAAGTGCCATGAGGATGTCATACGATCAAAAGTACATACGTGATCTCACGGCTGTACTTTTATCGATTCTAATTGATTTGGAATCTGGTCTGTCTACTGTAGCAGCAGCCAGTATTCTGTGTACTAATGAACTTTGTTTAGGAACTAGAGCATTTATCAAAGATTAGGAGACAGAGGTATGGATATTACTGAGATAATAGAACAGACTAATGATAAGGGGGCTATGGAAAGTGGAGCTACTCTTAGTATGATTTGTGCTGAGTTAGTTAGCAAAACAACTCGAGAAAATATGATGTTTATTATCGGTTCTTTGGCGCTTGCAGTTCCGGCGACTTTGGAAGCAGTGGCACCAGAACTTATGTGTATATCCTGGTTATTTCGGAAGAGAACTAATCCTATCGTCATTCCTCCTCCAATAGTAAAAGATATGATACGTTCGGTGAAAGACGGCGCCTTGTTATCTCAGTGTTTGTCTTCACCTGGATATCATATATGCGCTAAGTTAGGCGAACTTAAATGGGATGAAGCTCGTATAGAAGGTATGGTATAAAATGGAAGATGGAAGTTGGCAATGGTATCTCTCACACAACTCTCCCTTGGTTGGAGCATTGGTATCTGCCGTTGTATACGCTGATTCAGATGAACATATAGACATGTATTCTTCCATAGCAAAAGTCTGTCCACACCTTGTAGCTGCCTTCGAATCATCAGACAAATCGAAGCGTCCAATGGGTTTTGCGTCGTACGGACTAACAGCTCAACCATTATATGATCCTGAATTTGTGGCGAGCAAATTGATTATTGATGGGATCAGAGACAATTCAGGATTGAGATTAGATATGTTAGGCACCATAGTATCTTGGCTCGGAATGAAAGCTGATTTGTCTGATGGACATATGATACTCCTGTCTGCCCCAACTATTGCCTTAGCAGAGATTACAGCATTTGATGAACAATTGGCCAAAGGATTAATGATTCTGGATATGTTAAATACATTTGATGGGCAGATAACTATCTATGCCTCTAGCGAAATTGGTGAAAATATGGTTGAGGCTGATGTAGTACCTTCTTGGAGCATTGCTGATAGAGTTATCCTTCCTAGAATAATTGTTGGAGAACATATTCCCATATTGACTAAAACTGCAGTCAATGAGGCTCTTAGTCTTCCGGGCATTAGTAAGAAGGATAACTCTATAGAAGCAAGCGGAGGAATGTTTGTTGGTAGTTTTAATATTCCAGAATTGACGTATGCTGGCTTGTTAGTTATTGTGGAACTGACCAATATGAGATATAGGTCTATATATCCAAACTTCCCCAGTGGAGTAGCAGGTCTTGAAAGATGGAAAGACTATACACACTGGATAGAAGACCAAAACATCGTAGATGCTTTAGCATGGGTCTCAAATTCAATTCGTCATGAAGACCTAGTGAGTAGCACATGATTAGCAATGCTTTTAGAATAATAGGAGTTGCTAGAACCTTACGAGACTTGTCATCTCTAGTAAACACTGAAGTTATTCTAGTTGCTATCCCGGCAATACTATCAGAAAAAGGTTTCAGCAAATTTGTTGATCGTTGCAAAGACAATGCAATATTTATAGATTATATATCTAAGATTGAAGGGATGAAATTTAATCAAGGTACATTGCATCCAGCAGTTCCTTGTAGGATTGAAAAGATTCATGCATCGGTAATATCGGATGTCACATTGGCTATCGATGATAGAACATTTGTCATCAAGATGTTACCACACGAAGTGTCTTTATGTGGGAACATTCTTGCCATACATCATCTATTTCATTGTCACAGTCTTAATATATTTTTTCTAGAAGGCTGTGTCTACTTATCTCGTGCAACATATAAATTGTTCGGATGTACGCTTAGTGCAATCGATTGGGGAGTGTCGAAACTCTACGAATAATGTTAGATTATAACTATAGATTTAACTACTGGGTGCTTACTTCCCTAGGAGAATATCTTGTTCCTACACGTATTGTGGCAATCAATGATAAATCGATTGAAGACGTATGTGATGTATTTGGTGTCTTAAGAGGTTGTCCCGATATTTGTGTAGAAATTCCAATGTCTCACATCGAGAAGCCGTCAATATTCCTTATTGATGGTGGTAGTTATGATCTATTCAGCTATGAAAGTATTGAGATAGACAGAAATAGTTTCTTAGGTGATAGACGTTACTCCACCATCGTAGAAAAAGAAATAAGAGGGGGTCTAGCTGACGAAAAAGTAACATATAGTTATAAGTACTTAGTCAGACGTTTGTGGATACATTGGGCTATACTGTGTGGAAGTCTATCATTATGGAATGTATTAGGACATACAGTAGATAGACCAATATTCACTAATGCGAACTGTCTGATGTGTCATATGATGAAGAGTTGGCAAAAATTCTCAATTGCGTCTATAGAATACGTACGTCCTCGTTGTAGAACGTATCTTGATGAGATACATGTAATCCCTGTGGCAAAATCGAAAGAATCCATGATGAAAGTATTCACCGACAGATTCCCGGGCGGGGGATCTGTGTGTGATGTATCGATGGATATATCATGTGCTGGCGAACTTTATAGTATAGGGTTGTCGCACTCAGATATCATAGTAGCATCGGTATCTAATGACCAATGGTTTGCATTTGTTGGAGCAATAAAACAATTAGCAGATGAGATGGATAAGACAAAAAGATGAATGTATCAATCTACTCTGGTACCTTCCTGGTTAGGCCAACTGGAACAGACTCTCAACAGTTAGTTGTTGAATCACTTGTTGCGGCGGGATTAGGACTAAGAAGCGCTTCAGAAGCGGTCATTATTATATTGGAAACAATATATAGAAGAACTGATATTTGTACCTTTGCCTTTGCATCATCGTTGAGAGATGCCATCCAAGGTTCTATGAGCCTTATAGATTTTATAGATATGGCAAATCTTATCATCGCTGGTGGTCGCAAATCCTGGTCATGTGCTAGATGTCCAGTTATAGGCTGTTCTGTTGGTAACCATGATAAGGATATGATTCAAGTTGATAGGATAATTCTAAGCTCCAACGAATTGTTGCCAGAATATATGCCAAGATATAAATCAGGAAATATCTTGGTTGGCAAGATAGAAATCCTGAAATCTTTCCAAGATAATGATGATACGTTTATCATCTCGTTCTCAGATGGAATAATGGTATCATCATTGAACGTATCTGATTACTTGTATGTATATTCGCCAGTTCGAACAACGCTTTTGAGAGGAGTACTGAAGAAAGAAGTAACGGAAAAGACTGTTCCTAGCACATATGTTCGATACGATGCTTCGACAGATTGTAGTGTGTTAGATTTTGGAGGGATAATAGATACTATAGCGAAGGTATGTTATAATGACTAGAGCTAGTGTAATGTTCAAATACTCTGACTTTGCTGACTATCCAGAAGTTATGAGACAGCAGGTCTCAAAAGCACGTGGTCCGGTTAAACTTAGTACTAACGGTGACAACTTTATGGAATGCTGGGTGAGTCTATTCTCTTTGTCTCCTCTTTGGTATTACATAGATATATTAGACTGTTCGCTGGATGATATAGATTCTCGACTTTGTTTTACTGGGCTTAGGAGAGATGTTGATGTAGTATTTTCTCCTCTCTCAATGCAGAATAGGAATTTGAACAGCATAGCAACTGGTCAAGAAATTTTACAGGTAGTGAGGAGGTTTGTGACCTCTAATTTTAGGCGGACATTATTGCCAGTGATATCCTGTTCTAAGGATTTATATCCTTGTCTCTATGATTTTCTTCCCTCCTACGGTTCCTATACAACCATTGTAACTGGTGTTAATCCTATTGTCGGTAGTCAAGTAGATTTGCTACGACATCTAACTTTTATTGATTCCTTAGTGATACAGTGTGAACCAACTGAACTTTTGTTAGGAATTCCTAATCGTATTGAAAAAGTAATATTTGATGTTGGTAGCTTGCCGTCAAGACTTGAAATGGCTAATGAATACAATAAGTTTGTTTGTGGGACAAGGACAATTCAGAATGTAATAGATGCTTTCGAAAGGAGCACTTGAGATGAAAAATAAAGGAAGACGCAAGAAGGAAGTGTTTGAGGAACTTGCTAGAAGCGGGAGTGCTGCGATCTTTCGTTTGTGGAGAACGGTTGTTGTCCCATCTAAGTGGAAATTATCTAAGATGGGAGTATCAGAACTTCCTGACAAACTACCGAAAGGTGCAAAGTTTGAAAAGGTGATGGACACGCTTGCTGTGATAAAAAGGGAAGATGGTAGTTATATTATATCCGCCGCAGTTAAATCGCCACGAGATGAGCATAGTCGTCAGATTGGATACAATATAGCAACGGGGCGTGTTATTCACACATTGCAAGGAAAGGAAGTAGTAACTGGGAAGAATTGGACGAAAGAGATTAGAGGTTTGGACCACGAACTTATTGATCAATTCTTCAAAGGTATTGCTTTCCACCATCCTTACTATACTGTGGAAACACTGGGTACAAAGGACGATACTTATGCTCAGACTATTGACAGGATAGTAGATACTTGTATGGGGCTTAATCCAGCCATCGAAAAGTAGGGCTCTGTTCTGGCAACATGCCTGCGGGTTATGTCTAGGAATATCTGCGAAAAGTAGTGTGCTGGTTTACCACTCACAGCCTTGAGTAGGTGCTAATTGTAGTGAGGTCTTAGCGCAGTCTGGAATCGCTCTTTGTGAGTAAAAACCCAACTGGTCGAGCAGACCTGAGGATTCCCACTACGTTAGTGGTGAGTTATATTGGCAAGGCAGGGGTAAGATCATAGAAAGTTATGGGAACCAACCCGATCTGTTCGAACGGCCGTGGGGCGTCGGACTAATAGTGGCTGTACCCACGTTTGTACCATAACCGACTATGATCTGTATTCCCCTGTCCTTGCCAATAATTTTCATCACCGGAATAGATAGACATACGAAATTTGTTCGTGGATTTCGTCAGCATCTGTAGGAGGGAGGACAAGTCTCATTTTAATACTAGAGATTCGTGCTGGAGAGGGGGGAGGTGACGCACGCCTGTTCGCTGCGGATCTTGTAGATATGTATATAAGATATTGTGGTTCTCAAGGCTACGAGGTAGAAGAAATATATAAATCTACATCTGATGTAGGCATAGTTGAGGCAATATTTAGAGTTAATGGCGAAGGTGCTTATGAGAATCTTGTAGTAGAGGCAGGGGGTCATCGTGTCCAACGCGTGCCACCTACTGAAAAAGATGGACGGAGGCAGACTTCTACTGCTACGGTCGCTGTCCTTAAGGACGAAGAACTAGCAGACATAGAGATAACTGAAGATGATGTCGAGTTTCAAGCGACGAGAGGAAGCGGGAAAGGTGGACAGCATAGG
>Ga0180008_1000423_pt1 | contig 37290 bp, 48 predicted proteins | sample MM_PW_MetaG_FD_121121 | JGI IMG/M metagenome (GOLD analysis project Ga0180008, IMG submission 121121) | Groundwater microbial communities from the Aspo Hard Rock Laboratory (HRL) deep subsurface site, Sweden - MM_PW_MetaG | ecosystem: Environmental > Aquatic > Deep subsurface > Groundwater... | reverse complement strand
ATTGAGCTTTTTGTGTTTTAGGGAATGCGATAACATCTCTAATTGAATCAGTTCCTGCTAATAACATAATCATTCTATCAAGTCCCATTGCAAAGCCACCATGTGATGGTGCTCCATATTGAAGTGCATCAAGTAAGAAACCAAATTTCTCTCTTGCTTCTTCTTTTGAAATTCCCATAAGTTCAAATACTTTTGATTGAATCTCTTCTTTATGAATTCTAATTGAACCTCCACCAAGCTCTGTACCATTTAAAACGATATCATAAGCAATTGATTCAATATCTTCTAAATCTTCAATATTATCAAGTGATTTTGGCATTGTAAATGGATGGTGTAATGCTTTTGTTCTTCCATCTTCAACTTCGAACATTGGGAAATCTACAACCCATAAAAATTCTAAAGCATCAGCAGGAACAATATTCATTTCATTTGCTAGGAATAATCTAAATCTTCCCATATAATCCCAAACTACTTTTTTAGCACCTGCTCCAAAGAATACAACGTCACCAACTTCAAGTTGCGTTGCTTTTACGATTTCTTCTAAATCAGATTCAGAGAAGAATTTAGTTAATGGACCTTTTAATCCATCTTCTTTCATTTGAAAATATCCTAAACCTTTAGCTCCAAACTTTCTAACGTAATCTTCAAAACCTTTCATTTGTCTTTTAGAGAAGATATTATCTCCGTTTTTACATTTTAAAGCTTTAATTCTATTGTTCTTTTTGTCTTTTGCAATATCAGCAAAAATTTCATTTGTTGAGTTTGCAAAAATATCAATAACATCAACTAATGGCATATCAATTCTTAAATCAGGTTTATCGCTCCCATAAGTTTCCATAGCTTCTGAGTATTTCATTCTTCTAAATGTTGTTGGAACTGTTTTTCCACATTTTGTAAATACATCATAGATTAATCTCTCTGCAACTGTAATAACATCATCTTGTGTACAAAAAGACATCTCAACGTCTATTTGAGTAAATTCAGGTTGTCTATCAGCTCTTAAATCTTCATCTCTAAAACATTTTGCAATTTGGAAGTATTTATCAAATCCAGCAACCATTAAAAGTTGTTTAAATAACTGTGGAGATTGTGGAAGTGCATAAAATTCACCAGGATGAACTCTTGAAGGTACTAAATAATCTCTAGCTCCCTCTGGAGTTGATTTTGTTAAAATTGGAGTTTCAACATCTAAGAAACCTAATTCATCTAAAGTATTTCTTACTTGAATAGCAGCTTTAGATCTTAATTGGAAAATATTAAATGATTTTGTTGATCTTAATTCTAAAAATCTATTTCTTAATTTAATCTCATCATTAACTTTCTCATCATTAATATCAAAAGGCATTGGTTTAGATTTATTTTCAATAATTAAATCTTTTAAAACAATTTCAATTTTACCAGTTTTTAGATTTGGATTTTCAAGTCCTTCACCTCTAGCTCTTACAAGTCCAGTTGCAATCAAAACATATTCATCTCTTACAGTTTCAGCAATAGCTAATGCATCTTTGCTATCACTAGGATCTGCTACTAGTTGAACTAATCCACTTTTATCTCTTAAATCTATAAATATAATTCCACCGTGGTCACGTCTACTGTTTACCCAACCAGCAACAGTTACAGTTTCACCAATTTTTGCTTCAGTTACATCTGTACAATAATGTGTTCTCAAATTCTAATCTCCATTCACATAAATATTCGCGATTTTATCTAAATCTTACTTAATTTCTAAAAAGCCTACATCTGTGCTTTTATATAACTTTGGATTGTAAACAGCTTGATTTCCTACAATTTTTGTTTGTATTAAAGAAGAATTACCTCCATAATATAAATAATTAACTCCAACAAGTGTAGAATAATCTACCCATTCATAGATTATATTTCCACCAAAAGTGATAATTTCATCTTTTAATTCTTTATTTATTTCATCAATAGAGTTAGCAATAACAAATTTTTCTCTATCTTTATCTTGTGTTAATAACATTAACATTGGATCATAATTAATTTGAGTAGAAAAAATAAGTTTTGGATAAACATCATAAGCTCTTAATTGAGATAAAATTAAAGATGTTTTAACGATATCAGTATTTAAAAATAAAGAAGAGTTATTTAATCTATAATCATTTACAATATTTTTAAAGTTGTTTTCATTTTTACTAATTTGTTTTGTAACTCTAGTGTCATTTACAGTTGAGTCATATGCTCTTCTTAATTTATTTCCAATATAAGAGTCTTGATAAAACATTGCATTGTTACCAATAGAATAAGAGTTTAATTTTTGCATTTGTTGTTCATATGAAATTGAACCAAAAATTAAACTTTCATTATCACTTAGTGAATCCTTTTTCTCAATTAAAGGTAAATAAACTTTTACATCACTTGGAACTAATTTATCAAGAGAATTCACAGCACTTGGGGTAAATAATGCAATAACATTAGTTATTCCATCTTGAGTAACTTTTGAAAAAGCTGAATTTATATTTTCATAACTTTCATTTGTACAATCAATAACTGTTAAATCATAATCAGCTTTTTGATAAGAAAGATAACCAGAAATAGTATCTAAAGATGATTTAGCATATTTCTCAACTAAAGAAGATGGATAAATAAAAGCAATTTTAACTTTTATTTTCCCCTCATCAATTTTTAAATCTTCTAAAGTAATATTACTCTCAATAGTAGATTGAGGTATCTCTCCATCAATAGCAGGTGTAACATCAATTACATCTTGAGGACCTGTTGTTTCTTTTATATCAATAGGTGTTAATTTTTCTATAACAGTTGATGAATCAGTAACTTCAAGTGGTTTTTCTTTTTTGATATTAAGATCAGTTATTCTCTCTTTTTTTCCTGGAAGTTTCAATTCTACCGTTTGTTTTGGGGTACAACCAAAAAATACAAAAACTAATAGTAATAAGGTAATTATTTGCTTCAAACTAAACTCTCCATATAATTTTTAATTTTTAACATATCGTAGTATGCATCTTTTTTCGAAGATGGATTTCTTAATAAAAAACTTGGTGAAAAAGTAGCTATTAAAGTAACTCCATTATAAACTAAATCTTTCCCTCTTATTTGTGCAAAATTCATAGAGTTTTTCAATAAATAAGAATAAGTTTTTTCACCTAGGGCTACGATTAATTTAGGGTTTATTAATTCAATTTGTTTTAATAAATAATCATTACAAGTATCTATATTTGAATTATTTAAACCATTTAAACTTTTACACTTTACAAGTGTAGTTAAATAAACCTCTTCTTTATGAATATTTAAAACATTCTCAATCATTTTAGCTAATAATTCACCTGATTTACCAGAATAAAATGCACCTATTTCATCTTCGCTATTACTTGGTTCATCACTTATAAACATAATATCTGAATTAGGATTTCCATATCCAAACAAAACATTTTTTCGAGATTTACAAAGTTCGCACAAATAACAGTGTTCAACACTATTTTTTAATGCATCTAGATTATTTGGTAATTTGAAATTCTTTACTTCACTTGAAAAGAAGTCCAATGTTTCATGATACTCATAACCAAAAGATTTTAAATTGTATAAATTTCTTAATAATTGATTTTTAACTGTTTTTGTCATATGAAATTGTACATAAATATTTCTTGAACAATTATTTGTTCCAATATTTTATATAAAATTGTAAAAATACTTGACTTTTGTTCCAATATTTTATAAAATGACAAAGAATTAAAAATAGGAAGTATAATGACAGCGCCTAGTTTAAGAAAACTAGAATTTGATTTACAAGTGAATAAGACTACTTTGCACAATTGGAAAAAAAGTAGACCTAAGCTTTATGAGTTTATTATTGAATCTTATAAAGATAGAGATATATTGAAAAAGCATTTAGAATTATTGATGGAACAAAAACAAATTATTGAAAAAGAGATTGATATTACAAAGAATAGAATAAATTAATATACAAAGCTATGGAGCTAAATATTAAATAGTATAACTTTTTTAAAGTGTGCGAAGTATTATTGATTTTGGCTTCATAGTTTTTTATATTTTATAAAGACTTAGTTTTTATGAAATTTGTGTGTTTTACAGTGTGTTTGAAGTATAAATAAGGAATAAATTCCTTATTTAATTTGTATAGATATAAATAATATTATTTATATCTATGAGTGATTCTACCTTTATCAAGTGAATAAGGTGTTATCTCTACCTTTACAGTATCGTTAGGTAATATTTTAATATAATGCATTCTCATTTTTCCTGAGATATGACATAATACAACATGTCCATTATCTAACTCAACTCTAAACATAGCATTTGGTAAAGCTTCAATTACCTTACCATCAATTACTATTACATCATCTTTTGCCACTTTGTTTCTCCCTTAGTTTTCCGAATTACTTAAAATAACAGCTGTTCCATTGATTACAGCAACAGTGTGTTCATAATGACTACCTCTTAATCCATCAGCAGATACGACGTCCCAACCATTTTCTAAAATCACTGGGTTCCTATCTTTTTGACAAATCATAGGTTCTATACAAAATACCATTCCATTTTTGATTTTTGGACCAGATTTTGTATTTCCATTTTCTAAATAATTTGGAATTTCTGGTTCTTCATGTGGTTTTTTACCGATACCATGCCCACAAAATCTCACTAGTGGTTGATACCCTCTTGATACAATAAAATCTTCAATAAGTTTTGATAACTCTTTAAATCTCATTCCCTCTTTAATTACGCTAATAGCAAAATATAAAGAATCCTTAGAACAAGCAATTAAATCTTCATCCTCTTTTGATATTATCCCAATAGGCATAGTAATAGCAGAATCGCCATACCATCCATCTATTTCAGTTCCAATATCAAGACCAAGGATATCTCCCTCTTTTAAGATAACATCACTAGGAATCCCGTGAATAATAACTTCATTTAATGAAGTACAAATAGCAGCAGGGAACCCATAAAGTCCCTTAAATGAAGGTCTAGCTCCTAAATCTCTTAAGAACTTTTCCCCCAATGCATCAACTTCTTTTAAAGACATACCAGCTTTAACTGTATCCTTTAAATAGTTTAATGTTTTTGCAACTGCTATATTTGCAATTCGAAGTTTTTCTATCTCATTTGGTTTTCTTAATGGGATTGCCATTTTTATAATCCAACCGCACTAAGAGTTTGATATTTATTCATATATTGCTGAGCTTCAATTTTTCTCATAGTATCAATAGCAACTTGTACAACGATTAGTACAGCAACCCCTCCAAAATAGAAAGGTACTCCCATAGCTTTTACAATAAGCCAAGGTAAAGTTGAAATTAATCCCATATAAATTGCACCCCAGAATGTTAATCTACTTGCAACTTCATTTAAAAACTCAGCAGTACTAGCTCCTGGTCTAACTCCAGGAATAAATCCACCTTGTTTTTTCAAGTTTTCTGAAATATCTTTTGCATTGAATGTAATTGATGCATAAAAGAATGCAAAGAAAACTACAAATAAAAACATAAATACGTTGAAAGTATATGAACTAGGACTTAAATAATCAGCAATCATAACTAAGTATTTATTTTGACTTCCTTGTAACACAGTTGCAGGGAACATTAAAATAGCACTTGCGAAAATCGCTGGAATTACACCACTTAAGTTAACCTTAATAGGAATATAATTCATTACTCTTTTACTTTGATTTTGCATCATAACTTTTCTTGAATATGATACAGGAACTCTTCTCTCACCTAATTCAACATAAATGATTGCTCCAACAGTAGCCATAACAATAACTAAAATAGCAATTACAGTTAAGAAATTCATTTGTCCATTATTAACTAAATCAATAGTTCCACCAATTGCACTTGGGATTGCAGAAACAATTCCAGCGAAAATAATTAATGAAATACCATTTCCAATACCTTTTTGTGTGATTTGTTCACCAATCCACATTAAAAGCATAGTACCAGTTAACATTGAAATTGCAGAAACTGCAATAAATGTATCCATATCGATTGAAATAGCACCTTGACCGCTTTGACCAGTTAATGAATTAAGTCCAACTGAAACACCAATTGATTGAATCAATGTAATAACAATTGTAGTATATCTGATGATTTGCATGTATTTTTGCATACCATCTCTCTCTTTTTTCATTTTACCAAGTGCTGGGAAAGTTGCTGCAAGTAGTTCCATAATAATAGAAGCAGTAATGTAAGGCATAATTCCTAGTGAGATAATTGACAGTCTTTCAACTGCATTTCCACTAAACATATTAACAAGACCTAGTGCATTGTTAGCATTAGAGTCGAAGAATTCTTTAACTACGTCTATATTAACTCCAGGTACTGGCACGTATGCCAGTAATCTGTAAAGAAAAATAAAGCCTAATGTAATAAGAATCTTATTTATTAGATCTTTACTCATAATTATTTTCTCGTAGTTGAAACGTTTTCGTCTTTAATCTTAGCTACTAAATCTTTTGCAGTTGAACCAATTAATTTAACTTTTTCAACTGATCTTGATAATTTATACACAGATTTAATTGAATCTAATGTAATTTCTTCAAGAGTTGCAATTTGAGATACTTTGTCAACATTAATTGAATAAGGTTTAACTACTCTTGAAAAGAATCCAACTTTAGGAAGTCTTTTGTAAAGTGGTTGTTGACCACCTTCAAATCCTCTTTTCATTGAGTAACCAGATCTAGCTTTTTGACCTTTGTTACCTTTTCCAGCTGTTTTACCAGTACCGCTTCCTTGACCTCTACCAATTCTTTTAGTATTTTTAGTACTACCAGCTGCTGGTTGTAAGTTATTTAATTCCATTATTCTATCCTTTAATTCTAGCTAATGCTTCAACAGTAGCTTGTACAAGGTTGTTTGGATTATTAGAACCTAAAGATTTTGCAATAATATCAGTTACTCCAGAAAGCTCAAGAACAGGTCTTGCAGCTCCTCCAGCGATTAGACCAGTACCTTCAGATGCTGGTTTTAATAATATTTTACTTGCATTATATTTATGTTCAATGTCATGTGCGATTGTAGTTCCTTTAATAGAAACTGTAACTAAACTTTTGAAAGCGTCATCTAATGCTTTTTTAATAGCATCAGGAACTTCTTTAGCTTTACCAGTTCCGAAACCTACAGTACCGTTTTTATCACCAACAACAACTAAAGCTGTAAATCTGAATCTTCTACCACCCTTTACAACTTTTGTTACTCTTCCGATTTTAACGATTGCTTCTTGAAAATCTTCTCTATTTACTGCTGCCATCATTAACCCTTATAATTTGATACCGTTATCTCTTAATGCATCAGCAAAAGCTGCAACTACACCATGATAAAGATAACCATTTCTGTCATAAACTACTGTTTCAATTCCAGCAGCTTTTAAATTTTCAGCAAGTTGTGCTGCTACTTTTACTGCATTTTCTTTATTAATGTTTAAACCCATAGCTTGTGAGCTAACAGCTGCTAAAGTTACACCTTCAACATCATTAATAGCTTGTGCACTAACATATTTGTTAGATTTAAAAATTGATACTCTTGGCTTTTCAGCTGTACCAAAAATTGATCCTCTAACTCTTTTTTTTCTTTTTATTCTTAAAGCATTTTTTTTAGCTAAGTCTTTTATTCTACTCATAGTTATACCTTACTTCTTAGAAGTTTTTCCGGCTTTTCTGATGATTTTCTCATCAGTATATTTAACACCTTTACCTTTGTACGGTTCTGGTTTTCTAAAGCCTCTAATAATTGCAGCAGCTTGACCAACTTGTTGTTTGTCAGCACCTTTTACGTTGATTATGTTTTTTTCAACAGTAACTTCTAATCCCGCAGGGATTTCATAGTTAATCGGATGAGAATAACCTAATTGTAGTTCTAAAACTTCACCTTTAACAGCAGCTCTATAACCAACACCATTGATTTCTAAAGATTTCGAGAAACCTGCATTTAATCCATCAATTGCATTGCTTGTTAAAGCTCTGTATGTTCCCCAGAATGCTGAAGAAGTTTTATCTTCACCAACTCTAGTTAGAACAACGTTACCTTCAGCAACTTCAATATTTACTCTACCATGTGTTTCAACAGTAGATACTTTGTTACCTTTTTTTACACTAATTACAGTACCAGCAACTGATACTTCAATCCCTGCAGGGATTGCGATAGGTTTTTTTCCAATTCTAGACATTACTCTCTCCTACCATACAGTACAAAGTAATTCGCCACCAACATTAGCTGCATGTGCTTCATCGTTAGCAATTACACCTTTGTTAGTAGAAACGATAATTGTACCGTATCCATTTTTAAAGCTTTTAATTTCAGAAGCGTTTTTATAAACTCTTCTTCCTGGTTTAGAAACTCTTTTGATTTCGTTGATTACTGATTTCTCATTATCATCATATTTCAATTCAACTTGAATTGTTTTCTTATTGTTTTGTCCATCAATAACTTTGAATCCAGTAATATACTCTTTTTGTAATAAAACGTTTAAAACGCCAACTACAGTATTTGAGTGTAATAATGTTGCAACTTCTAATTTTCTCATTGCAGCATTTCTAATTCTTGTTAAAGCATCTGCGATTATATCATTCATCATAGCTTAAATTCTCCTACCAACTAGCTTTTCTAACACCAGGTAATAAACCTTCGTTAGCCATTTTTCTTAAACAAATTCTACATAAACCAAAATCTTTATAAACAGAGTGAGGTCTACCACAAACAGAACATCTTGTGTATGCTCTTACTGCAAACTTAGGTGTTCTTTGTTGTTTTGCGATCATAGATTTCTTTGCCATTACGCTCTTCCTTTTGTAAATGGAATCCCAACTAATTCTAATAATCTAAATGCTTCCGCATCATTAGAAGAACTAGTAGTGATTGAAATGTTCATACCATGTGTTTTGATAATGTTATCATATACAACTTCTGGGAACATTAATTGCTCATCTAGACCAAAGTTGAAGTTTCCTCTACCATCAAATCCATTTTTGTTAAGACCTCTAAAGTCTTTTACTCTTGGTAATGCAACGCTACATAATTTATCTAAGAAGTTATACATTTGCTCACCTCTTAAAGTAACTTTTACACCAACTGGCATACCTTCTCTAACTTTAAATCCAGCAACTGATTTTTTAGCGATAACTTTAACTGCTCTTTGACCTGCAATTAAAGAAATTGTATCTTCAATATTTTGAATTAATTTAGAGTCTTTCATCGCTTCACCAGCACCAACAGAAATAACAACTTTTTCAACTTTTGCAGTTAAAGTTTTGTTTTTTACAAATTCTGTTTCTAATACTGGTTTGATTTCTGATTTATATCTTTCAAATAATCTTGCTGCCATTTTACTCACCTTCTACTTTTGCTACGTTTGAAATGTCAATTGGCATTTCTTTGTTTATGAATCCACCCTCTGGGTTTTTTTCTTGATCAGGTTTAACAGTTTTTTTAGCAACTTTACAATCTTTTACGATTACTTTATTTTTTGAAGGTAATACTCTTAAAACTTCTCCAGTTTTACCTTTGTCATCTCCAGCGATAATTTTTACAGTATCACCTTTTTTGATTTTTAATTTAATTGCCATATTATAGTACCTCCGGTGCAAGTGAAACGATTTTCATGAAACCTGAATATCTTACTTCTCTAGCCACTGGTCCAAAGATTCTTGTTCCAACTGGTTCTCTTTTTGCATCAAGAATAACCGCTGCATTATCATCAAATCTAATTAATGAACCATTTTCTCTTTGAACTTCTTTATGAGTTCTAACAACAACAGCTTTAACAACTTGACCTTTTTTGATCTTACCAGTTGGAAGAGCTTTTTTAACTGAAGCAACAATAACATCACCAACAGTTGCGTATCTTCTTTTAGAACCACCTAAAACTTTGATACACATAATCTCTTTAGCACCTGTATTGTCAGCTACGTTTAATCTTGTAAAACTTTGAATCATTATTTAACTCCTGTAGCTACAATTGTCTTTAATCTAAAAGATTTAGTTTTTGACAATGGTCTACACTCAACAGCGATAACACTATCTCCAACATTTAATTCATTTCTTTCGTCATGAACTAAATATTTTTTAAATCTTTTTACAGTTTTATGGTATTTCGGATGTAATACTGATCTTGTAACTAATACAGAAGCAGTTTTATCTCCAGAAATTTTTACCACTACACCTTGAATCTCTCTTTTATGTGTCATACTTAGATCCTTAGTTAGCTTTTGCAGCAGTCATAGCTGTTTGAATTTTAGCGATGTCTTTTTTAGCAACTCTTAATTCAGATGTGTTTGTTAACTGCATTGTTTTTAGCTTAGCTTTTAATTCAAAAAGAAGCACCTTTTTCTCTTTTAATAATGCTTGAAGTTCATTCAAGTTTTTGTCTTTTAAATCAGTATAGTTCATTTTCGCTATCTCTTGTTACAATTTTAGTTTTAAATGGTAGCTTATGCATTGCTAACGTTAAAGCTTCTCTAGCTAATTCGTCAGATACTCCAGCCATCTCAAAACAAATTCTTCCTGGCTTAATGTTCATAACCCATTTATCAACAGAACCTTTACCTTTACCCATTCTTGTTTCTAATGGTTTTGCAGTAAGTGGTTTATCAGGGAATACCATAATCCAAACTTTCGCTTGTCTTTTAACTTTTCTTGTCATTGCAATTCTTGACGCTTCAATTTGTCTTGAATCAATTCTACCGTGCTCTACAGCTTTGATACCGATATCTCCGTATGCTAAAGAGTTTCCTCTATGAGCCATACCTCTATTTCGGCCTTTCATCATTTTTCTAAATTTCGTTCTTTTAGGCATTAACATGATTATTTACCTCTTTTCTTAGTTGGTCTTCTTTTAGGTTTAGAAGTGTCTTCAGCTTTTTCAGTTGGGATACCTTTAGCTAATACTTCACCTTTAAAAATCCAAACTTTGATACCAATACAACCATAAGTTGTATGAGCTTCAGCAAAACCATAGTCAATTCTTGCTCTTAATGTATGTAAAGGAACTCTACCTTCTAAGTACCACTCAGTTCTAGCCATTTCAGCTCCACCAAGTCTACCAGAAACAGATACTTTAATACCTTTAGCTCCACCTTTTAATGCATTTTGCATAACTCTTTTCATAGCTCTTCTGAATGCAACTCTTCTTTCTAATTGTTGAGCAACGTTTTCAGCAGATAATTGAGCAGAAGTTTGAGGTTTTCTCTCTTCTTTAATGTTAACAGCGATTTCTTTACCAACTAGTTTTGAAAGTGCATCTTTTAGTTTTTCAACGTCTGCACCTTTTTTACCGATAATAATACCAGGTCTAGCAGCTACTACTGTAACTCTAACTTTTTTTGCAGTTCTTTCAACGATAGTTTGAGCAATTCCAGCATAGTATAATTCTTTTTTAACATACTTTCTGATTTTGTCATCTTCTGAAATGTTTGCTGGCATTGTTTCGAATTTAGGAAACCATCTTGATTCCCAGTTTCTATTAATACCTAATCTTAAACCTATTGGATTAACTTTTTGACCCATTACTTATCTCCTTTAGTTGCAGCAGCTACTTCAATCATAATATGTGCAGTTGGTTTGTGCTTTGGAGACGCACTTCCTCTAGCTCTTGGAGTAAATCTCTTAAGAACTGGACCTTTGTCAACTCTTGCTGATACAACAACTGCATCAACAGGATCTAAACCTGCATTTGCTACAGCAGAAGCTATAACTTTAGAAATAATTCCTGCAGCTTTATTTGGAGTAAATTGTAAAGATGCAATTGCATACTCTGCATTCATTCCTTGAACTTCTCTAGCAATTAATCTTGCTTTTGTTGGAGAAAGTCTAATAAATTTTAATATTGCTTTAGCCATTCTTATGCCTTTCTTTGAACAGAACCTTTATGGCCCTTAAACGTTCTAGTTGGTGCAAACTCACCTAATTTATATCCAACGTGGTTCTCAGTAACGTTAACTGGAACGAAATTTCTTCCATTGTGCACATTGAAAGTTAATCCGATCATATCTGGTAATACCATAGATCTTCTTGACCAAGTTTTAATTGGTTTTTTATCATTAGCTTCATTAGCTTTGATAACTTTTTTCATTAGGTGTGCGTCTACGAATGGACCTTTTTTTATCGATCTTGCCATCTTAAACCCTTACTTCTTTCTTTTTGAAATGATTAGTTTGTCACTAGCTTTTTTCTTTCTAGTTTTATAACCTTTAGTTGGCATACCCCATGGAGTAACAGGATGTCTACCAGAGTTAGTCTTACCTTCACCACCACCATGAGGGTGATCAATAGGATTCATTGCTGAACCTCTAGTTTGAGGTCTAATACCAAGGTGTCTGCTTCTACCAGCTTTACCTATTACCATGTTAGAGAAATCTTCGTTTCCAACTACACCAATTGTAGCAATACAAACACCAAGAATTTTTCTCATTTCACCTGATGGTAATCTCATGATAACATACTTGTCTTCTCTACCCATAATTTGAGCATATCCACCAGCAGATCTAGCGATTTGTCCACCTTTTCCTGGTTTCATTTCAATATTATGAACCATTGTTCCAACAGGAATACTTAATAATTTCATAGCATTACCTGGTAAGATATCAAGTCCAGACTCAGCAGCTTGTACTTTATCTCCAACTTTTAATCCTGAAGGTTGTAAAATATATCTTTTATCACCATCTAGGTAAGTAACTAAACAAATTCTACAGTTTCTGTACGGATCGTATTCAACAGTTGAAATTGTACCTTCAACACCGAATTTATCTCTTTTGAAATCAATAATTCTATATAATTTCTTAGCACCTGCTTCTTTATGTCTAGATGTAATTCTACCGTTATTATTTCTACCAGCGTTTGCTTTTACTCTTACAAGTAAAGATCTAACAGTTGGTTTTGAAGTAATATCAGAAGTATCCATAACAGACATAAATCTTCTTGCAGGAGTTATTGGTCTAAATTTTTTAATTGCCATTTATAATCCCCTTAAGCTGAAAGGTTCGCAATTGCTGCGCCCTCTGGTAATGTTACATAGAATTTTTTGAAATCAGCTCTTTTACCGATTTTCCCTTTAAATCTTTTCACTTTACCATTTTGTCTTAAAGAATTTACTTTTGAAGGTGTTACTCCAAAATACTCTTTAAATACTTCTTTTAAACCGTTTTTAGTCATTCTAGGACTAGTTTGAACAACGATTACACCATTTTCTTGAAGCTCAATTGTTTTTTCTGTATATAATATTGCTTTAATATCTGTAATATCTGCCATCTTAAGCCTCTTTTGTTAATGCATCAAGTACTGATTTTTCAATAAGTACTGAGTGGTATGCAGCAATTAAATAAGCGTTAACTTCTTGCTTTTCAACCATATAACAGTTTTTAATGTTTCTAAACGCTAAGTAAGTTTTTTCATCAATTGTATCACATACGATTAATGTATCTCTTTTGTTTATTTTACTTAAAACTGCAACTGCTTCTTTAGTTTTTCCTGACTCAAGTTTAATTGAATCAACAACAAATAAAGTACTATTATTTGCTTGAGCATTGATAGCATATTTTAATGCTAATGCTTTTTGTTTTTTGTTAACTTTTTGGTTATAGTTTCTTTTAGTAGGTCCAAATGCTTGACCCCCACCAACGAATAAAGGAGATCTTTTTGAACCCCATCTAGCTGCACCAGAACCTTTTTGAGCTTTAGGTTTTTTACCACCACCGCTTACTTCTGCTCTTGTTTTCGCTCTTGCTGTATTTGATCTTAATGCTGCTAAGTAAGATTTAACATATAAATATAAATTATGTTTGTTAATTTCTTCATAACTAGCTGGTAAAACTACTTCACCATTATTTTCAAATTTTTCATTTAATACTATTGCTTTGCTCATTTAGCAACCTTTACTTTTCCTAATGCTCCGTTTGGACCAGATACTGAACCTTTAAGAACTAAAATTCCAGTTTCAGCGTCAAATGAAATAACATCATTTTTCACAGATACATTTGTATTTCCGTATTGCCCTGGCATTTTTTTACCTGGCTGAACTCTACCTGGCCATTCGCAGTTACCGATTGAACCAACTCTTCTACCCATTCTGTGACCGTGTGATGCTCTACCACCCGCAAAATTCCATCTTTTAACAGCTCCAGTAAACCCTCTACCTTTTGTTTTAAAAGTTGTTTTTAACGTTTGCGCTTCACCTAATCCAGAAACATCTAAATCACCAGCTTCACCATTTGCTACAGTCATTGTTGCAAATCTGTTAAACTCTTTAGATAAGTTATATTTCTTTTGTATACCTTCGATAGCTTTGTTAAATTTTTTACCATTGCTATAAGCTACAATTGCTACACCGTCAGTCACTTCACACACTTTAGTATCAAGAACTTTTAAAAGTGTAACAGGAGTACTTGGAACAGAAACTGTTCTACTCATACCGATTTTTTGAACTATAAATTCCATCTATATTACCCTTTCTTCTTATTCTTGACCCATAGATCTAACTTCAACATCAACTTCAGGAGCTAAGTCAAGTTTCATTAACGAATCTACAGTATCTGGAGTTGCAGCTATAATATCAATAATTCTTGAATGAACTCTGATTTCAAATTGCTCTCTAGAATCCTTATTTACGTGAGGACCTTTAATAACTGTATATCTTCTGATTTTAGTAGGAAGAGGAATTGGACCTCTCAAATCAGCACCAGTTCTTTTTACGGCTTCAACAATTGAAGCAACACTTCTGTCTAAAACTCTATGATCATAAGCTTTTAGCTTTAATCTAATTTTTTCCATTTTTTTCCTTTAAAGAACTCGTTAGATGCGCAAAAATGCACTCTAACCACATTTAGTGGACGCGGATTATAACTTAACTAGAGTTAAATGTCAAGTATTATGGGCTTTCATAAATAAAATGTAGAATTTTACTTCCTTTTTAAAAGGAAGATATTAGTCTTTTAGATAGTAGGTAAAGTTTAAATTAAGAATAAGGAAAAACCTTATCCTTGATAGAATCCAGAGAATAATAAAACATCATCACAATTTTTATTTGCTAAATCTTTTATTATCATTTCTTTTAGTATTTCAGCAACACTTGGAGCAAAGGTCATACCAAGCCATCCTAGGCCCATTGCATAAAATAAGTTATTGTATTGTTCATCTCTTCCAATTAAAGGCATATCATTTGGCGTTAGTGGTCGAAAACCACTCCATTGCTTTATATTTTGTATTTCAAAAGGAATAGTATATTTTTTGAAATTCTCCATTATGCTATTTATTTGTTTTTCTACTACTTTTGGATTTGTTGAACCTAGTTCTAATTTTGAAGTAAGTCTAACATCATCTCGTCTTGGAGTCATGATTAAAAACAAATCAGCAAATAGTGTTGATGTTTTTGCTTGGAATTCTTTTGGCATTGTAAAAGTAAGACTATAACCTTTTGCAGGTGTCATAATTAGCTCTTGTTTTCTTATATCTGCAAGAAGTGTTTGATAACCTGTACTCATAATATATCTTTGCGCTTCATAGGTATTAGAGCTTGAGCTAATACTTGATACATTACTATCTTTAAATTTTATATCGATTATTTTTTCATTTAAAATAAATTCAACTCCATTTGAAGATAAATAATTTTTTAATTCAAGCATAACTCTTTTGGGATCTAAATGTGCATTTCTTTTAAATAGTATTGCACCTTTGATTTTATCATTAGCACAAGGAAGATAATCTTTAATTTTTGTTTTATCTATAATTTGAAATATTTCATTATCTGCAACTTTATACATTGATAATTTTTTATCATAACTTTTTTGTTCAGTAAATACACTAAGCATTCCATCATGATGAAAGTCAAAATCTAAATTATCCTCTTCTTGCATTTTCTTATATAAATCTATTGTATTTTGTCCATACTTTTCAAATAGTGCTAAAGTTTTTTTTACTCTATTTTCATTTGCATTTTGAACAAATTTAAAAAGCCAACGAAAAAGCTTGTAATCTAATTTTGGATGAATAGTAACAGGCGATTCACCCTTTAACATCAATTTTAAAGTATCTAAAACAACTCCAGGATTTGATAAGGGTGCTTTATCAAATGCTGATAATAAGCCTGCATTTCCAAAGGATGTACAATCACTTATATCTCCTTCATCTATTATTGTTACTTTTCGCCCTGCTTTATGTAATGAGTATGCACACATAAGACCAACTACTCCAGCACCAATAATGATAATATCTTTTTTCACCGAGACTCCTTTTAAGTCTTTTTTCTTAATATAATATATTTTTTTAAATTATACTTTTGCCACAATTTGAACAATAATCTAAACCTTGTATTATCATATGATGACAAGAATCACATTCTACTTTTAGTTTATTTTGACAACAAGGACAAAAATTCATACTATTAAAATCAACTCTATTTCCACAGTTATTACAAATATTTTTATTATATGATTCTACTTTTGTAATACTATTGTTTTTTAATCTATTGTTTTCTTCTTTAAATTTCTTTTGTAATTTAATTATTAAATATCCAAATATAAAAATAAATATTGTAATCACAAAATAATAAACTATAAAAGGAACTTCAAGTTCATAAAAAAATCTTAATACTTTTTCAATAAATATTTTAGGTAAAAGTTCATATACCAAACTTATTATTGATATTACTGTTGGAATTAAACTTACTATTAATATGTTTTTAAACAGTATATAAAGGATATATCTCTCTTTTGTTAAATACCTTTTCATCATATAAAAAAACATAAATACCAATGGTAATAAAAAAGCTAGAGTTACTAACTCTCTTTTTATGCTATATGCTTTATTCATAGATTCTATATCTAGATTTATTTGCTCTTTATTTGTAGATACAAAAGATACTAATTCTTCTACACTTTTTGATTTAACAAAGTTATTATTTAATTGCTCTAGCTCTTCTTTAATTCTTTCAAACTCTTTAATATAAGCATCATGTTTTTCTTTAATATTTTGAGTTGATAAATCATCTTTGATTATTGATTTATCTTGAGTTTGAGAACTCATTTTTTCAAATAAAACTGTATTGTAGTTTTCTCTTATATATGATAATTCACTATCTATTTTACTTTGATTGTTTAATAGCTTATTTGATGAAGATATTAATTCTTTTATATTGTGTTCTTTTTTAACTAAATTTATTTTTTCATTTAATAAAATACATCTACTATCTTCTTGTAAATCTTTTATTCCTTGATAATTTTCTTCACTATAATAGTTATCATACTTTTCTTTCATATAAAAATATTGTTTAAAATCATCAATATGATTATTGTTAAGAACATCACGACATTTATAAGGATAAGTAACTGTTGGACTATTTAATACTTTAACTTGAAAATCAATACCAAGACCTATTGTAATAAAAATAAATATATTTAATATTGCAATAAACATAATAGTTAATTTTGATAATTTTTCTTTTCCATTGTAAACAAAATTGTTTGAATAGAACTTTTTTATAAACTCTTTCATAAATATATAACTCCTAATGTAATTAGTTCTTATTTTACTGTTTTAATCTTATTTTTGATTTGTTGTTTTTGTAAGTTTATATATTTAGTATTTTATAGATAAATACTTCGCCCAAAAGGAACATCAATTTCATCTTTTGTTAAAACCCAAACTGTATCAAAACTTCCTTCATCTTGGGGAAATTTTCCAAAGCCATCAGTAAAATACAATAAAAGATTTACATCTTCAATATTTTCATCTATATAAATAAAGGTATTTTCAAAGTTTGTTCCACCTCCACCTTTTATAGTATATGATAACTCATCCCCTGCGTATAAGATATGATGCTCTTGAACTTTTGCATCAGCTATTAATAAATCAATTTCAAAATTTGTAAAAGTATTCATAATAGATTCAACTTCTGATAAAAATCTTGAGAGTAAACTTCCATCGATTGAACCTGAACTATCTATTGCAATTACTACTTTTACTTTTGAACCACTTAGTGCTGGAAGTGCTATACCAGAACTTAAATATCTTTTATTAGCAGGAAACAATCTATAATCAAACTTTACAGCTTGTTCAATTACTTGATACAGCTCATCTTCCCAAGAGATTTTTCCCTCAAATAAATTTGGTACAAAAATCTCAATTCCCAAAGGTAAATCCCCTTGAAGTTTTGCTTTATTTAAAAGTTGTTCACTCATATCTATTAGTGATTCCTCATCATCTATTTCTTGTTCTTGTTGATTTTCAAAACTTATATGTGAGATTTGTTCAGGAGTATGTTTATCATCATCTATTTCATTTTCAAGTGTTGCGTATATTGCTTCTGCACTCATATCATCAAATCTCATATCATAGTTTATATGTTCTGGTATTTCTAAACCATTATTTACAAGTAAAGAGTTTATTGCATAATCACTTGCTAAACTCCAAAGCCATGGCATTCTATTTTCTAATCTATTTTGATGATTAAAAGCTTGATGCATAGCTGAGTTTGTAAGAACAAAAGCTAACTCTTCATTTGATAAGGATTCAATATAAGTATCATTGTATTCAAAGCTATTTTTTGAGGATTTAAAAGTTTTGATATCTTCATTTAAAATAGGTTTTAAATATGAAGCAATTGAGCCAAAATAAGGTTGATCTATTATCAAAGATGATTTTACCCTTGAAATTTTTAGCTCTGTGTTTTCAATATTCATTTAATATCAGCCTATTAAAAACTTATTTGCATTTACCCATGATTTCCAAGATGTAGAACTTTCTACATCAATACCTTCTTTTTGTAAATCTCGAATCAACATAACTGAAAATTCATTTGGTAGAGCTAGGGAATAATTCAAAATATTTGTTACATTTTCAACACTTGAATTTTGTTTTAAAGAATACACAATTCCAGTGCATAAAGCATAAAGTACTGAATTATTACTCGGAACTTCATTTGACTTTGCATTTATAATTTCTTCTATATTTGGAAGCTTATCTATAACTTTACAAAAGTTCATAAACTCATCTGCACTCTCTTTCCCTACGGCTCCACTTATTACATCTTTTAGAAGATCAATTTGTAAATTTGAATTTAAAATATCATTTACAAAAGACCAAGATCTTGGTGTTGCAAATGATTTCTCTTTTGCTTTTGCATCAAAGGTAAAAAGATTTTGAGGTTTATATGATAAAAAAGAGATGATTCTTCTATCAATCTTACTTTCATAAGCCCAAGATTTCCATTCAGTAAAATCTAAATCAAAATTAAGATGTACAAATCTATTTGCCAAAGGCGTTGGCATTCTATATGTCACTCCCCTATCGCTTTCATAGTTACCAGCAGCTACGATTGCATAATTAATTGGAAATGTATATTCACCTATTTTTCTATCTAAGATAAGCTGGTAAGCTGCTGCTTGAATTGTAGGAGGGGCTGAGTTTATCTCATCTAAAAAAAGTATTCCAGAAGCTTGAGTATTAGAATCTGGTAAAAACTCTGGTTTTGCCCAAACAGCACTTTTATTTGCTGCATCAAAAAAAGGGATTCCTCTTAAATCTGTAGGATCTAGAAGTGAAAGTCTTAAATCAATAAATTCCATAGATTTATCACTTGCTATTTGTCTTATAAGTGATGATTTTCCAACACCTGGGCTTCCCCATACAAAAACTGGAATTTTTGAATCTATCATTGCTATTAATGATTTTTTTAAGCTGCTTGCTTTCATTTTACATTCCTACCATTTTTCTTGTAAATTCTCTAAAAGAATCATTATTTGAAATAATATTTTTTAAACCACCATCATATTGATATTGTAAAAGTATATTTATTGGTGTACTTATATTTGCACAAAGTGATTCATTTATATATCTATCATTTAAAGCTGCCAAACTTTTCAATACTTCTTTTGGAGTTGAAATGTTTTGAGCCAGTGATAAATTTACATCATAATCATCAAGTGAAAAAAGATATAGATATAGTTGTGTTGGTAAAGTCGTATTATGAGCAATACTAATATTATAAATCTTATCTTGAAGTTTTAAAAACTCTTCTATTTTTACTTTTGAACAGTTTTTATTTTTTAGTAAATTTATATTTGCATTATCAATATTTTTCTCAAAAAGTTTATTTATCATCCCTTCATCTAAACTAAGATTTGAACTTAAATAAACAGCATTTATATCATCTATATCTTTATATAGTTTATTAAATAACTCAAGGCTAAGATTTGCTTTTTTTAAAAACTCTTTTTTTAGATTTTGATTATTTAAAAATCCATCTATAAATGAATCATCATAATTATTAGCTTTTATTAAAGATAGGCTTATCTCTTCTATATTTTTTTCAAAAAGTTTTTTTTGAATCATCAAATTTATAGATTCATTTAAAGCTAAAAATTTCAACTCATTAATTTTAGAATTTTTCAATATTTGCAATTGTGTTATTTTTGAACTGTTTGGATTTAAAGCAACTACTTCTTTTAAACTTAAAGGCTGATCTTCTTGTGCATTTTTTGCTGAAATTGTATAGTTTGGCATATTATAAATAACATCTAAAAGATTTGAATTTGTAGTTTCTAAAGCTGTATAATAAACTCCAATTGGAGCATATTGAATATTGTGGTTTGTTTCAATTAGTGAGCAAAATCTCTCTACTATTTTTGTACAAACATCTCGATTGTCATCACTATCATAAATATCATCATTTTTAAAATCATATAATTTTAAAAGTTTAACAAAAATATCATCAGAGAAAAAATTATTACTTAAAAGTTTAATTAATCTGTCATTATCTTTTGATATTTTAATTGCCATTAAAATTGAGTCAATATCTAAATTTGAAGAGAACTCTTCTTCTAGTTTTTCGATTTGTATTATTTGAATTTGTTTTTTTGATAGCTCGTAAATTGTATCTTCTAAGTGAATTGGTGTAAATTTACCTTGGATTATGATTGTAGCTTCATTTATAGAGTTTACTAAAACTGAACCTTTTTGAAGAAGATATTTTTCTAATTCACTTTTGTCAATTTTATCACCTCGACCTGCAAAAAAAATGTTTTGATTTTCTAATTGTATATTTTCCATAAAGGCATAATAACCCATATTTTATTAAATAATACAATTAATGTCCTATTTTAAGTAAAATTTTATATAAAATATTTTGAAGCGTTACTTTTTAGTTTATTTAAAATTTCTTCAAATGAAGCAGGATAAACTCTAGCCCCCGCAATTGAAGTTATAAAGTTAGTATCTCCAAGCCATCTTGGAAGCATATGATAGTGAACATGTTGCTCTATTCCAGCACCTGATGCACGTCCAAGATTCATTCCAATATTTACACCTTCACAAGGCATAATTTCTTTTAAAAGTTTTACACCTTGACGAACTCGAACACTCATTTGTATCCAAACATCATCTTGTAAGTCTTCTATATTTGAAGTGTGAAAATGTGGTATTACCATCATATGACCTGGACTATATGGAAACTTATTCATAACAACATAACAATACTCATCAGAAAATAAAACTTGCATTTTTTCATCATCTAAATTATTAGCTATATGGCAAAAAACGCAACCTTCTATTTTTTCTTCACTCACGTATGAGTATCGCCATGGTGCATATAAATGTTCCATAATTTTTCCTAATTTTTATATAAAGTTTGGTGCATCATTTGCAAATAAAATTAAATCACCAGCTCTTGTCGTTTTTGCTAAAGTAGCTTCCATTAAAGATTTATCTTTTAATATAAACACCTTATCTTTATCAATATTAGAGCTTAATAAATGTGTATTTAAACTTCCAGTTAATATTACAAAATCAAAATTTTCATTTATTGCTTTTGCTAAAAGAATATTTGATTCATCTGTTGATTCTACAAGTCCTGGAGTTATGATTACTCTTCTTCCTTTGTGGTTTGAGCAAATATTAACAGCTTCTAGCATTCCCTCTAAATTTCCATTAAAAGAGTCATCAATAATAATTTTTCCACCTGCTTCTATTTTTTGAAGTCTATGTTCAACTTGTGGAAGAGATTCAAAAGCTATTTTAATCTCATGGATAGTCATTCCTAAATAATGGGATACTAAAATTACAGCTGTTAAATTTATTGCATTAAAACTTCCCAAGATTGGTGCGTGAAAATGCTCAATTACGCCTGCAACTTCAACATCAAACCAAATACCATCTAAATTACTTTTAGTAATATGTAAATTATTTGGGAATTTTGTGATACTAGGATATGCTTTTATAGGAACTGACTCATGTACAAATCCCATTTTCATTTTAGGTGATTTTAAAAGCTCCATTTTTGTATGAATGATATTATCAAGTGTTTTAAAATACTCAATATGCTGAGGACCAACACTTCCAATAACACAAATTTGAGGTTCTAAAAACATCGCAATCTCTTCAATATCACCTTTAACTCGAGCTCCTGCTTCTGCTATATAAACTTGAGTATCTAAAGGAATATCTCTATTTACATCAAGCACAATTCCAGCGATTGTATTTACAGATCTTGGTGTTTTATATGTTTTATATTTATTTTTTAAAACATGGTATAAATAGTTTTTAATTGAAGTTTTTCCATAAGAAGCAGTAATTGCTACAGTTTTGAGTCCTACAATACTATGTACTCTTTGTTTACCTTTGTGTTTAAAAGATATAAAAAACATTTTTTCTAATAAAGTAGAAATAACATAAGCCAAAATCAATGGTGTAAAAATAAACATATTTGTACAAGTTGGACTTGCTAAACAAAGCGCTGTCATTGTAAATATTGAAAATAAAAGAATAACTAAAAATCTTTTTACCCTTGAAGTTAAAACAAGTGATCTATCTAGTTTTTTATTCCATAAAATAAAACTTGCCATATAAATTATATAAAAATAAACAGCATAATATGGTTCAGGAATTATATAAAAAAGAACAATAGGTGAAAGGAAATAAGTTATATGCCATTGCCATTTATGATGCTTAAATACAACTCTATCAAGCTTGTAGTTATACCATTGAAGATTAGTAATTAAGTACCAACCTAAACTCATAATTAAAATTATGTGCGTAATAATATTAAAGTATTCCATTTTCAATTCTCTCGCTAATATCTTTTGCATTTCTTGCAAAGAAGTAATGGTCAGCATCATAAGATATAAATGTTGATTTTTTTATTAAAGATGCAATCATTTTACCAGATTGTAAGGAAGTTGCAACATCTCTTTCTCCCCAGAAAATCAAAGCATTATTTGAAAAATCTGAAAAGTGCGCTGTAAAATCTTCATTTACAACATTTTTAAAAGTTGCATACATGTTTTCACTCATAGTATTTACATCTTTACTTCTAAATAATTTTGTAATATTTCTAAGACCTAATTTATTTAAAAACTTAGAAAGAACAATTTTTAACCTAACATCAAAAGGTTTCTCTTCTAAAATTCCAGCACTACTTAAAAGTACTAAATTTTTAGGATTTAATAAAGTAGCAACTTTCCCACCATAAGAATGACCTGCAATTATATCTTTTGATGAATTTAATAGCTTTAAAAACTCATCAGTAATTTTTGCATAATCACTTGTTTTTAATTCATATTTATTTGCTGTTTTTCCAAATCCTGGTAAATCAATATAAATATGTCTAAAATTATTCAAATAAGGAGAAAATGCATTTTTCATAATATCTTTATTTGAGCCCCAACCATGTAAAAAAATTATATCTTTTTTACATGTAGGATTAATTATTTCATAAGATATATCAAAAATTTTGTTATCAACAATTAAATTTTTAGTTGCCAAAGTTTACTTTCCCTTACTAGCTTGAATTTTATTTACATATGCATAAGTAATTGGCACATCTTTTTTTATAGGCAAGTTAGAAGCAACTTCTTCAAAAAGCGAAGCAAAATTTTCAAATAAATAGTTTGCCATAGATCCAGGAATTGAATTTATCTCATTTAAATATACTTTATCTTCAACAACAAAAAAGTCACATCTAATAATTGAACCTTCAAATAATGTGTTATAAATTCTTTTAAAAGAATCTTTTATTTCATTATTTAGTTTTTCCCCTAAATCAACTTCTAAGGCTTTTGATGTTCTTGAAAAATCTAAATATTTTTTATCAAAATCTAAGAATTCAGCTTTTTGTGGTTCTTCGATAATTGAAAATATAAATTTACCATTTACTTTAGTTCCAGCTAAATTATACTCTTTTACTCCACTTATAAATGGTTCAATTATAACTGCATTATCAAACTCATAAGCAACATCAAGAGCATATTCTAACTCTTCTTGAGTTTTCACAATAGAAACACCAATTGAACTTCCAAGTTTAACAGGTTTTAAAATAACTGGATAAGAATCAACACAAACCATATCACCTTTTGTGTAATATTTATAATCTAAAGTATTAACCCCAACACTTGAAGCATAACCTTTTGTTAAAAATTTATTTGAAGAAACTACACAAGCTTCCGTTCGTGGAGCAACAAATGGAATATCATAAAAATCTAATACAGAAGATAAGATACCATCTTCTCCATCACCACCATGAGATAGATTTAAAACAACATCGAAATCTATATCTTTATCTTTTGAAAAAAGTCCGCCTTTTTTGTAAAAGCCACCTTTTTGAAAAAAAACTTTATCAAATTTTTTATATTCACCCGTACTAAACAGTTTTGATTTTATAATATCTGTAGGAATATGATACATATCTCTTGATGCATCTAAAAACAAATATACTAACTCATTATTTAAAACATCTTTCATAGCGATTGAACTTACTATTGAGATTTCATGCTCAAAACTTATTCCACCAAAAACTATAGCTATTTTCATCAAATTCCTTTTTATAAATATATTTTTTTATTTTTGTAATTTTTTTAATGCTTCTTTAACTAGATCACTTGTAGTTGAACTTGTACAAGTTTTTAGTATTTTAGAAACAACATCTTTTTTAAATCCAAGTGATTCAAGGGCAAGTGCTGCTTCAAAAGAGGAAGATAAAGAAGAGTCATCATTTCCATTATGGGAATCAACAATAAATCCAGAAAGCTCAACTAAAATCCTACTTGCACCCTTAGGACCAAGACCGGGTACTTTTTTTAGCATTGAAACATCATTTTCACTTACTATTTGGGCAAAAGATGCAGGAGTGAATGTAGAACAAATAGCAAGTGCAACTTTTGGACCTACACCATTTATTTTTATAACAGTATCAAAAAGCTTTTTTTCATTTACATCTAAAAAACCATATAAAGATTGTGAATCTTCTCTTATTATATGAGTTATTTCTAGTTTAACTTCATCTGAAATAATTTTTGAACTGCAGTTAAAAGAAACAAAAATTTCATATATAATGCCATTAACATTAATATTTAATAATGTTGGTTCCTTTTTTGTTATTTTACCTATAAGCCCGACTATCATTATTACGCTCTTTGTTTATGAAATCTTAAAATTTAATATTTAAATTAATATTTAATAAATAGTTTTCATTATATAATAAATTCACTTAAACAAAAAGGCTAGGATCATGTTTGAATTAATAACAAAAAAAATAAGTAATAAGATTATAATTGCTTTATTTGTTTTGATGTCATTGAGTAGTATAACTGTTATATTTGTAACAACTTCAAAAGTAACGGAAAACTCAATTGTTAAAACAAAAGAAAATTTAGAGATGCTAAATGCTGCAATGTTCCAAAGTCTTAGAAATGCAATGAATACAGGAGATCCTGTACAAATAGCAAAAGCTGAAGATGATGCAAGACAAATTAAAGGTGTAAAAAATCTAACAGTTGCAAAAAGTAAGCCATTGATGGAACTTTATCCTAGTGATGTCCCTTTTACTAAAGATGAAAAAGTTATTGAAACATTTAATTCAAAAGAGCCCATATTGTTACAAACAAAAAATGAAAATGGTCATACTCTAAGAATGATTAAACCAATGATTGCAACACAAGATTGTCTATTATGTCACGCTAATCAAATAGAAGGTGATGTAATTGGTGTTATGGATTTAACTTTTTCACTTGATGAAAGTGACTCGCAAATAAAAAGTCTTGTAACTGAAATATCAATTATTTCTATTATCTTAACTATTTTAACTATTGGACTTATTTTCTTTATTGTAAAAAGAGCTACTAATCCTATTGGAAAATTAAAAGATGGATTTGAAAACTTGCTTCACTCAAATGAAACAAATATAACTTTAGCTGTTGATTCAAAAGATGAAATTGGAGAAGTTGCAACTTTATTTAATTCATATATGGATAAAGTAAGAGATGGTCTTAGACAAGATGAAAAAGTGATCGAAGAAGCTAGTGATATTTTAGAGAAAACAGCAAATGGATTTTTTGTCTATAAAGTAAATTCAAAAGCTTCAAATCCACATGTTGAAGATTTGAAAAACAAATTAAATTCAATGATTTTAAGTACAAAAGAAACACTTGACAAAATCAATGAAACACTAAGATATTATGCTGAATCAAAATATGATTTTAAAATTAATGATGAAGGTATATATGGAAACTTAGGTTCTTTAACCGCTGGAATTAAACTAGTAGGAAATAATACATCAGAGATTTTAGCAATGATTATGAATACAGGTGATGCTTTAAATGAAAATACAAAAACTCTTTCAAATGCATCAGCTAATTTATCAACATCATCAAATCAACAAGCAGCATCACTTGAAGAAACAGCAGCTGCTTTAGAGCAAATAACATCAACAATTCAAGCAAATACACAAGCAACAACTAAAATGTCACAACTAGCACAAAGTGTAACAACATCTGCTAAAAATGGTCAAGAACTTGCTAATCAAACAGCTAGATCAATGGATGATATAAATAAAGAAGTAAGCTCAATTAATGAAGCTATTGAAGTAATTGATCAAATTGCCTTCCAAACAAATATTCTTTCACTTAATGCAGCGGTTGAAGCAGCAACTGCTGGAGAAGCAGGACGTGGATTTGCAGTTGTTGCTCAAGAAGTTAGAAATCTAGCAAGTAGAAGTGCCGAAGCTGCAAAAGAGATAAAAAATATTGTCGAACTTGCAAGTAAAAAAGCGAAAACAGGAAAAGATATCTCTGATAATATGATTAGTGGTTATCAAGAATTAAATGAAAATATTTCACATACAATTAATACTATTAATGATGTGGCGAAAGCTTCAAAAGAGCAAGAAAGAGGAATCATACAAATTAACGATGCAATAAATACGCTAGATCAAGCAACACAAAAAAATGCACAAGTTGCTGATCAAATCTCTATTATGGCTTCAAACATTGCTAATATGTCAAACTCTTTAGTAACAGCTGCCTCTCGTGCTTCATTTTTAGAAGATTCATTGGATAAGGTTTGTGATGTTGATTTAGTTTATGATACTGCTTTATTAAAAGTTGATTTATTAAATACAAAAGATGTTGTTTATTCTCAACTTGGTAATTTTAAAACATTTAAAATTAATGAAAATACAAGTATTAAACAGTGGTCAGATAAACATATTAATTCAGGGAAAAGAGTAGATATGCAACTTATGAATGATATAGAAAACTTAAATAAAGAGTTTCATAAAAATCTTCAAAAACTAGTAGATGCAAATGCAAATAAAGAATCAAATGAGGCTTTAAACAAAAATGCAAGAGATGTTGAAATGGATGCTTTAAAAATATTTGGAAATTTAAATAATGTAAAAAAAGAAGCTTGTAAGAAAAAATAGATAAAAGAAGATTTATTCTTCTTTTATTTATCCTTGTTGCATTTGTTTAATCAAAAGTTCTAATTCATCCTCAGATAAAATATCCTGTGAATCTTTCGAATCAATATTTTTAGCACTAGCAGCTAGGTTATATTGACTTTTATCAATGCCATTTTTATCACAAACAAAGTTTACAACTCTTTCTATTTTTTGTCTATGTAAATCTTGATGTTGTAATAATCCAAAAATATCAGAAATTACATTGCTGATTTTATCTTTTTTATGTAGGGGAATATCTAAATCAGAAATAATAGTATCTACCATTTCTGCATTATCATAGATTAGCTTAGCGTTATTTTCAGACTCTTTTATTACTTCACATAATTGTGCAATTAACTCTTCATACTTCATATACATCCTTTAGCTGCTATTTGTATGAAGAGTTTAACTTATTTTAACTTAATACATTTCGTATTTATTTAATTATTAATGAATTATTTCTGCAATTACTTCAGTTGCGTATGAACCTTTTGGTAAATAAAATTGTAGTTCCATCCAGTTTTTATCTTCTTTATAATTACTAGAGATATCTTCAGGGAAAATCCAAGCAAATCTTCTTGCTCCATCTTCGCCTGTTTTTTCTTCAAACTCTTTTTCAATTTCATAAGCTAAATCAACTGAATTTTTAACCCTTTTCCCACTTAAAAGACCTGTTGGAACTCTATCTCTTTCATTGAATTTAGCAGATTCTTCTTCTAGATTTTCAATTGTAAAAATTTTTCCAAATGGGTAATGAGAAAGTAAATCACCTGTCATTAATTTAAAAGGATGTTTTTGTTTTTTCATTTGTTTTACAACATCAAGTGGTAAATTTAATTTTTGATAAACTTCTTTTGGCTCAAATGCTTCGATTAATTTTGAAATCTCAATTCTTTTTGAAAGCCAAGAATTAAAAAGATAACTTTGGTAAGCATTGATATACATTTGCTTTAAATTTCTTCTTTTCTCTTTTAGTTTTCCATCAATAATATCTTTACCTTTTTTATAGTTGTCACCCTCAATTCCAAATCTTTGAAATCCAAAATAGTTAGGAATTCCATAAGTAACAATTTGTCCTAAAGCCTCTTCAATTTTTCTTTTTTCAATGGCACCCACTCTTTTTAGTCTAATAAAAAATTTATTACCTTTTAAGTGCCCTACTTTGATTTTGTTGTTATGGTAAGTCGTTTCAAGAATTTTTAGATTTTCATGTTGAAAAGATTTTAAAGCCTCTTCATATTTTCTATGAATTGAAATAGATTGAACAGTCATTGCATTTTTATCTTTTAATCCTGCGTATCCGAACTCTCTACTACTACAATTTAAAAACTTTGCTAATAATTCAATAGCATCCCAAGTTGCTAAATCTTTTTTTCTAATTTTTAAAACTAAATGCTCACCCTCACCTGAGAAATCATAAAGTGGTAGTTCTGTAACTACGAAGTCATCTTTGTTTTGTTTGAAAACCACATCTATTTTTGAGTGATTTAAATATCTTTGTAATTGTTCCAATGTTTATATTTCCTTTTATATTTTTAAAAATGGTGATTTTTAAAGTTTGTTGTATATGTACCTTTTACAGCTTTTGCAAAGGGATTTAATTTTACCTTGTGTTTTAAGGCAATTTTTTTGATTTTCTCAAAATTCTTTTCATTAAATGAAAAAAGTATTTCATACTCTTCACCTGATGTTCCTATATCTTCATCAATTTTGTGAAAAAATTCAAAACCTAATTTATTAGCCTTTGATAATCTTTCTAGCTCAAAAAATAAACCATCTGAAATATCCATTGAAGTTGTGATCAAAGGTGCAATTTCATAAAAGAAATCTGCATTTAAAATAGGCTTTATAAACTTTGATTTTTTAGAAATCTCTTTGTTTTTAAAAAGTCTTTGCAAATCTATCTTACATAAACCCAAAGTTCCTGTATAACAAAGAATATCACCTTTTTTCATACCTTTTCTATAAATAGGATTTGAAGTCTTGGATATAATAGTAACTGAGATATCAAGCTTTTCATTTGATATTGTATCACCGCCAATAATTTGTATTCCAAACTCGCGTGCTGCTTTTTTAAAGCCTTTTGCTAACTCTTTTAGATTTTCATTTGTGTATGATTTTGGAATTGCTACACTTAAAAGTGCATATTTTGGAATTGCATTCATCACAATAGCATCTGAAATATTAACAATCATTGCTTTATAAGCAATCTGTTTTAAACTCATCCACTCTTTTTTAAAATGCACATTCTCAAAAAAAGCATCCATTGAGTAAACAAATCCATCAACTACAGCACCATCATCACCTATTATTTTATTACTTGAAAACTGTTTTATAAAATACTCTTCTTTATTCATGCGCAATTATATCAAAGATGAGCAAAATATACACGCTAAATAAAGAATTTGGGGAAATTTATTAAAGAGGATAAAAAATATCCTCTTTGTTTTATTAAAAATATAGTATAATGTTCTTTTAAAATAATTTAACTAGGAGATACTATGCCAAAAATTAACAAATACGTTGATATTGATACTGTTGAGAGAGAAGCGAAGAAAGATTTAATTGATAGACACAGTCCATTCATTCACTGTGCTGCAACTGCAAAGTTGGGTGAACCATTTGAAGTAACTGTAAAAATGGGTAACGAATATACTCATCCAGATGATTTCGATCATTATATTGAGTCTGTAACATTATATAATGGTGACGTTCAATTAGCTAAAGCTTCTTATGTTCCTGGAACATTAGGAAACATTAAAGCTCATAACACTACTACATTTACAATTATTCCAAATGGAAAAAAATTAAACCTAGTAGCTCATGGTTACTGTACAAAACATGGTATCTGGGAAGGTACACCAGTAGTTGTAGACGTTGCTGAATAAGCTCTAAATTCTACTGTATAAAAAGGGTAAGAAGTTTTGCTTCTTACCTTTTTTTATGTATATAATATATTTATTTAATTTATTTTCAAATACAGCTTTTCTTATAAATCAAATTAATCGATAATTTAATCTAAATCTTCACAAAGTTCCAACAAAGAACTAACTGTAATTGTAGGTTGAATCTCCCATGGATCAAAAATAGATTCTGAAGATCTTTGAATCCATACTGATTTCATTCCTGCTGAAATAGAACCTATTACATCAAATGGATTACTTGATATTAACCAAGCTTCATTTCCATTTGTTTGAGCTGTTCTTAAAAAGTGTGCATAAGCTCCAGGAGATGGTTTGAAAGTTTTAATATCATCAACACTTACAACATCTAAAAATAATTCTCTTACTCCTACATGAATTAAAAGTTTTTCAACAGCTTCAGCTTTTCCATTTGAAAATGCAAATAATCTAAATCCTTTTTCTTTTAATTTTTTTAATGCCTCTTTTACATCATCAAAAGCTGGTAATACGGAATAGATATTCATAAGCTCATTTTTTTGTTCAAGATTAAGTTCAACTTTATGAAATAAACAAGTATAGTCTAAAGCCTGTGAGGTACAAATAGCGAAACTCACGTAGTTTTGCATATGCCCTCGTCTAAATGAGTATTCAAGCTGCTTATTACGCCAAGTGGTAGAAAATGCTTTTGCTTTGTTTCCTATAAATTTTTCTAATAAATCAACCACACCATTTGTATCAATAAGTGTTCCATAAACATCAAAGGCTAGTGTTGTATTTTTCATAATATCTCCTTAATTTTTATTTCATACTATTTAAAAAATAATTAATTATTAGAATTTTTTCTAATTGCTTCTAAAATATCTTGAGGTTCACATCTTTTTGTATAATCTTCATCAATAAATGAAAATATAATCTCTTTATTTTTATTTATAACATAAGTTGCAGGCATTGGAATTTCATAAGAGTCTTCTTTATTAGTTGCTGGAAGATCAATACCAAAACTTAAATATATAGGTCTTATTTCTTCAGCCAATGAAAATACAAGCCCATACTCTTTTGCTATTAGATTTGAATTATCACTTAATACTTCAAATTCAAGTTCATTTTTCTCTTTTGTACTCATACTTGCATCTGGACTTTGTGGAGAAACTGCAATTAATTTTGCACCTAATTGTTTTAATTCTTCGTTAATACCTTGTAATGCTTTTAATTCAAGATTACAATAAGCACACCAAGATCCTCTATAAAAACTCACAACCACAAAATCATTCTCTTCTAAAGTATCAAATAATGAAACTTTATTTCCTAGTGCATTTGGTAATTTAATCTCTTTTGCAATTGAACCTACTGTTAGTGCATTTTTACTAATACTTGCATCTTCTAGTTTTTTTGTAGCGTCTAACATCATTTCTTGAACTTCTAATGGAGCTTTTTGTTTGAATGCTTCTTTATATTTTTTTATTTCATCTATTAATCTTGACATTTTATTTCCTTTTATATTTTGTTTAATTTTTCTAATATGTTATAGAACAATTATTCTATAACATATAAAAAAAATTATCTAATCATACTTAGTAAATTTTTTATTATAATTTGGCTATCTTCTTTTGAAGAATTATATTTTCCATGAACATGAAAACCATGAATAAAAGTCTCTATTGTAAGAGCCATTGCTTTTACATCTCCTGTAAAATCACCATCTTCTTTTGCTTGTGTAAGATTTTCTTCCATACCTAAACGAACATTATTAAAATACTCTTTTGTTATGTTATATGTTTCTTCACTTACAAAATCTTTTTCTCTCATAGTATTTGAAAATAAACAACCTTTAAAATCTTTTTTAAAAGTAAAACTTTGAAAAAAAAGTTCAATTCCTTTTTTCCCAGGATTATTTTTTAAAATAGTAAGTTTTTGAGCTGATAATTTTGAATAATAGTTTTCAAGAGCATCTTTAAACAAACCTTCTTTATCTTTGAATAAAGAATACATAGTTCTACGGTTTAATCCAGTGTGTGAAACCAATTCAGCCATTGATACACCCTCGTATCCTTTTTGCCAAAATATTTCCATTGCACTATCTAATACTTTATTTAAATCATATTCTACAGGTCTTGCCATTTTTTCGTCTCCATTTGTAAAATTATAGAACATTAATTCTATAATGTCAAGTATTTTATACAATTAACAAAAAATTAACTCCAATATAACTATAATTTAATAATACTAATTATAAGGAAAGTTTATGAAAAAGAGTATAAGTTTACTTATGTTTTTAATTGCATTATTTTTTACAAATCTTAATGCACAAGAAATGTTTCAAACAGTAGAACCAAAAGATGCAACTTTGGTAAAAAATGATTCTTCAAAAGAGTTTTGTAATGTTTGTGGTATGCACTTAACAAAATTTTACAAAACAAATCATGCTACTGAGTTTAAGAATGGTCATAAAGAACAATACTGTTCACTTCATTGTCAAGCTCAAATTCATGAGGACCATGAAGATAAAATCAAAAATATTCAAGTAGTTGATACAAACACCTTGAAATTTATTGATGCAAAAGATGCATTTTATGTTATTGGTTCTTCAAAACCAGGAACTATGAGTCCTATTAGTAAATATGCTTTTTCTTCAAAAGAGGAAGCAATGAAATTTCAAAAAGAGTTTGATGGAGAAATTCATACTTTTAGTGAAAGTTTAAATATTGCAAAAAATGCTCTTGAAAAAGAGAATATTGCATTAGATGAAAAAAGAGCTCCAATGGCTATAAAAGGTAAAAAAATATTTGAAACTATGTGTAACACAGATCAAATAAAAGATTTTAATTCTATTGGTGAAGCGAAACAATATTTAATAGATAATAAAGTTTGCAAAAATCTTGATCCTAAGATGCTACAAGCTGTTTCTATTTACTTACATAATCCTATGATTGCCAGCGATAAAACAACTATGATTAAAGTTCCAAATGAAGCTAAATGTCCAGTTTGTGGAATGTTTGTGTCAAAATTTCCAAAATGGGTAGCACAAATACAAATTAAAGACGGACATACTCATTATTTTGATGGGGTAAAAGATATGATGAAATTTTATTTTGAACCTATGAAATATGAACATAATCATACAAATAATCAAATTGAGAAAATCAATGTAACTGATTATTATACATTAGAATCAATAGATGGGAAAAATGCTTTTTATGTTGTTGGATCAAATGTTTATGGGCCAATGGGTGAAGAATTAATTCCATTTAAAAATGAAACTCAAGCAAAAAAATTCATGGAAGACCACTATGGAAAAACTTTATTAAAATTTGAAGAAATAAAAAAAGAGATTCTGTTTTAATACTTATTACAATGCGATTCTATCGCATTGTCAATAAATAAGAGAGTATAAATTAGTGAATTTTTATAAAAGAACAACAATAATCAACTAATGAATGTACTCTTAATTTAAATTTTGAATTAGCTTGAATTTCAAAAGATGCAGGCCCTTCATACTTTACCCAATCTTGCGCTGGTAACATAACTTCTAACACACCTCTTTGAATATCCATAATTTCTTTATGAACTGTATTTAATTCATATTCACCTGGTAACATAATCCCTAATGTTTTTCTAGAATTATCTTCAAATACAATTGTTCTACTAGTAATATTTCCTTCGAAAAGGATATTTGCTGCTTTTGCAATAGAAACATTATTAAACTCTGCCATTTATTTTCCTTACATTATTATTTTAGATATTTTATCACAACTATTATATGATAATATTGAAGCGAAAGAGTAGTTCTTTTTTGTTATAATTTGCAAAAATTAAAAAAGGTGTAGAAATGAGTATCCAAAAAGAATTAGAAGACTTAATAAAAGATGAAGTACTTATTGAAATTGAAGATTACATTGATGAATTATTTGAAATTATAGCTGCAAAAAAAGAAGATGATAATATAAAAGAAGAATTAAAACAAATGCAAGAAATGAAAAAAGATTTCGAAGATATGCTTGTTGATTTAGTTCATGGAGATATTTACGATGAAGAGTGTAAAGAAATAATCCAAGAGATTAATGATATGAGAAAAGAAGATGACGAGGATGAGGAATAAAATCTTTTTATGCAAGGTTATATAATTGATATCAAAGCTGTTAAAGATGATGATTTAATTGTATCAATTTTAGCAGAAAATGAGGTCTTGACTACATATAGATTTTATGGGGCAAGACACTCAAATATAAATATTGGATATAAAATTGATTTTGAACTTGAAAATACAAGGTCAACAATTCCAAGATTAAAAGATGTAATTCAACTTGGATTTCCTTGGATTCTAGATAATGAAAAAATGTATTGTTGGCAAAGATATATAAAACTTTTTTACCCTCACCTAAAAGATATTGAAGAGATTGATCCATTTTATTTTTATGCATTAGAAAATTTGGTTCATGTTATGATTAAACAAAATGCTCTAAGAGCTATTTGTGAGTCTTATATATCTTTACTTGAATATGAGGGCAGATTTCATACAGATTTTGAATGTTTAATATGTGAAAGTGAGATTACTCAAGATGTATCTATAGTAAGAGGATTCTTACCAACTCATGCAAAATGTACTTATTCAAAAATACTTGATATTAAAAAAGTACAAGAGTTATTTGAAAAAAAGAAACTAATAAGTTTTAATGATTCAGAAGTAGAATACCTTTGGGATATCCTACTTCAAGGTTTGTAGAAGTAATTATTCGTCTAATAACCTATCTTGTAAAGTTACAATAGCTTTTTCAAGAACTTTAGTATCTAAACCATACTTACTTGCTTTATTTATAGCTTTTTGCACATTAGCATCACTTAATGGTGCACTAACTTGACATGCCGTTTTAATAACATCTAAAATTTGAGCTTTTTTCTTATATTCTGGGTTTACATTTTGAATGTTATCTACAAATTCAATCATATTAATTAAATTTTCACTTAGTTTCCAATATCCAAATATTTTTGATGTTATTTCAGACGTTGTAAATCCTAATAATTCTCGCTCAACTTCTTCAATAGTGCAACCAGATGCAATTTTACTTTTGAAAAGTTCTGATTTATCTTCACTGATTAATAAATCAGATAATATAAATTTTCCTATCTCTTGTAAAAGTGCAGGTAAAATTATCTCTTCTTTTAATTCATAATCAACTTTTGATAACCATAAACTAGCAAGTGATGATGAGATATTTGATGCTCTCATAAAATCATCACTATTTATACCATATGGTTCTAAACTAGTCATTAAAAGATTTTGTACTGTTCCGCCAATTGCAATAGAAATAGTAAAATTAATTCCTAATAAGCTAACAGCACGACTTGGCGTTTCAACTTTAGATCTAAACCCAAACATAGCAGAATTAGATATCTTTAATAAAGTAGAAATTATTAATGCATCCTTTTCTATTATTTCTAATAAAGCAGAAGCTTCTTTATCGTGTTTTTTTCTAAATTCCTCAATATCAATTATTGTTTTTGGTAAGGGAGGAAGGGATTCTATCTTTTCTAAAATACTATTAGATGACAATTTTATCTCCTACTTTAAATTATTATTTATTAATTGTAACAAAACTTTTATCAATATATGTATAAATATTCTATTTTAAATTAAACATTAAATCTAAAATGCATAATGTCACCATCTTGCACAACATATTCTTTACCTTCAAGTCTTAATTTACCTGATTCTTTACACTTAGCTTCTCCACCTAATGTAACAAAATCTTCATAAGCAATAACTTCTGCTTTAATAAAACCTTTTTCAAAATCATTATGGATAACAGCTGCTGCTTGTGGTGCTTTTGTATTTTTCTTAATAGTCCAAGCTCTAACTTCTATTTTTCCAGCTGTGAAATATGACTGTAGACCTAATTTATCAAATGCTTTGTGAATAATTTGCTCTAGTCCTGATTCACTAACACCTAAATCAGCTAAAAATTCAGTTGCTTCATCATCTTCAAGACCAACTAACTCTTCTTCAATCTTTGCACAAAGAATTATTACATCAGCATCTACAGAAGCTGCATGCTCTTTTAAAATATCAACAAATTTATTTCCACCATCAGCTAATGAATCTTCATCAACATTTGCTCCATAAATTACATCTTTATTTGATAAAAATCTCATCTCTTTATCAAGAGCTATAAATACTTCATTTTCTTGATTTTCATAAGTCTTAACAGGTTGTAACTCTTCTAAGTGTTTAAATAAATCTTCTGCAACAACTAAAGCTGCAGCTGCTTCTTTTGATGATTTTGATTGTTTTTTTAATCTTTCTATTTTTTTCTCTAATTGAGAGATATCAGCATAGATTAACTCTGTTTCAATGATTTCAATATCTCTTAAAGGATTTACATCACCTTCAACGTGAATAATATTTCCATCTTCAAAACATCTTACCATATGTAAAATAACTTCAACTTCTCTAATATTAGATAAAAATTGATTTCCTAAACCTTCACCTTTTGATGCCCCTCTCACAAGACCTGCAATATCAACAAAATCAATAGTTGAATGTTGAATTTTATCTGGATTAACAATCTTTGCTAATGCATTTAATCTTTTATCAGGAACTGGAACCACAGCTTTATTTGGCTCAATTGTACAAAATGGATAATTTTGCGCTTCCGCATTTTGTGCTTTTGTTAAAGCATTAAAAGTTGTTGATTTACCTACGTTTGGAAGTCCT
>Ga0180008_1000422_pt1 | contig 37336 bp, 36 predicted proteins | sample MM_PW_MetaG_FD_121121 | JGI IMG/M metagenome (GOLD analysis project Ga0180008, IMG submission 121121) | Groundwater microbial communities from the Aspo Hard Rock Laboratory (HRL) deep subsurface site, Sweden - MM_PW_MetaG | ecosystem: Environmental > Aquatic > Deep subsurface > Groundwater... | reverse complement strand
ATTAACCCTGCAGCAGTGAAAGTGCGGCCTGTGGTCGCTGATTCGCCTGCGATAAAATAGTGGTACTGGCCTGCTGTAAAATCTGAGCACGGGTCAGCTCTGCAGTTTCTTTCGCAAAGTCTGTGTCTTTAATACGGCTACGTGCTGAGGAAATATTTTCCACAATATTTGATAAATTTCGGATGGTAGACTGGAAACGGTTTTGCAACGCACCCAGGTCTGCCCTCTTGCTGTCTATTGCTTTGATTGCACTGTCAATACTGGTGATGGCTGCTGATGCAAGTCCTGTCGAAGCTACAGACAAGCTCGTCATACCAAGGCCTGAAGTCCCATAACCATTGGGTCTGGAAATATTGATACTGATGGTCTGGCCCGCATTCGCACCCACCAGGAAAGTTGAAGAGTACTTTCCATCCAGCAGATTCACACCACCAAACTGGGTTGTAGTTGAAATACGGTTAATTTCCGTTTTCAGTGCTGACACTTCTTTTTGCAGTGCTGTACGGTCACCTGAACTGTTAATACCATTCTGTGACTGTATGGCCAAAGTCCGGATACGCTGCAGCGCGTTGGTGATTTCTTCCATCGCACCTTCAGCAGTCTGGGCTAAAGAAATACCATCGTTCGCATTACTTATGCCTTGGTTCAGACCATTGATCTGTGATGTTAAGCGGTTGCTGATCTGCAAGCCTGCAGCATCATCTGCAGCACTGTTGATACGAAAACCTGAAGATAAACGCTGAAACGCGGTATCTAAAGATTTGCCTGAATTGATTAATTGTCTTTGAGCATTTAATGCTGAAATATTACTGTTTACAAATAAAGCCATTTTTATTTCTCCTGAACATTATAGTATATGCAGAGTATTTATTGTTTTTAATCCCTGCTTAATTAATGTATCGGACAAGAGCGGAATTTCTTTAGGAAAATTTATATTTTATTAGTAATAAATCAGAGGGAGTCATAGGTTCATTTATAATGATTATTGTGTATCGGCACTGAAGAAAAAAAGTTTAATATTTTTTAGAAAAATTCTAAGCAAATCTAATTCAGATAAATATGCTTAGATTTCAGGAAGGCTCAGACGGCAAAATGCTGATAAATGTACTGATCAAAATCAAGTAATAAATGCTGAAGCAGGCTGGCTGTATCAGTAGCAGCGTCATAGACAGCACGGCAGTGCTCATCGTAAAAACTACGACATTCAGATTCATTTAAATAGGTGCGAATAAACTCAACGCGTTCGTCATCATTACAACAAACAAAAGCATCACCAATATACTGATAAACATCTCCGAAAGGTTCGGTTAAGACTGGAATGCCTAAACTCATAGCTTCTATTGCGGACGTTCCTCCTCCTTGGCGTCTTGGATTCAACATAAAGTGACAGGTGCCAATTAACTCGATAGCGTTGCTGACCATGCCGGTGAAATAGCTACATTGTTGAATCATAGCTGGCAATGCAGGCAAGTTGTCAGGGCCAATAAATACAAATGCAGCTTGTGAGAACATTGTCTTTAACGTCACTAAAGTCTGAATGAAATCAGCTTTAATTTCCTGCTCCAATCGATGCCCTACGACAACGAAATTTAAAGCACGATCCTCTATTGAGCTAGTGCGAAGACCTTTATTCTCTCTCAACCTGAAAGGTAAGCGGCTAATTAACACTGGCTTTTTATAGTCAATATGCTGAAGACGCAGCTCATCACTCTGTGTCAGTTCTCTGTGTAATACAGGAACCGAATGTGGGGTAGTCACCAGAGATGTGACGCAAGGGATATTTAATACAGGTCGCGCTGCGGCTATCAACTCAAGCACAGGATTCATAGCACCAACCCCAAGAATATAACGAGGGTTGAGACTGTTAACTAATTGGATCAGCTCTTGTAAATGTGCAGGATCATCCATGGGAGCCAACTGAACGAAATCGAATTGTTCGCCCCAACATTCAACCATAACCCTACCGGCTAATTCGGTCTCGGTTCTGTGATCAATGTTGAATAACGTATTATTTTTGAAATATTCTTCTCTGACATTGCCAAAAAACACGGGAGCTGGAAGCGGATATTTATACATAGCCACTTTAGGTACGCAGGTCGTAGATATAACGATTGGGTGTTTCCCCATTCGTCGCAATGCACTAGCATAATTTAGAGTAGTCAACGTTGGACCGTGAGACGAACCGACAAACAGATTCGTTAGCACAAATACAACATCTTCATTCGCATCAGCTGTTAAATGGGCTACCTGTCCAATAGCATTGCGAGCAAGAGCAAACTCATCGAAAATCATGACAAATAAAGGATAAGTATCAATGCCCTGAGACTTACCAACAAAACCAGCTCTAACTAACTGGCTGTATACCATGTATTTTTGACTTAGCGGCAAATCTCCGAAAAGATTGTAGAAATCCGTTTTATCAACCTTTTCAGGTGCAACTAAATTCCATTGCATCCAATACCATAGTTTGACTGGGGCGGATAATGGGTTAAAAGTGAGTAATAACTCAATTTTTTGCTCAACAGGAAGTGGCTCAAAGCTCTGCTCATCCCAGTTATAAAAATCTACAATAGGCCAGCTTTTTTCATTTAAATAAGAATTATCGTAGTTCTGCAGCTCGTTCAGGAGCATAAATTTCCCTATCATCTGCCCAAATTATCCCTAATTAATGTAATCAAACAAACTGATACCTGTGACTCTGCTAAAGGTAGCCTGTACCGCTTGCAAAGCCGTTTCCTGTTTGACTAATTCAGTAATACCAGTGCTGTAATCCAGTTCTACCACATCAGCTTTATGTGACTTAGTGGCAATAAGTACATCTTCATTACTGCCAAAAATACTTTCAATGACATTAAGACGTCCACCTATAGAAGACATAGCGGAATCAACTTTCGTCGAAGCATTGTCGATTTCAACTGTAGCATCCAAAATGCGTTCGTTCAGAACATCGCCGCTGTCACCAGCTTCAATGCCATTAATTAAGTCAGTTAAAGAATTCAGAATATTGGTTTTTTCTGGTGGCTGTAAACTAAAGTCAACTGTGCCGCCTGGCGCAGCCCCAGTGGCATCAATAGTCAGGCCATTGTAATTAATAGCTTCGCCCGGTGTATAAACGCCAGTCACAGCAGGAACCTGAGGAGCACCATTACGCTGAATTTCATAATTGGATGGCGCAGAAAATACCACTGAGTAATCATTGTTACCTGGTGTTAAACCGTCATAGTTCTGCTTATAGAAATTATCAAACACACTTTGGTTGGCGACAGTCACGCTAGCAGCAGTAACAGGAGCGCCAACTGTCGGATCTGTGGTCTGGAATCTTTTGTCGACACTGTCAAAAATACTACGGCCGCTATCATTGGCTGCTATTGAGATAGACAAAGACAACTGAATAGATTTTTGACCTTCGTCACCATTAAATTCATATTTACCATTGGCGGTGTTCAGGCTGTATGGTTGAGTCTGGTCCTGAAAACCAGAAAATAAATACCCACCCAACTCATCACGGCGGTTCATTAAATCAAACAGTTCGTCACGAATATTACCCAACTGCTCGCCAATAGCTTTACGATCATCTTCATCGTAAGTGCCATTGCCCAGAGACAGCGTAAGCACACGAGCTCTGTCCATAGCTCCACGGATACTTTTATGCACGGTTTCCTGCAATTCCAGGCTGTTACGAGCCGCTGAGTTATTATTCTGATATTGACTGGTTTGCTGAATATTCGCTTCCAGACCTATAGCACGGGCTGCGCCTGATGGATCATCAGCCGCAGTTAAAATTTTGGTCTGTTTATTCAGCATTAAGCTGGCGGTCTGTAATTTATCCTGAGTACCTAAAATTGAATCAAGGCTCTGGCTATACTTCATATTAAAAGTGGTACGCATAAATTACCTCGCCGCCTGCAACAGCGTGTCAAAAATTGTTTGTGACGTAGACAGAATTTTGGCAGCTGCGGCATAGGTTTGTTGAAACCTGACTAAGTCAGCCGCTTCCTCATCCAGACTGACACCTGATAAAGACTCGTGCCAGGCTGTCGTTTGCTCTAATAAAGATTTAGAGGATGCGGCAGCAACACGCGCCTGACTGGTTTGAGTACCTACAGTCCCCACTAACTCTGAATACGCCTGATTAAAGGTCTGGTATTTATCAGCATTCACTGTGGTCGCCGCATTAATACGAACCATATCCTCATTTTGCAAATTGCCCAGCATCAGACCGTTTCTGTTGTCCTCAAAACCGCCAGTGTTGTAAGCAACACTAAAGGTATCGCCCACTTGCGGCACACCTTTAACAGAAAAATCAAAACCAGCATTAGCAAAGTTAACAGAGCCGCCTAATAAGTTCTGATAATCAGTTCCAGCGAAGGTGATGGTCTCACTGACAACAGGAGCACCGGAGTCTTCTATCAGGAACTGATTATTACCAAGGTAAGTAATGGCAATAGGGCCGTCCGTAAAGTTAGCTGGCTGCGATAATCTGTTACCTGCCTGCCCCACACTGTTTATCGAAATCTTATCAATCTCAGCATTGCCAAGGTTAGTTAGCGTTTTTTCACCTTTGAGTGGCGATGCTAAAGCTATAGCTTCAGGGCGGTTGGTGGCCAGGCTAATATTTTGCGCAGCAATACTTAAAGGTTTTAAATCAAACTTATCGCCAGCGGCAAAAGCCGGAGCACCATTGGTTAAGGTAATATTTAAGCCAAAAAAATCATTGGTATCGTCCGACGTCACGGTCACAGGAAAAGTGACACCAGCCCGACTGATGGCGGTACCTGGGATCACGTTGCCTGAAGCGTCCAAAGCTTCAACTGTAAAAGCATCGGCAGCAGTGAAAGTGATACGTATATCGTTGGCCGGAATATTTTTGCCTTGCCCTGCTGCCACTGAGGCAGTAATTGCCCCACTGCCGGTGTTGCTGCTAAAAGGCAAGGCATTAAAATTAGGTAAAGTGAACAAGTCACCGCCTAAATTACCATCGGCATTCATACCTAAACGGTTTTGGGTGTTAAAGGCATCGGTGAACGCTAAAGCCAGCTGCCCCAACTCTCTTTGTGCGGGATCTAATACTTTGGTGCGGAACTCAAGCGACGCGCCTATCTTGCCGCCCAAATCAGTTTCAGAAACGTTAACAATCACATTTTGATTAGTCCCGGCTTTGAGCTGCAAAACTTTGCGGTTTGGGTCCGGATTACCAGCCACGCTGAATAAATTAAACTTGCCGTTTTCCAGTACTAAAGACTGGCCGCTGCTCAGGAATACTTGTTTATCACCATTTTCTGCGTCCAACACATTGATATCAACCAGAACGGACAACTCTTTAATAGCCTGATCCCTTTTATCCAGTAAATCCAGCGGTGGTGGTTTAGCCGGATTATTGCCGTAGGCCATAATTTCCTGGTTCAACCTTGCGATCACGCCAATTTGCTCATTGGCATCTGCCGCATCCGTTTCCAGTTGCTGGCTAAGATACTTATTTTGCGCTGTCATTTGATTAGACAACGTATTGAATTTATTTAATAAAGTTTGAGCGCTGCCCATCACTAACTGGCGTGAGGATGCATTTGTTGGGTCATTAATCGCGGTTTGCAACTGACTAAAAAATGACGACATACCTGTTGAAATACTATTGGACTGGTCAGACATCAAGGTATCAACGCGACTGGCTTCAGATAAATACTGATTGGCGTAACTCACAGAGCTCATATCGCGCCACATTTGCTTTTGTGCAAAATCATTCACCAGACGCTCAGTTGTACCTCGTCCTACGCCCAGGCCCAGTATGTTGGATTCAAACTCTGTACGCTGCCTGGTATAACCCGGAGTATTCAGGTTGGCGATATTATTACTTGTGGTTGAAAGCAAAGCAGTACTTGCCAGTATGGCTGAGGTTCCAATCCGCAGTAAATTATCCGACATCTAAATCTCCAGTGATGCCTGTGCATCGTAACTTTATGGGTCGACAGCGCCAACTAAAAGTATAGGCTCTATTCTCTACTCTTTGTTTGTAAGCAGGTTCCGTGCCTGTTTGAAGGTATCACTGTTAAATACCGATAAAATTTTCTGAGCATAGTTTGGATCTGTGGCATAACCTGCAGCCTGCAGCTGTTGAAAGTAAGCTTTCGGGTTATCAGCCATAGCCACAGCCTGCTGATAACGGGGGTTGGATTTAATAAAGTCGACATAGTCGCCCAGACTTTGCTCCGGCGAGTCATAAGCCCGAAATTTGGCTTTCTCTTTTTGTGCCACGCCCTGACGATACTCTAAAGTATCCACCACAGCGACATCCCCCTGCCAACTGTTATGGGCTTTGATACCAAAAAAATTAAAGCTGTTATTGCCTTCAGCTGTTTTAAATGTACGCTGACCCCAGCCTGTTTCTAACGCCGCCTGAGCTAATAACGCCAGAGGTTCTAAACCTAATTTTTGTGCGGCCTGTTTGGCTGCCGGCATTAATTTTTGGATAAACTCGCCCGGAGTTTCAAAATTCCAGTCTTCGAGATCCCGCTCAGGTTCAGAAGCCAAAGTTTCAGTAATCACCTGTGGTGCAGTTGCAGCTACAGGCTGCGTAACTTCAGCAGATTTTTTAATGGGAGTGACAGCAGGAACCTGGGTATCTGCACTGGCGCTTTTATCTGGCACAGGTGCAGCCTCTGTCGGAACTTTCAGCATGGAAGCCGGAGTGGTCTTGCCTTTGGTGGGTCGCAATTGCTGCACCAGCAAATCAGCTAAGCCTAAGCTGCCTTTTTCTGACAGCTCAGTCGATAACTGCTTGTCGTACATATCCTGATAAAATTTGGTCGCATTACTGTTGAGAACACCCTCATCTTCGAATACTTCATTGGCTTTGCGCATGCTGCTAAGCAACATGCCCATAAAAATAGATTCGAATTGTTTAGCCGCCTGTTTCAACGCCGCATCATCATCTCCGCCGGAGCTGTGTTTCAGCTGCGCCAGACCGGTTAAATCATGATAATTGACCTTGTTCTCAACTTTACTCATTTAGATCACCACAAGCTCACCATGAATGGCGCCCGCTTCTTTTAAGGCTTCTAAAATGGCCATCAAATCACCAGGCGCTGCGCCAACGGCATTGACGGTGCTGACTAAATCATCCAGCGTCGTGCCTGGATCAAACTTAAACATACGGGATTGATCGGGTCGCACATCAATAATAGTATTTTGCTCTACTGCAGTGTCCCCACCCGCCAAAACATTTGGCTGCACTACAGTGGGGTTTTCTGCAATTGTTACTGTTAATCCGCCATGAGTGACGGCGGCAGGAAACAGCCGTACGTCTTTGCCAATCACTATAGTGCCGGTTCTGGAGTTAATAATAATTTTGGCAGATTGACTGGCAGGTTCCAGCGTTAAGTTTTCCAGCGTTGATAAATAGGATACCCGCTGATCCATATCCCGTGGCGCACGCACCTGCACAGAAGAAGAATCTAAAGAATGAGCAGTGTCCGGACCTATAAAGTTATTAATAGTCTCTGTCAAAGTTTTGGCTGTAGTGAAATCGGCCCGGTTTAAGTTAAACGTAATAAAGTCACCATCAGCAAAAGGTGAAGGTACTTCACGCTCGACAGTTGCGCCATTAGGAATACGCCCTACTGTAGGCGTGTTAACCAAAATTCTGGAACCATCAGCCCCTTCAGCACCTAAACCGCTGACAATCAATGAGCCTTGCGCTACGGCATAAACATTACCGTCTAAACCTTTCAGGAAGGTTTGTAGCAAAGTACCACCACGTAAACCTTTAGCACTGCCCATAGAGGAGACCGTAATATCAATGGTTTGACCTGGCTTACTAAAAGCAGGCAATTCAGCATGCACTGCCACAGCAGCCACGTTTTTAATCTGTGATTTCATACCAGCAGGCATATTGATACCAAAATTGCTCAGCATGGTTCTGAAACTTTGTTCAGTAAAAGGGCTTTGCTCACCTGTGCCAGGTAAGCCAACGACCAGACCATAACCAACCAATTGGTTACTACGGACTCCTTGTACACTGGTTAAATCTTTAATGCGGGCGGCTGAAGCCGGGAAAGACAAAGCTCCAGACAGCACAACAACCATAAGGCTTTGGATCAGTTTCATCATTTCACCTGTATTAAAATGGCCACAACACACCATTAAAGAATTGAGTCAGCCAACCAGGCCCCTGCCCCCCATGGGCCGCACCTGTACCGCTGTATTCTATTCGGGCATTGGCAATTTTGGTCGACTCAACGGTATTTCTCGAATCGATATCCTCAGCCCGGATCACGCCGGTTAAGCGGATAAATTCTTTGCCGGTATTCAGCGTCAGCCACTTTTCGCCACGGATCACCAGATTACCATTGGACATCACGCGCAATACGTTGACAGAGATATCGCCTACTAAACTATTACTTTGGTCTGCCTTGGAATCGCCTTTAAAGTCTGAGGCTGAATTAGCACCAAATTGCAGTGTGTTACCTAGTACACTGACATCACGGCCCCCTAAGCCAACCATAGGATCAAAGCTCGCCGAGCTGTCTTTGCCAAACTCCGTTTTAGCCGTTTTAGATGCCTGGGTATTTTCTTTTAATACCACAGTGATAATGTCACCCGGACGACGGGCTTTGTTATCCGAATACAAGCCATTGGATAAACCCTGTGCAAACAATGATCCATTGTTTGAAAGCGGAACCGCCTCTGGCTCTGGTGGCAAAGGCGCAAAATTAGGATCATCCGGCATAGGTTCATTAAAGCTGCCGGCACAACCTACACAAAGTTGTACTGTTAAAACGAGCAGAATTAACTTGTTCATCCACTTACTCCTACAGCTGCTGAATAGCAGTACCCAGCATCTGGTCAACAGTTGAAATCACTTTGGAATTCATTTCATAAACCCGCTGACTTTCAATCAGGCTGACCAGTTCTTCCGTCACATTGACGTTTGAAGTTTCCAATGCGCCCTGAACTAAAATACCCCGCCCTTCCAGACCAGGAATACCTTGCACCGGATCACCACTAGCTCCCGTTGCAGTAAATAAGTTCTGCCCTATAGGTTCTAAACCAGCCGGATTGACAAAGTTAGTCACAGTCAACTGACCTACAACAGCCTGATCGATCTGGCCTGGTAACTTGACTGACACTTCGCCATCCTGAGAAATGGTGATGCTCTGCGCATCTTCAGGAATAACAATGTTGGGCTGAATCTGGTAGCCAGCGCCTGAGGTCACCATGTTGCCTTCACTGTCTGTGGTGAACTGGCCGTTACGACTATAAGAAGTAGTGCCATCAGGCATCAACACTTCAAAAAAACCATGGCCCTGGATCATCACATCCAGACTGCCTTCCGTGGTGATCATATTGCCCTGAGTGAAGCTTTTCTGAGTCGCGACAACTTTGGTACCTGCACCTAACATTAAACCATTTGGCAACTCAGAATTCTGAGAGGAGCGGCCACCTGGCTGATTGATGTTTTGATACAACAAATCTTCAAATACAGCGCGGCTTTTCTTAAAACCAATAGTGCTGGCGTTGGCCAGGTTATTTGAAATCACCGATATATCACGCTGCTTCGCGTCCAAACCGGTTTTACTGATCCATAAAGCTGGATGCATGCTAACCTCCCAGGCTTAAGCCTTAGACTATTCTCATAATTTGGTTGTGTTGCCGATCAATATCCTCGGCGGTTTTCATCATTTTGACCTGTACTTCAAACTGACGCTGTAAACTGATCATCTGGGTCATTTCGCCAACTGCGTTGACGTTACTGCCTTCCACTGCCCCGCTCATCACTTTGACCGTTGCATCTAATTCTGCCACTTCACCATCTTTGCGCCGGAACAAACCGTCCGTGCCTTTTTCAATATCCTGAAACTCCGGCTTTACCAGCTTCAGTCGGCCGACTTCCTGCATCACGTTGGCAGGCGCTCCCTGTGGCTGAATACTGATAATGCCGTCGTTGCCTATTTCCATTTTTGCTATAGGTAAAGGCAATTGAATAGGCCCATCTTCCCCCACTACATTTAAGCCTGAAGCCGTTTGCAGCAATCCCTCTGGACTCAGCTGCAAATTACCAGCTCTGGTGTAAGCCTCATTGCCTTCAGCATCTTGTACTGACAACCAGCCTTTGCCTTGTACAGCAACATCCAGTTCCCGTTCTGTGATAATAAAAGAGCCATCGTCAAAATTTTGACCTGGGCGTTCAGTCAGTGAAAACACCCGGCTGGGTAACCCTTCGCCAAAAGCCTGCATAGCACGAGCCTGCTCTAAGTCAGCCTTAAAGCCTGTGGTGGTGCTGTTTGCAAGGTTATTCGCTTTAATGCTGATGCCATTCATATTCTCTTTGGCACCGCTCATCGCGATATATAGTAAATGGTCCATAGTCTGGCCTCCACTTGAGATAAGTTAAGTAAAGCAAGACTGATGCCAAGAAAAAAACATACTGAGATTGGGCTGAGGAAGTTAGCTCTATCGTGCTGTATTTAAAAAGAAAGTTAATAGTGAGGTAGTTTTTATCTGATACCAGTTAAAGCGGGTCAATCTATTTAACTACCGACACAAACTTAAATCTGTTGATCACAGAAAATGACGTGTTGGCTGTAGTGAAGTTTGAATTGGTCACTTCAATCTGTGCGCTATAGCCTGGGACAGCTGGCAAAGGCGCTTTAAAAAAGTGATTTTCGAGTTGATGACAACTATAGGTTCCCACCAATTTATTGGAAGGGCTATACAAGCGGAGGGTACAATCCACAGACAAAGCTTTTACCGGATTAAATCCAACCATTACGAGCTGTTCAACATGTTCAGGCGTCAGAATTTTAAAGGTACGGCTTTGAGACGCGCCAGCATTAAGCACAAAATCCATAGTCACCAGTACGTCCTGTTCAGAAGCAACAGATGAAAATGCCATCAGCGTACCAAATACCAAAAAAGTTCTGAAGTTCACCCTAACCTCCGTATTCCAGAAAAGAAAATGGGGTCAGATCACATTGTTAACTGTTAACAATGTGATCTGACCCCATTTTATTAGCTGCTATCGGATCTGCAGCACTGTATTTTGTAAGGTACTGTTCACTTCAAGCGCCCTTGAGTTGGCCTGGAAGTTACGCTGAGCCGCAATCAAATCCACCAATTCGTTGGTCAGATTGACGTTCGAACTTTCCAATGCTGAAGAGTTAATAGCACCAAAAGTACCAGAGTTGGCTTCACCAGCTAAAGCTTCACCTGACAGTAAACTTTGACGCCATGAGGTATTACCGGCTTGAGTCAAACCTTGTGGGTTGGCAAACTTCACCATAGCGACCTGAGCTAAATAAGTTTGATCACCATTGGAGTATGATGCCATCACTTTACCAGCAGCATCAATATCTACGCTGGTTAAACGACCTACAGTAGTACCATCGCCATCCAGACTACCTAACTCAAACTTCGAGGAGTACTGAGTTGGATTTTTTGTTCCAGCCGGATCAGTAAAATTGATCGAAACGTCTGTAGTAAACTGCGCGCCGTTGGCTAATAAACCATCTAAGGTTGCTTTAGGCATGACCAATGAAGGCATAGGCGTTGTTGTAGGGTTACCATTTAAGTCGAAATCCAGTACAGGGGTGGCCGCAGGCAAAGTAAAGGGAGCTGCATTATTATCATCCAACACGGCATAAACTTCCCAGTCGTTATCTGTGACCGGATCGGTACGACGGAAAAACATAGATAAAATATGTGGCTCACCCAAACTGTCATAGATAGTAGTAGAAGTCTGGTTATTGTAAGTGGCTGAGTTGGTGGCATCAAAAGCTGGCAACGGTACTGCTTTAGGCTGCTGACGTGAATCCAGGTTCATCGTCAGAAACACGTTTTGTGTTGCACGTGGTGCACCAGCTGTATTCGGGATCTGAATAGGTGAAGTGGTACTTAAACTGACCGACGTCGTTTCACCTGTCGCAGGGTTCACCGGGAAGCCTTGTAAAAAGCCGCCGTTGTTATCGGAGATAAAATTGTTTTTATCCAGCTTAAAAGCACCGGCTCTGGTGTAGGAGTAGTCACGGTTACCAATTTCAGGAGCTATTGCAAAGAAACCATCACCTGTGATCGCTAAATCGAGCGAGTTATTGGTAAATTTTAGCGAGCCTTGAGAGAACTGCTGCGCTACTTTAGAAGTAGTTACACCATCACCCACTTTGGTTTTGTTCGAACTAAATACCGAAGCTGCATACACATCAGCAAATTCAGCACGGGATTCTTTAAAGCCCGTGGTATTGACGTTGGCGATGTTATTCGCTGTGGTATCAATATCCTTTTGAGCCGCAGCCAGGCCGCTTAACGCTATATTAAAACTCATAGTTCACCTCAATTCATTGATTAGGTAGCAATTTCTTCAATATCAGATAATTTTTTCTGGCCTTGGCCATACACATTTAATAACAGGCCCTGAGTGGTGCCATTGCCTAAAGTAATACTGGTCACAGGGGAGTATACGGAAGTGACTATGGCTTCGTTTTTACCTGCAATGCTGGCTTCCACCGAAATGGTGTAAACGCCTGCTTTTGCCAGCTCCATGACAGGATTACCTTTGTCATCAACCTTAGGAGTGCCGTCTTCATTCAGAACCTGAGTATCAGTAGTACCATCCCATGGCAGTTGCAAACGTCCCGCATCGGCTTTCTCTATAGTGGCGGAGCGAACCACAACACCATCAGCGTTTTTAATCTGTACTTTGATATTTGTTGCATCTTCAGGGAAGTTAGCACTGGCTACCACTTCATTTTTGCCGTCAAAAACCATATCGTCTGCTTTTACCAACACATACTGTCCAACCAGAGAAGACGCCTGCAGCGCCTGACTGGAGTTCATGGTCGTGGCAAAATCTTTAAAGTTGGTATTAAGCTGAGAAATACCGTCAGCCATGGTAAAGCTGGTCATCTGCGCGATCATCTCATTATTCTCAACCGGCTTGGTTGGATCCTGATAGGCCAGTTGCTGTGTCAATAACGCAAAAAAGTCGGATTGGGTGAGTGCGCCATTTCCATCTGATTCAGGAGTTGTAGGTTTATCTCCCCAATACATGCTATCCAGGGGATTCGTCGTATTGTCTACTTTACTCATTTCCTACCCCTTACCTTTGGCCCATCATCAACGTGCGGCTGACCATTTGTTTCGCGGCGTCCGCCACCTGCACATTGGTTTCATAAGAGCGTGAGGCTGAAATCATATTGGCCATTTCTTCCATAATATTGACGTTAGGTTTGTAGATATAACCTTTGTCATCAGACAAAGGATGGTGTGGAGCGTACTCGATATTCAGTGGCGCATCTGATTCAACGATACCCAATACCTGCACTTTCGCCCCTTCCTGACCTTGCTGGGCTTGTTCCAGCGCTGTTGCGAATACAGGATGACGAGCTCTATAGGTTTGGTCGATGCTGCTGCTGATGCTGTTCGCATTCGCCATATTACTGGCGGTTGTATTTAACCGCACTTGCTGTGCAGACATTCCACTACCAGCAATATCAAAAACGTTATAAAGGCTCATTATTGAGTACCTCCGGTAATGGCTTTTTTCAGGCCGCTAATACGACTGTTCAGGAAATTCAGTGTGGTTTGATACTCCATGCTATTACGCGTAAAAGCGTTTCGCTCTTCGTGAATGTCAACGGTGTTGCCATCCCCGGTATCAGGCTGATTAGGAATACGGTACTGAGAGTCAGCATGGCGGGCAGTAGATATTTCAAAATGCTTAGGATCAGTGCGGCCAAGCGAACCTGATTGGCGCGACTGAGCACCTGCTAATGCAGTTTGAAAATTCATGTCTTTTGCCTTGTAACCCGGAGTATCGGCATTTGCGATATTTTCGGCCAAGACTTGAGAACGTTTATCACGGATCAGTAGCGCATCGGGGTGAAGCCCAAATGCTTTGTCGAAGCTGATTGCCATTATTGCCATCCTGTCTTTCAGAGATGGCAAATACTAAGCAAAACTCAGGCCAGAATTTTTAATCAGACTTTTTTGCGGTACACAATGCCTGGATTACAACGCACCATATCAAAGTCGTTGTTCAGGCTGGAAAGGGATTCAGAAGCCCCAAGAAACAAGTAACCACGCGGGTTCAGGGCTTGCGAGAACTGTTTGATAATTTTGATTTTTACTTCAGGAGAAAAGTAAATCAGTACATTCCGGCAGAAAATAATGTCAAATTTGCCTAACAGCGTATAGCTGTCGAGCAGGTTTAAATGACGGAATGAAACGTTTTTACGGACGGCATCTTTTAGCCGCATCATGCCGTTACCGGAATCGTCAAAAAATTTACTACGCCGCTCTGGTGATAAACCCCGGGATAAAGCCAAACCGTCGTATTCAGCCCGTTGGCAGTGTTCCAGCATGGCATTGGAGATATCAGTACCCAGAATATGTAAACCCAGAGGGAAAGCAGAGGGTCGGCCCTGCTGGTATTCCAGCCCTGTCATGGCAATAGAGTATGGTTCCTGACCAGAAGAACTGGCCGCCGACCAAATCTTGACGGTTTTATGATCTTTCTCAAATTCAGGCAGGATTTGTTTTTTCAACAGCTCATAGGGATAGTTGTCACGAAACCATAAGGTTTCGTTGGTTGTCATAGCGTCAATAACAGCGGAACGTAGTTGCCTCTCGAACGGGCTTAAGGTTTTGTTTAACAACTCGGACAAGGACGACAAGCCAAAGCGCTGCATTAAAGGCGCCAGACGGCTTTTAACCAGATACTGTTTGTTATCGCCCAGTACAATACCACATTGCTGCTCCAGGAAATCCCGAAACAGACGATACTCACTTTCCTGCAGCTCTTTGTTTGCCACTAACATAAAACCTCTAATCAGTATGCAACCATTTCCGCACGGATTCGGCTAATTCATCTGGGTTAAATTTCGCAATAAAATCGTCTGCGCCTACTTTCTGCACCATCTGCTGGTTAAATACCCCACTGAGTGACGTATGTAAAATAACATGTAATGGCTTAAGCTTCGGGTCAAGGCGGATTTCGGCTGTCAGGGTATACCCATCCATTTCCGGCATTTCGATATCAGAAATCAACAAACCTACTTTATCAGTGACCGAATTTTGACAGGCAGCCGCAGTTTCCTGTAAATAGTTTAAAGCTTCACGACCATTGTTGACCAGATGCATCTGCACCCCTAAGCCTTCCAACGCTCTTTTCACCTGATTACGCGCAACAGCTGAGTCATCTGCAATCAGAATTAATCTGTCGCCTAAATCCTCACTGATCGTCGAGGTTGCGACATTGCTGCTTATAGTAGTAGGTGACGGTGAAATTTCTTCCAGAATTTTTTCAACATCAATAATCTCAACCAGCTCTTTATCAATCTCAGTGATTGCGGTCAGATAACTCTGTTTACCACCAGTGCCTTTTGGCGGCGGCATAATAGAGGCCCAGTTGATATTGATAATACGCTCGACCGACTGCACTAAAAATCCCTGCACAGAGCGATTGTACTCGGCGATGATGATAAAGCAGTCTTTGGTGTTTTCGATGGCACGCCCGCCAGTCGCCAGACTTAAATCAATCACAGAAATGGTCTGGCCACGAATATGGGCTATACCTCTGACATACTTATTACGTTTAGGGATGGCTGTTAACGGAGGGCATTGCAGCACTTCACGTACTTTAAACACGTTAATGCCAAAACGCTGGCGACCCTGTAAGCGGAATAATAAAAGCTCCAGTCTGTTCTGCCCTACCAATTGAGTGCGCTGATTGACTGAATCCAGAATACCCGCCATAGAAGACTCCCCTGCGTGAAAGAATTAGTGATCTTAGAAATCGGGAACGATTCTTGCTTAGGTCACTCTAGGATAAAAAATGACTGAAAATTGACATACTTAAGTATGTTATAACCCTTTGCCGATAAAGCATAGCTGAAACCATATGAAAATGTACGATAAATTTTTGAAATACCCACTGTTCTGCGCTTTTACAGCCAGTGTTTTTTGTGCGGCATTTTCACTACAGGCGGCAAGTTTTAGCCCACAACAATTGACTGCGGCAACAGCAGACTGGTTAAAGCAGCAAAAAGAAGTTCCGGCAGGTGCTGAAGGCCAGATTTCGACGCTGGATTCACGTTTAGCTGATAAAGAATGTGATCAACCTTTACAGTTTAGTTTTGCCGGCCCTGTGAACAATCAGGCTACAGTACAAATTCGCTGCCAAAGCCCACAACCCTGGCAACTTTTTCTATCAGCGCGTTTTACTCAGCAAACTGAAGCTGTGCATAGTTCGCGAAATATCGCTTTAGGTTCTTTGATTACGGCCGATATGTTGACGCTGGGTCAAACCGATCTACGACTGGCTCGTGGTTCTTTAATTAAAAACCCCGCCCTGGTGTTGGGTGCGCGGGTAAAAAGAAGCCTGTCTACCGGGCAAGTTGTCACATTGCAGGATCTTTGTCTTGTATGTAAAGGCGATATAGTTACAATTAGTGGTTTGAATAACGGTCTTGAAGTCAGAACTGTTGGTATAGCGCAAATGGATGGCATTTTGGGCGACCAGATACAGGTGACAAACAGGCAGTCCAACAGAACCGTAGTTGCAGAAGTAGTTGCGGTGAAAAAAGTTGCAATAAAATTTTAAATAATATCTAAAGTTTTATTAGGTGCTGCCGTTATACAAAGTAAGGGATCCGAAACCGGATTAAGAGGGTAGAAAAATGGCGATTAATGTGAACACAGGTCAGCCTGTCACTCAACAAGTGAAAGCTGACAAAGTAGAACAACAAAATGTTCAGAAACAGCAGGTTGCACAGCAACAGGCTGTCCAGCAGCAGACCACTACAGGCACGGCTGCACAGAAACAGGATTCAGTATCGCTGACTTCTCAGGCACAGCAATTCAGCAAAGCCCAGGAAAAAGCGAAAGCCAGCTCAGGTATTGATCAAGAGAAAGTGGATAAGATCAAACAAGAGATTTCCGAAGGCAAATACAAAGTGAACGTAGAACAACTGGCACGTCGTATCGTACAGTTTGAAGGCGAGTTTTTTAGTAAAAAATGAGTAGCGCCCACTCTTCTATCCTCACCCTGTTAAATGAGCAAGAGCAGCACCTGGATGTGCTGCTTTTGTTGCTTCATAAGGAACTGGACGCCATCCGGACCCGTGATGTTGAAGCACTAAAAACTAATACTGATGAAAAAATTCAAACCCTTGATTTAGTTCAGGCCACAGACGAGCAACTGACCGCATCACCAGAGCTTGGCGAAGCTAAGTTGCAAGATTGGTTTAAAGAACACTTACAACGGCTGGAAGATAAGCTGGCACAGTGTAAGTTTCAAAATCAGGTGAACAGCCAAAGCGTGGAACAAAGCCAGCTAGTTATTGAACGTTTTAAAACAGAACTGTTGCAAAGCCGTGGCCGTGCTGGTTTAACCTACACCAATAAAGGTAAAGCCGCTCAGGTGGATAAAGGCCCAGGGATCAAAGCCTGAAATTGGGGTCAGAGTAAAATTAATTACCTAGCAATTAATTTTACTCTGACCCCAATTTCAGTAGTACTTCACATTTTTAATACGGCGGGCTGGCTGACTATTCAGGTATAAATCGTACACTTGCTTAAAGTCCAGCTCGAGTTCTGTGGCATACACATCACCTACAGGGTAAGTTTTCACCACACGGGCACCCCGAATAATACCGCTAACCGAAGAACTCAATTGATCGTTACCTACCATCATTTGCTGCATATTGGCTTGAGCGTCAATTCTTTGGCCATACACCTGTTCAGCCAGTTCTCTGTAAGCTTCAAGCTTAGAGGCTTTCATCGCCATCAGCATTCGCTCCTGCTCACTGGCTCCTGGTTGCTGACTTAATGGCGCATAACCCACGGCTTTTAACACTGGAAAACGTTCTGGTTCAACAGTTTCCCATTCAACATGGCGGTCAGACACCAGACTACAGCCCGGTAATAAGGTCAGTAACAATGCGCTGATTGTCAGTTTGTTCATAATGGCGTGCCTCTGCCCATTTCTGCTTAGGTTCATTGCAGTAAATAATGCACAATCCGTGCCTTTTCTATAAATTGATTTTTTATAGCGCAAAATACACATTCAGGCATAGCTTTTGCTTCTCATCAGGTAGTTATTTTATTGAGGGTTTGTCATGCGTCTATCTGCGCTAAGTTTGTCACTGCTGGCCTTGCTTCCGGGCACAGCCTCGGCTGATTGGTACGAAGCCACAGGTCAGGCCGTGTTGCGAACCGGCGACACTACTGCAGCCAGAACCGCAGCCACTGAAGATGCAGTGCGTAAGGCTCTGCTTTACTCAGGAGCCTCCATTCGCACAGTACAACAGGTGACGGACGGTTTGTTGACTCAGGAATCCATGTTTTTACAATCTCAGGGTGAAGTACAAAATGTACAAATCGTCTCTGAGACTGAAGAAAATGGTTACATCAATGTCACTATCCGTGCGGATATTTACCCGGATCAAAACCAGTGCGCTAATCTGCAGCTAAAAAAAGAACTGTTGATAAGTCCTTTTTTCATCGAGAACAGGGAACAGGCCATTACAGGGCAACTGTACGAACTGGATCAAGCCAGCACCAGCCTGTTTATTCAGAAGCTGGAGGAATCCTCAGGTTCCAGCCTGCTCAAGTTACTGCCCCAATCTATCCGGCAAAAAGAGCTGAGCTATGCCGAGCGTGGTGCTTTACAGCGCAACTATGGCGGCCGCTATTTACTCAAAGCCAGTTTAGGTGACGTTTCTTTAGGAGAGCGCGTTGGCACCAACTGGACCTTTTGGTCTGATCAGGAACGCGAACGCTTTTATCAGCTGCAACTGGAGTTGTCTGATATTCAGGAGCAAAAAGTACTGCTCAGCCAAACCTATCAGACCTCTGCGGTATGGGGCTTTCGCAGCACGACAGTGATCAGCCCGAAAACCCAGCGTTTCTGGCAAACCGACTACGGCAAATCTATTGAGCGGGTGCTCAACGCCGCAGCCCAGGATGTAGAGGAAGCGCTGCGCTGTGAAACTATACTGGCGGATATTACACTGGTGAACCAGCAGAAAGTGTTGCTGAATCTTGGCAGCAGACAAGGCTTAAAAATGGGTGATGAGCTGACGATACTGTTTCGTCGTCAACACAAAGACAGTTTTGGTCAACTGCAGGATCAACTTACCGTCAGTGAGCTGAAAGTGAAGATCACAGAGCTGAACCATCAAAATGCCTGGGCTGAAAGTATCAATATGGATTTATTAGCTAATGTGCAAGTGGGCGATGCCGCAACTTTGATTAATGATAAAGAACAACGTTAACGAATTATCCGCTAAAACCGCCGCTTATTGTTCAATAAAGAACCTGTTGATTCAACTGGAGTTCACAGGGTCCACCAGCTGTGCTAGCTTAGTGCCTTCTGCTAGTCCGCTCCATAGTTAAATGGATATAACGGCCCCCTCCTAAGGGGCAGTTACAGGTTCGATTCCTGTTGGGGCGGCCATCTTCTTTTCAGCTTATTCATACTCAGAGTGAGCTTTAGCCGCAACAGCTTTGTGGACTGGCGGTTAGTTAGCAGATAAACCCGGATCCCAGAGCAAAAAAAAGAGCCATAAAGGCTCTTTTTGCTTTCAATTATCAGGCTTAGCAGCCTGCTACTTTTATAACTCAGTGACGCTCTTCACACCACTGTTGCTACCGATAAAACACTGGCCGCCCTGCCCTACAATACTGCTGCATGCGCTACGGGCATCGGCTACAGTCAATGTGCCCATAGCTTTCAGGCGATAAAAGGTGGTTTTTCCTTTCTGAAATTTCTCATACAGCGGCTCCATTCCTGAGAGTATTGAACTGTGTCTGCGCTGTATCTGGGTCCAGGTACTGACCAATTGATTCGGATTGACTACGGATGCAAGCTGTAAAGCGTAACGTTGCTGCACTTTTACTGTTTCTGTAACCGGAGAAACCTCTTCCACAACTGCTTCGACCTCAGGCTTAACTTCTGGTGTTGGCTGCGCAGTCAGAGCAACTGCCGGAGTGTGATCAACTCTGGCAACTGATGGCTCAGCCTGAGTTGCAGCAACAATCTGCTGAACTTTAGCTTCAGATTTTTCTGCACTGACCACAGTTTGCGCCAGCACAGGCGTTACAGGCTCAGGCTCAGGCTCAGCTGGTGTTGGCGTTACCACTGTTTCTTTGAAAACATTTTTGTCCAAAACATCGACCTGCGTATTTTTATGCTGTGGCGCAATATCTGACTGGTAATCAGGATCTGTAGCTTTGGCAAATTCGTCTAATTGGATAATCAGCTGTTTTAAATCAGATTCCATAGCAATTAAACGCTGAACACCGGGTTTTAGTTTGCGCCACTCTTCCATCTCCGCATTTACTGCGACTGATTGATTGTCCTCTGTTACAGCCGGAGCTGATGAACAACCGAACAAGGAGGAGGCAAGACAAAAGCCCAAGCCGTACTTTAGAGTAAAATTCATTCTTGATACCATCCAGTTAGAGCTTAAATTCGAACTCTTTGACAGAGCACGAGAATCCGCGCTTAGCCAGCCTGTTACATAACTCGTCTGCCGTTGTTTTATCTTTATAGAAGCCGGCGTATAAGTGATGTTTACCGTCATTTTGAATATAGAACGGTTTCAATTTTGCAACGTTCATGCCAGTTTTAGATACCAGACTCCAGTAAGTTTTTAACAGCACAGCTGAGTTAAACCGGCCCATAGTGACGGCATAACCGGGCTCCAGTTGCGCCTGCTGCATTACAATAGTGGTGCCATCCAGAATATCTACCCCACCCCGCACGGCAAAAACCAGCGGATCGGTATCTCTTAATGATTTACGGCGTGACGATCGTTTATCTATCTCTACTCTGTAAAAGCCTGGCAATACGTCAGTAAATAAGTAATAGCCATCGTATTCCGTCTGAGTGGTATTGACCGTCTCACCGGCTTTGTTGATCAAATGTACCCCTACGTAAGTGGCTGGCTGCTGCACTTCATTTTCATCATAAAAGTACACTTTACCTTCGATCTCGGCAGTACGGCTGACAGGCAATTCCAGAGGTTCCCAAAAGCCTTTGCGTGAACTAATAGAGAAACCCGGGATAGTGGATACCATACGGTCATCTTCCAGACTTGACCTGTCCACCACAATATCGGTTTTAGTATTTGATACTATGCCTGACAACACAGCATAACCTTCGCTACCAGTGCTAGCCTCAGTGTTAGCCTGTACCGCCTTCACTCTGGCATTTTTGATCAGGGGCTCACCATAGTCATGTTGCTGATTCAGATTTTTGTCTTCATAAACTTTCACTACAGCCCCACCGTAAGGCCCCACTTGTTTACCAGATAACGCATAATTTTCAGCTTTGGATCCAGCACCAAAACTCAGTCGTGTTGACAAACCAATCTGATAACTATTTGAATCGGTGTAATTACCAAAGGCGCTAAAAATAAAATCGCTATATCGCCATGACAACCCCATACCATATTGACGTCTGCCAAACTGAGGGAAATATGAAAAACGTAAATCTGTGGTAATACCCTCGGAGATCGGAATATTAGTACTGGCTGAATATGAAATTGTTTCACGCTCTGGCTGGAGTTGGTATGCGCTACTAAAACGAGTTAACACTGACCCAAAGCGTCTGGCATAACTTAACACTCCTCGTGTTGACTGCCGCTCAGAGCGTATCAACGGATTATTTAAATCCAGATTTTCATCAGGATTGCCATTCTCGTCAAAAGGGATATCGTCCTCAGCCAAAGCATCTCTTAACTCATCAAAAGCGTATGGGTCTTTTACCTTTTGATAAATTAACGAATTAGATATTGCCCCTAAAGAAGAACTCAAACTGGTGGCATTACTCGCAGTGACCGTTTCATTACCGTCACCATAGGTATCAACAGAATACGAATTAGCGTAATTAACAAATCCAAATATTCCACCGCGAAAACCAACCCCATAACGTTCCGAGTCGCGATTTTTTAACAGCGGATCATCTTCTGTAGTTTTACCATAAGTAAAGCTCCAGTCCGTTGAACCTAATTCAGTTCTGAGGCTTGAGTCTACTGTAGTACGTTCATCTTTTTCGACCCGAATAGAGGAATTCAATAAAGCAAGTTGAGCCAAATTCAAGTTCACACCGACTACAGCACTCTGCTGAGATTCTTCGATATCGGAATCGAAACTCGAGAATCCAGCTTTAAAAGCCAGCCAATCTGTAACCCCCTGATTAAACACAAAGCTGGACAACCAACCTGTGTTCGGTTGCCTGTCATCAAACAAAAAATCGAATAAGGAGCGGTTTAACTCAACAACAGATACATTATAAAAAGATTGCCCAGCTAAAACTTCATTTCGATCAATCACATAATTTTCATTGCGAGTTTCAACCTGACCTTGAGGACCATAGAGCACAATCTCAAATTCATTTTTTCCAAAATACAGCTCAATATCGAGAAACTCGTATCGTCCTTCACTAACTGCAATAGCTCTATCGATCAATACACCGTTTCGGTACACCTCAACATCCCATCCAACAGGAACCTGACCTGCAATAGTGACTCTACGATTGTCATACAACTGGTTCAGTGGTGTATTACTGATGCTCACGCCACGGCTCAACCCGCTTGAAGCGCTGCCAATGCTGTAGGGAGACACATCGCCCACATCAAGCCGTGTTACCGGAATGAGTGGTAGTAAATCGCCTTCTGCAGACTCTTTATTCAAGCTAAAACGCACTGACTGTACAGTCTCTTCAGTATTGCCACTGACAAATAGCTCACTATTAAAGTACGCTAAATCCTGATTCGAACTAACAGCATACGCAGCATTATTAGAAATACTGCTATGCGAAACCCCAAACTGCATATCAACCAGCGGTGCCGAGTAAGGTGTATAGCTTATTCCGGTAGCAGGTAAAACAGATTCAGAGCCATAGGCTGCTACAACTTGTTTTCTGTTCTGGCGCTCAAATCTGGTTATCACAGGAAGCTTGTCTTTTGTACTCAAATCAAGCTTGAGGTATTCTTCGTTTACTTGTGATGTTAAATTAAACCATCGACTGACTTCGGCCAGTTCAATGTAGATATCATCAGCCGCAAGTTCGTAGTCGTCAGCGCTGAGCAGAATTGTCTTGCCACCAATCACTGCTTTTAGCTGATCTAGAGTAGAAAAATCAAGACTCACCAAATTGTCTTCCCGCAAAAACCAGCCATTGGCAGAACTTTGCTCCAAAGAGAAATTAATAGGTAAATCGAGAATTTCTAAAAGATTAGCAAAACCCACTCTGTAACCAGTAGCTGATTTAATAGCGTAAAGTTCAGATAATTTATAGCCTTGCAAAGAAACGTCAAAAATGATTTCTTCACCTTCGGCAAAGCGGCTTCCGACAACAGCAGATTGTGATACAACAGAGGAAGAGGCATTTACAGAGTTGCCTGGATTCCCATCTGCAGACAAAGGGATTTGTTCGGTTGCGCCATAGTTTTGACGCAGTTTTTTAATTAGGCTAAAAATATTTTTGTTTTGCGCGGCAGATGTACGAGCTTGATCGACATTTGCCGCCGCCCATGCCTGATTCCAAAAAGCTAAATCACACCATAACCCAAGGCTTATCCCAACACTGATAGCGATGCGGTTTAATGACCTTTTGTTTTGCATAACCCTCTGGAAACATCATGTTATTTAAGACTAATCTCCCTGCTAGCAAGTACTATGCCCTTTTCTTTGTCCACGCCTTCAATAACCAATTTATAAAGGCCATTTGGGCTTAACTTGGTATCAGGCATAGAAATCAATTTAAAGGTACGGCGTGTTGTATCTGTATAAAACGCAGCCTCATTTAGTAAGGCGACTGGCTTTCCATTGTTAATATCAGGTTGGGTATATAACTTCAAATTACCAAAAACAGAACTGCTGCCAGCTCGCTCCAAAGTCACAATAAAAGGCTGCTCTTTTGCCATAGCATCTTTGGATAAACTGGTAATTTTCACCTCAGATTTCGGCGCACCGTTTTTAACTACTACAGGAATCGAAAAGCTCATTAACATTCGAAGTTGAGTCGCCTGAGCCTGATCTGGCGCAGCTAACATCACAGGAGGTGGAATAGCGACAAATTTTAGGTAGGAGCGAAACTCTTCCGCAGCCAAACCTCGGGGCCTTCTTAAAGACAACTTAATGATTTGCTTTTCTCTGGGTTGCAATGACACCTGACGCGGAGACACTCTGAGCATAGTATCAGCCCTATTAAAGCCTACGACTGATTTGTCATCTAATTTTGTAAAAGCGCCATACTCGTTTACGGTTTTGTTTTCAAACTCTAATCGATAAGTTTGCGGCCGATCTGAATCATTCACCAATGCGACCTGCATTGTTTTTTCATTGGTATCAATAACAACTCTGGTAGGTGAAATCAGTAAATTTGCGAAGCTTTGAAAAGATAAAAGCACTAAAAACGCAGCAAAAAAAATGCGGGATACAGAAGTCATAAATCTAAAACCTCACTCGTATTCAATAGTAATAGTTAAGTAGATATGGTACGTGGTATTGAAATAACCTTCACCGGTAGTTGTTCGGGTGCGCAATACCCCACCTATTGGCAGCATAGCTGTGCCATTACTGTCAGTGCTTAACTGACTTGGCATATCCACCGAAACCAGCTCAAAGCCATCTGAGGTGGTTATCGGATCCGATACCTGTGGCATCATAGGTGTAATATTGATGTACCTGAAAGGTACAAACTCAGTTAACCGGTATAAACCCGCCTGACCTGGCTTGATAATATGGATAGCACCATCCGACCAGGATGGGCCGGACAAGGGGACTGTGACGGTACTCACTACAGCAGTTGATGTAACAGCAATGTCGCCAAAATGAAATTTAATCACTTCTTCCAGCGCCGCTTCCGTCCAAAAGGACCAGCACAATAACAAAAATGGTACAATCTTAGTCATTGCATTCTCTGATTAAAATAAAGGGAAGTTATTTTAACTTCCCTTTACACTTACAATATAAATAAATTAATAAGCGACTTCGACAATCATACTACCAGTGTAAGTTGTATCATCATAAACAGCTGTAGTTGCAATGGCAGGCTGCGTCACTAAAGCGCCACCTAAGTTAAAGGTGAAACCACCAGTACCATCAGTAGTTACGGTTGCCACACCTTCAGTTGCAGCAATAGCAAAACTAACGTCTCCCGTTGGCGCCGACGTGCGGTAACCATGGATATAGGTTAAAACAAAGTCAGGAGCAGTTGGGTTTGGATTGTTCAGCGTAACTGTTTCAGGAATTGTAATAGTTAAGTCGGTAAAAGTTGCAGCACCACTCACAGTAAAGCCAGCGCGGGTAGCCGGAGTTGTTCCTAAAGATGTCATGACCGCATCACCTTCTCCAGTACAAACGTCAGTACCACCAGTGTTAACCAGGTCAGTATCACCCGCTAAATCTACTACACGTAGTGGTGAGGCTGGGTTGGCAGGCAGGTATAATCCGCTGCATTCGCCAGCAGGTAACGACGCTCTTGCACGAACATCACCAAAGTTCAGATCGGTGTTCTTTACGAAAGTAATAGCGTTATTTACTGTTACAGAAATATCAGCTGAAGCTGTTTCTGCAGATACCTGCATAGACAACAGAGCTGCTGATAAAGCAACCGCGACACCTGCTTTTCGAGAAAAATTATTAGTATTCATGTTCTCTTTCCTATATTGATCAAATAGTTACAATGAACCCGCTCAGGTAACGAATTGAGTTTAACCTTAGCGTATCAATGTATCGACTGCCACTCTTAAAACTTTATTACATTTTTCTAATTTTTCACTTTTTTATGCAAAAAATTTCAATTTTTTTGTTTTTTCTATTTTTTAATGCAATTATTTTCACTTAATCGGTAAATATTTTTGATGATTTTGAAATTTATGAAATTAAGTAAAATCTACTGTACACCACCAGAGCTTCTAAAAACAGGTCGCAAACAGGATATTTTCACGCGCAGGAAGGTAAAAAAGCAGGAACGTTTGCATCAGGAAACAAAAGAAGGATAGTACAAAATAGTTAAAATCCAAAATAAGGAATTATAAAAGATCATTTATAATTCCTTACCAGAAAGTACAGAAGTAAACAAAATGATTTAAAGCTGTTGTAATACCAGTGCAGGAATTAATGTAGTTGCAGAACTTATCACCACATTATTTTGTGTAGACACTACCCTGCTATTGATTTGCAGACCACGGCGGGTAGGAACCATAGTACCAGTTAAAATATAATCCATACCCTGAGGGTTGCGCAGCTTACTGGTACTGCGGGATAAAGATAAATCACCTGTTGGACCTACAGTAATATTTTTTGTCAGTTTGTATTCAATCACTGAAGCACCATAACCTGGCAGCACTGTGCTCAACTCTTCTGCAAGCTGATTCCCTACGGCACTGGTTTGTTCAAGCTGAGAATCAAAAAATACAAAACTCGCTACCCCAACTTTCACACCTTGCAGTTGTTGGTTACCAGCCAACTTAAATGCCAGCTGCGCAACATAGTCACTTAAGGATTTACGGCTTTGCTGGAACATCGGCGCTGCATTATATGCCTGCAGATCCGCACCGGCCGCCGCCAGCTCTGAAGGTAAAGTTCTGCGGCTAAATTGTTTTACCGCTAAGCCAGGAATAGGTTGACCATTGTTTACAGCGCTACTGTCTAACTGGGAGTTTTGTGCCATGCCCATAGCAGGAGCAGCTTCCTGATAGGGCTGAGTTAAGCCAAACCATTCTGTGTTCCTGTTGCTTGTGCCTTGCGCCACAGAGCTATTCTGCGACGTGGAAGGTTCACACTCACAATAAGTGGTTGAAGTCGTCGTTACAGCTGAAGAGCTGCTACTGCTGCTAAATTCGGAGTTTGCGGAGACTTCATAATTAGCCCGGCTTACTTCAACAGGTGCATCTTGTGGTGCTGCAGATGGCGCTAAAGTTTGTGTACTCTGTGTCGTTGAACTTTGTACAGTATTCACTGTTCCGGCATTATTTTTTAGGATATCGGTCAGGTTTTGCACCATATCCAATAGTTGCTGCTGGTTGTTGATCACATGAGTGATGGAATAAAGCGCTTCACGTTGCTCCGCAGTCATCTCCGTTTTGCCCAGATAAGCAGACCGTGAAGGAGCGTCATCAATTTGCGACATATCGCTTAGCGTTTTGATTAAAAACTGCAGATCTTCTTCATTGGTGACTAAACGATCCAGCGCAGGTTTTTGTTTTTCCCAATCAGATTGCATCGCCTGCATTTGCGTTTGCAGTTGTGCCAGTTGTTCCTCAGCGCTAAGTTCAGTTTGTTCTGCCTGTACTTGCGCTTCAGCACTTTCGGTTGTTGAACTAGCGCAACCTGATAACCATAGCGCTGCGACTATTAACAGTACTTTGGCTGACGCTGACGTCATTGTTGAATTCAGTGAGTTCATAGAGAGATCCAGTTTCAGCCTGTTAAGGTGTTCCAGCCGCTTTGAGCTGCAACAAAGGTGCGCTATGTGTCGCTTTTAGCGCCTGTACCACGTTTTGTGGAATCAAGGTCTGAGCTGTCGCCAACACTTTTTTATCGTTGACGTTCACCATACGCGCATTCACCATTACCCCGCCCTGATGGCGGACTAAGGTTCCCCCCAGCACTACACTGATGGGGTATTGTTGGGTCAGCTCAAGGAAATCGCGGCTAAAAGTAAAGTCGCCTGTGGGTGTTACACGGATATAATCTGTGGTTTTAAAATCTGTGACCGCCATACCAAACTGGGTGGCCTCATGCATAAAAGCTTCAGATAACTGATTACCCAGCAAATCGCCTTGCTGATAATCACCGTCCAGATAAACAAAGCTGGTGACACCAACACTAAAGGTTGTGCTTAACACTTCAAGGTTAGCAGCTAAGTCATGCATCATACTTTGGACGTAATGATTCACTGTAATGGCTGGTTCAGGCTTATAGCTGGTTGGATTCATCCCCGCCATACGGGCATTTTGAGTGGTGGCGCTGTCATATTGACTGACATACAGCTGATCCGGATGAACTGCTGGCTCATCCTTTTTGTAGGTCACACGGCCTTGCTGCAGCTCCACCTTATTCGCTGGTGCCACTGGTTTACCTTCGGAGTCAGTATCTATCAAAGGCGTACAACCTGATACAGAAGCCAGAGTTGTCATGCCGCATAAAAGAATAAGGTGGCGATATCTAGTCATCAATTAAGACTCCGAATTGCGATACAACTTATTATGGCGCAATTGCAACTGCTCGTTGGGCCATAACACAGCTACTGGAATAACACTGGATGCCGCAGCAAGTACTTGCTGGCTTTTCAGGTCAATTAATTTGGCATTCACTGTGATATGCACTTCCCCTTCGGTCAGGGTCCCTGTAATCACATAACGCGCCTGTTGATTTTGCGCCAGCAGGCTTAAATCGCGGCCTAAGGAATTCTCAAAGCCTGGGTGCACCAGCACAGCATCATTTAAGCGTATTTCACTGACCTGATAACCGAGCTGAGTGGCCACAGTCTGCATACTTTCCTGCAACTGCAGGGAGGCGTTATAGCTGGACTTACGACTGGTATCGGGAGCCAGCAGCTGCACATCAGCAAAAGTGGTGACAGCTATAGCACCGAATTCCAGAGGTTGTAATTGATGAAACAGCTGGTCTGCCAGACGCTCGGTGTAAAACAACAAAGGAGGATGTTGTTCTGCTTTTGAGATCTTTACAGGATCGGCAATATCTTGCCCTTGTGGCAAAGAACTGCAGCTGCACAACAGCAATACTGTAATGACTAACCCGAATATCCGCACTGTAGCCCCCGGCGTAGCCGTCGCTTATTTATCTATGCATGATATACAGCAAAATTGATGCCAGATAATTTTGACGGTTTTTTGGAGCAAACAAAATGGGGTCAGATCACATTGTTAACTGTTAACAATGTGATCTGACCCCATTTTCAGTTTTAGATGGCGATTGGGGCTTTGATAGCTGGATGCGCTAAATAATTAACCAGCTGAAAATCATCAATAGTGAAACCAAAAATATCTTTCACCGTAGGATTCAGCTGCATTTGTGGCAATGGGTGCGGCGTTCGGCTTAACTGCTCGTTCACCTGTTCCATATGATTGCTGTACAAATGCGCATCACCAAAAGTATGCACAAAATCACCAGGCGTTAAATCACAGACCTGCGCCACCATCATGGTCAGCAGCGCATAACTTGCGATATTAAAGGGCACGCCAAGAAATATGTCGGCGCTGCGCTGATACAACTGACAGGATAATTTGCCGTCGTGCACATAAAACTGAAACAAGGTATGGCAAGGAGGCAAGGCCTGTTTGCCCATAGCCGCATTGTCTTTTGGACTGAATTTGGTATCAGGTAATACAGCTGGATTCCAGCCACTGACGATTAAACGGCGTGAATCCGGATTGGTTTTAATGTCGTGAATGAGCTGGCTGATCTGGTCAATCACCCGGCCATCCGGTGTTTGCCAACTACGCCACTGCGCACCATAGACAGGGCCCAAATCGCCCTGCTCTGTCGCCCATTCATCCCAAATACTGACTTTGTTATCCTTCAGATACTGGATATTGGTGTCGCCTTTGAGGAACCACAACAGCTCATGAATAATGGAGCGCAGGTGACACTTTTTGGTCGTCACCAACGGAAAGCCCTGACTTAAGTCAAAACGCATCTGATAGCCAAACACGCTCATGGTGCCAGTGCCGGTACGATCAGATTTTTTGTGGCCATGTTCAAGCACATGGCGCATTAAGTCTAAATACTGCTTCATGCCTTGCTCTCTTTCTTCACCGTATTTTCACGGCCATTCTTTTCACGGGTGTAGCCCCAGATCATAAGGCCTGAACCAGCAACAATCATTGGAATACAGAGCCACTGCCCCATAGACATACCCAGAGACAACAAGCCTAAATGTGCATCCGGTTCACGGAAGAATTCGATAATAAAACGCGCTGTACCATAACCCAGCAGGAATAAACCAGCGACGTTACCTGCAGGTGGATTTTTACGTTTGTACAACTGCAGCAAAATAAACAAAATGATGCCTTCGCCCAACAGTTCATACAGCTGAGACGGATGGCGTGGCAACATACCGGCGTTAGGGAATAACACAGCCCATGGCACGTCTGTAGTGCGGCCCCACAATTCGCCGTTGATAAAGTTACCTAAACGACCAAAAGCTAAACCCAAAGGCAGCAGCGGCACGACAAAATCACCCAGTTCCAGATAGCGTTTTTTATTGCGCCAGGCAAACCAGGCCATAGCGGCCATTACACCTAACACACCACCGTGGAAGGACATGCCGCCTTCCCATGTGCGGAATAAATACAGCGGATCGGCAATAAAGTTACTGAAACTGTAAAACAATACATAGCCAACGCGACCACCAACAATCACGCCTAAAAAACCGAAAAACAGCAAGTCACTGACCTGATCCCGGGTCCAGCCCGAGCCCGGTTTATCCGCTTGCCGGTTCGCCAGCCAGTTCGCCAGTAAAAAAGCGATCACATACATCAAGCCATACCAGCGCACGGCCACTGGCCCTATGCTGAAGATCACCGGGTCAATTTGCGGGAATAAAAAATAAGAGTCCACTATGAAAAGTCCTGTTCTAATCAATAAATCAGTAGGGCATCGGCTTGGATGCACACATCTTGATAAGGTCAAACATTGTAACAGCCCTTGGTCCTGTTAAGCACGTAATTGGTTCAACAGCTGTTTTTGATCGAGGAAACGTTGTACGTGCAGACGAACTTGTTTTGGCGACTGGCAGGCCAGAATTTCCGGTAGCAGCAATTGCAGTTCTGACATATTCACTCTGCGTAGTAACCATTTAATTTTTGCCAGGTTACTGCTGTTCATACTGAATTTGTCATACCCCATAGCGGCTAAAATCAGCACACCAGCAGGTTCACCCGCCAGCTCACCGCAGATACTCATAGGCAATTGTAAACCCTGAGCCTGTAATGACATTTGATGCAAAGCACGCAATACCGCAGGATGCATCGCATCATACAAGCCAGCGACCCGCGGGTTGTTGCGATCAACAGCCAATAAATACTGAGTTAAATCGTTGGTGCCGACAGAACAGAAGTCTATCTTACGTGCCAGCTCAGGCAACTGATACATAATGGACGGTACTTCAATCATCACGCCGACTTTAGCTTTAGGCAGCTGTACTTCTGTGCCTGCTAATTCATCCGTCAGCTCAAAAGTGGCTTGTTTGATGAGACGCAGCGATTCATCCACTTCGGCCAAATCCGAAATCATCGGCAGCAAAATATGTAAATTGCCCTGGCCTATATTGGCTTTGAGCATAGCGCGAATTTGAACCAGAAAAATTTCCGGGTGATCCAAAGTTAACCGAATACCACGCCAGCCTAAAAAGGGATTTTCTTCAATAATGCTGAAATAAGGCAGCGCTTTATCACCACCCACATCCAGAGTACGCATCACCACTGCTTTGGTGGGGTGCGACGCCAGCACTTTTTTATAGAGTTCGATTTGCTCCGCTTCTGTTGGAAAACGGTTGCGCATAATAAAAGGGAATTCAGTGCGGTACAGCCCAATACCATCTGTATAAGACGGCTGAGCACTTTCCAACTCTATCGCAAGACCAGCATTAATCATTAAGCTAAAAGGCGCACCACAAGCGCTCTGAGCGTTTAAATGCATTTCCGACTGATAACGCGCGCTAAGCTGCGCATCTTCGCTGATCAAGGCCTGATATTCAGTCACTATGGCCTCGGCAGGCCCTACTAAAATCTGGCCACGGTAACCGTCGACAATTAAACGCTGACTTTGCCAGTGAAACAGGGGCAGCTCGTCCAAGCCCATCACAGCAGGAATGCCCAAAGCCCGGGCCATAATAGCGGCGTGTGAGTTGACTGAGCCTTTCAGCGAAACAATAGCTACCAGTTGAGCACGCGGAATTTCGGCCAGCATAGTGGCGGTGACGTTATCGGCCACCAGCACTACCTTTTCCGGCAACTTATGATGTCGTTGTTCAGTATCGAGCAAATGATTCAGTACCCTTTGGCCTAAATCCCGAATATCAGTCCCGCGTTCGCGCAGGTAAGGATCGTCCATATCGTCAAACTGACGGGCAAACTTTTCAACCACACGTTTCAGTGCGCTTTTAGCACACCAGCCTTCGTGGATTTGTTTTTCAATTTCATTGCCAAGGCTGGCCGCGTCTAATAACTGATGGTACACATCAAAAATAGCCAAAGCGTCCGGCGGCAAATGCCCGGCCATACGTTCGGCTAAACGATTAAATTCGGCTTTAGTAATTTTGACGGCTTTATAAAAACGTGACAGTTCCTTTTCCGGATCGTCGACTTTTTTTAGTGATATCGCATCAAAGTCACTGGACGGTTCCAGCACAAAACCTTCGCCTATAGCTATACCAGGAGCACCGGGTAGACCCAGCAACTGACCTGTACTTTTTTGTTGTTTTGAATTCTGACTGGCCGCCTGTCGCATTTCTGCATTGACTAACACTGACGCCAGTTGCACGCCCAAAGTCACCAGGAAAGACTCTTCATCTTCACTGAATACCCGTGATTCGCCCTGCTGTATGGTTAATACACCCAGCACTTTACGATGATGAATAATAGGGCAACCTAAAAAGGCCGAAAATCGGTCTTCACTGACTTCAGGGGTGACTTTAAAACGGGGGTGTAAATGAGCTTGCGCTAGGTTGATCGGCTCTTCACGCTGACCTACCCAGCCAATCAAGCCTTCGGAGAAGCCAATAGAGATTTGGCCTACCGCTTCAGGATTTAAGCCGTCTGTGGCCATCAGCATAAAATGCTGCTGATCATAGTCGGCTAAATAAACAGAGCAACACTCTGTTTTCAGGGCATTTTTTACATTCGAGACTAAGCCAGCCAATGCGTTATTCAGTACCGGCTCTTGCGCCACATCCTGCACTATGCGCCTTAACTGGCTCAGCATTCCTAACCCCTTCTGATTAACTTCTCATTTTTTCCATCTCTACGAAGATACGGCAAAGCAATAGGGGCAAACTCTTTCATCACCTTGCGGTACACTTCCCGCTTAAAGGCGACGACCTGACGCACCGGATACCAATAACTGACCCAACGCCAGTCATCAAACTCCGGATGCGAAGTTTTTAACAGATTTACGTCTTCATCCTTACAGGTCAGGCGCAACAAAAACCATTTTTGCTTTTGCCCTATACACACCGGATTACTGTCCCGTCGAATTAAACGTTTAGGTAACTTGTACCTTAGCCAGTGCTTGGTTACAGCAATAATTTCTACATCTTCAGGCTGTAAACCAACTTCTTCGTTTAACTCGCGGTACATGGCTTGCTCAGGGGTTTCCCCATCATCAATGCCGCCCTGTGGGTACTGCCAGGAATGTTGACCGTATCTCCTTGCCCAAAACACCTGTCCCTGGTGGTTGTATATTACAATGCCGACGTTGGCCCGGAAGCCTTCAGCGTCGATCACAAAAACCTCTAGCTTATTTACAGCTGTTGTTTCATCGATTCTTTCATAAAGTCACGACTTCGGCAAATTGTATTTTCTACAGAGTTATCCACAATTTAGATGATTAATTAGCAGCCACTGTGAACTTCTACACAGGCTCTGTACATAAAGCTGTGCATAAGGGTGTTTTTATTCTTGAATAACTTGCAATAGCTGGAATAACACACAACTAACAAATCAAAAAAATCTATAAAAAACATCCAGTTAGATCCGAACGCTTGCTATTTCAGCAGTGTTACAACTGTGCATAACTTGCTTTGTTTGCTTTTTGAGCAGCAAAATAAATCAAAAAATGTTAATGTTTTTAGAGACCTGAATCACTGCTGTATTTATGACGCTTTTATGAGCCAGCCCCCCAAAAACATCGAAGAATTAGTGGAACGTTGCGCCCTGATTGCCGGCCTGACTTTAGGCCAGTTGGCAGAGCAATGTCAGCTGCAGCTCCCTGCCAATCTACAACGCGAAAAAGGCACAGTGGGTCAATTGCTTGAATTGGTGCTGGGCGCCAGCAGTGGCAGTAAAGCTGAACCAGATTTCCCACATTTAGGCGTAGAACTGAAAACCTTACCTGTGGATCGATTTGGTAAACCGCTGGAAAGCACTTATGTGTGTGTGGCGCCTTTAACCGACGTGGCAGGTTTACGCTGGCATGAGTCCTGGGTTTGTCGCAAACTCAGCAAGGTGTTGTTTGTGCCTATACTGGCTGAACGCACTATTCCACTGGCTGAACGTCAAATTGGCAGCGCATTTTTATGGAGCCCGGATGCAGAGCAGCAAGCCCTGTTGCAACAAGACTGGGAGGAGTTGATGGAGCTAATTGTATTAGGTGGCATCGATCAGATTAAAGGCGCACATGGCAAAGTACTGCAATTACGCCCTAAAGCGGCCAATAGCAAAGCCTTAACTTCCGCTATTGGCGCTGATGGTCAACCTATTCAAACCCTGCCCAGAGGATTTTATTTAAAGGCCAGCTTTACTGCTTCGTTGCTGGCCCGCCAGTTTGGTGATTAGCTTTGATACTTACCTATAAGCAACTGATAGTCACCACTATCTTTTAACTGCTGCAGCGCCTGATTAAAGGAGCTGACCTGCTCTGGCTGTACTGTTGACTTACTGAACATCACATAAATAGGCGTTTCATCCAGCTTGATGCTATGAGGTTGCACCTGTTGCTCTAATCCTTTACGACGGATAATAGCGGCACCGACAAAACTATCTTCCAGCACAGCATCAACCTGATCGTCCAGTAATACTGCGATGTTTTGTTCACTCATCATCGATTCAACAAACTGTGGACGCATCTGATCGTCACCGTACAAAGCTGTAATTTGTTCGCCATAGTAATAATCGCTGATAAGCCCAACTTTGTGTTTAGCAGCGACCATTTCTGCCACAGAGTCAAAGTTGTATTTATCGGCGTCATCCTTGCGAACAAACAGTTGGAACTGCTCAGCGCGGTAAGGCTCGGAAAATAGCGCAAATTCTTCACGGGCTGGTGTTTTGGATGCTCCCAGCAGCACATCCAACTGTCCTTGCCTGAACTGACCTAGCAAATCCTGCCAGGTGCCATGCTGCAGCACCAGCGTACAGTTCATACGTCCGGCAACGGCTTGTACTATTTCAATATCCAGTCCACTGGCTTGTTGTTCCATTCCGACATATTGGTAGGGTTCCCAGGATTCAAAACCCAGTTTCAACTGGCAAGGTGTGGCTTTGGGTTCAGAGGGAGTTTCTGCCACTTTAGTGACAGCATCAGGAGTAACAACAGCAGAGGTTTGAGTGTCGGCAGGTTTGCAGCCAAACAACAGCAGACAAACTACAGCGCTGCATAGAAGGTGTTGAACGTTCATAAGCGGCCTCTTTATTTTTAGTGTCTATCCGCTTTGAGCTTAGTGCATTCGGGCAATTTTTCCTCTTACATCAGATACTTTTTGTAAGCATAAGTAAAAATGGGGTCAGATCACATTGTTAACAGTTAACAATGTGATCTGACCCCATTTTCATATTTTTTTATTAGACAAAACGGCAGCGGAATTGACGGCCTTTGATTTTGCCTTCGCTTAAACGTTTTAAGGCTGCGCTCGCCACGTCGTTGCGAACAGCGACAAAACTGACCATCGCCAGCACGTTGATTTTACCTAATTGGTCAAAGGATAAACCCAGCTCACCTGTTAAAGCGCCTACTATATCGCCTGGGCGAACTTTGTCTTTTTTGCCGCCATCGATCATCACAGTACGCATAGGCGCGCGCGCTGGTACACCGTCTTTAGCAGGATAAGCAGTTAACTCTGCCCACTGAGCTGTTAAACCCAGTTGATCTTCCAGTGCGGCCAAACGGCCCATTTGTGAGGGAGTCACCAGCGTTAACGCCAGACCTTCAGCACCAGCACGGCCAGTACGCCCTACTCTGTGGACATGCACTTCAGGGTCGTTGGATAAATCGTAGTTAATGACCAAAGGCAAAGCACTGATATCCAGACCACGGGCAGCCACATCGGTTGCCACCATAATCAGGCAACTTTGGTTGGTAAACTGCATCAGCACACGTTCACGGTCACGCTGCTCTAAGTCACCATGCAATGACATCACGCTATAACCGGCATCCGCCAGTTCATCACAAATATCCTGAGTGTCTTTGCGCATATTGGAGAAAATCAGTGTGGGCTTGGCACCATGCCAGGACAATAGTTGCTTTAAAGCTGCAATTTTGTCGTTGGCTTCTACTTCAATAAACTTCTGCTCTATTTCAGTTTGTTCAGCATCTTCAACAAAAACCTGCACAGCATCGGTTTTTAAGTGACGTTTTAAATCGTTCACTTTGTCCGGGTAAGTGGCTGAAAACAACAAGGTTTGGCGATCAGCAGGCAGAGCGTTCAGAATAACGCCGATATCATCAGCGAAGCCCATGTCGAGCATACGATCCGCTTCATCCAGCACCAAAGTTTCGACATCCGACAAGTTCAGCAGGTTACGGTCGATCATCTCGAGGATCCGACCCGGTGTGCCAACAATAATATGAGCGCCATGTTCTAACGAGCCAATTTGTGGGCCAACAGAAACACCACCTACCAAAGTCAATACTTTGATATTGTGTTGACTGCGGGCTAAACGACGGATTTCCTGCGCAACCTGCTCAGCCAGTTCACGGGTAGGACAAAGCACCAGCGATTGAATACGGAAACGTTTTACCGCCAGTTTATGCAACAAGGTCAGAGCAAAAGCCACTGTCTTGCCACTACCGGTACGGGCTTTGGCCAGAATGTCTTTGCCTTCCAACAGCGCAGGCAAAGCCTGTTGCTGAATAGGCGTCATCTGACTGTAACCAAGACTCTCAAGGCTTTGTAATAAATGTTCTGCTAAAGGCAGACTGGTAAAAGTGGCGTTGCTCAAAAAATGGGTACTCTCTATTGACACAGAAACTGGCACGGGAAAAAGGGCGCGCACTATAACAGAAGCCCTCTCTTCGGGCGAGTATAAATTTTGAGCAAGTTCAGGCGAACACTGTCACTGTCTGGCGGCTGATTGCAGTTAATTGGCCGTCCGGTTGCCATAACTTGGCTTCGATATGATGATAGCCGTCAGCACCGTGTTCAATATTGGCCAGATATGACCACCAGTCAGTCGTCAGAGCTTTAGTTTCAGCGCCCTGATGCGGCTGGATAAACTCTATAGTCCAGGTTAACGAACTGGCAGGAGCCGGCTGGTTCAGTAAAGTTAAACTGACCGGAGGCCAGGCGTCGACCAAAGCCAATAACTCCAGCGCACCTACAGCTGCGCTTTCACCTTCAGCAAAGCGGATAAGCCCACCTAATTCTGTGCCT
>Ga0180008_1000421_pt1 | contig 37364 bp, 33 predicted proteins | sample MM_PW_MetaG_FD_121121 | JGI IMG/M metagenome (GOLD analysis project Ga0180008, IMG submission 121121) | Groundwater microbial communities from the Aspo Hard Rock Laboratory (HRL) deep subsurface site, Sweden - MM_PW_MetaG | ecosystem: Environmental > Aquatic > Deep subsurface > Groundwater... | reverse complement strand
CTCGCCTTCGGGCAGACCGAGGAGGAGGTGCTCTCGGCGTTCGGCCGGGCAGGCGAGCGCTACGGCTTCTCGGCGCGGGCCGAGCCGGGCTTCATGCCGGCGCTCTTCGTCTCGAAGGACCGGCCGTACATGCGGGCGCTCATGTCCGCCTACGAGAGGAGGACGGGGCTCGTAGGCGAGTTCGCGCTCGATCCGGGCACGTCGTACGCCAAGGCGATGCCCGGGATCGCGGCGTTCGGCCCCGCGTTCCCGGGCAAGCCCGATCTTTGCCACGAGGTCGACGAGCGCCTGTCCCTCGATGACGCGGCCATGCTCGGGCAGGTATACGCCGACGCCATATGCTCGATAGCGGGCTCCTCCGAGGACCTCGCCTAGGACGCTATAGCTTTACCTTCGACAGGTGCTTGTACGCCAGTATTAGCTCGAAGCTCATGCCGCCCTCGCCCCGTACGGGGCAGGCGGTCGCTTCCTCGATCTTCTCCAGTCGGTTCCTGAGCGTATGCCTATGTATGCCGAGGCGCTCGGCTGTCCGGCGGACGCTCCTGTCCAGCTCGAAGAACGTCTCGAGCGTACGCAGGAGCTCGCTTCCGTGCCGCTCGTCCCACTCGCGCAGCCGCGTCAGGGTATCGCGCGAGAAGCTGAGCAGGAGCTCCGGCCTGCCGTCATCAATGAAGGCCTTGTAGAGGTAGAGGTTCTCGTAGAACGATATATGGCCCCCGCCGAAGAGGGCGGCCCCTAGCAAGAGGGCTTCCCTGGCCCGCGGCGCGTAGGCGCTGACCGGTTCCTCCGGGCGGAAGGTGTCGCTCGCGCCTATGGATAGGGCGTTTTCCTCCGCGGCCGCCCTGAGCGACAGCCTGAGTTCCGACGGCGCGACGCCCTCGCCAATCCTAAGGAGCAGGTAGCTTTCCTGTGCCCGGCCCGCCGGCAGCGCGGTAGCGACGACGCCGGGTGGCATGTACGGGCCTAGTATCGCCGCGGCATCGATTCGCCCCGGGCTCGCGAGCCTCATAGCCGCCGGCGACGAGTCGACGGCGAGCACGCGGCGCCTCGTCGAGGCTCCGGCCGCGACCCCGGGATCCGGCTCGCGCGCTCTAGCGGCGGGCGCCTCGGCGACGCCGGGCCACAGGGCCTTCGCTAGGCAGGCGGCGGCGCGATGCCTCGGTATCCATGAAGGATACGCGATGACGGCGATGCCGGCGGAGGCTTCGGCAATATCGTCGGGCAGGGCGACGGCACAGGCTCCGCTCGACGCGCAGGCGGCGAGGAGCCCGGATAGTCCGTCGCTCCCCCTAGGCCGCCCCGCGACGACTACGTCGCCGGGACGGGCCTCCTCCGCGTCGGAGGGCCCCGTCGCTTCGAGTACCCATACGGGTATAGAGCCCGGCGCAGCCCCGTCCCGTAGGGCGAAACCCGCTAGCTCCGGATCTGAGAGTATGCCTTCGAGGGAGGGGCGCTCGGTCATATCGCGGATCGGCGCGCTCGGTCGTCATCGATAGCGATCATCGCGGAAGTATACGGGCTATTAGGGAGCGCCGCAATGGAAACCGAGGCGGGAAGGCGGGCGTATACAGCCTGTATAAGAAAAACGCCCCGGATTGGCCTGCTCGGCCATTCATGGATCGCGCGGCCGGCCTTACACTGGCATCGAGCGGGGCCTCGAGGCCCCGATTCCTAGAGGAGGCTCGTCATGACCAAACCGCGGCGGCTACAGAAGGGATCGACGATACGCGTAGTCTCTCCGGCGAGCGGCATGTGGGCGCGGAGCGAGCTGTGGCGCGGTATCGAGGGCCTCGAGGCGCTAGGCTTCAAGGTGCAGGCGGGGAAGAACGCCTACCTGAACAGGCACTATCTAGCGGGCGGCGACGCCGAGCGCGCTAGCGATCTCATGGAGGCGTTCCTAGACCCCGAGGTGGACGCCGTGTTCTGTAGCCAGGGCGGGTACGGAAGCGCCAGGCTTTTCCGCTCGCTCGACTTCGACGCGATCGCGGCTAATCCCAAGCCGTTCCTCGGGTATAGCGATATCACGTCCCTGCACCTGATGCTCGGCCGCCTCTCGGGACTGGTTACCTTCCACGGCCCGAGCGCGTCCGGCTTCGAGAAAGGCTACCTGACGGAGTATACGAGGAAGGCTTGGGAGGCGGCTATGCAGGGCGACGCGCCGCTCGGGTCGATAGAGATGGCCGATCCTAACGCCTACCTCCTCAAGGTGACCGGCGGCGTCGCCGAGGGCCCTATCGTCGGAGGCAACCTGACCCTGGTCTGCTCGTCGCTCGGCACGCCGTTCGAGGTCGACACGAGGGGCAAGATCCTGTTCTTCGAGGAGCTGGATACCGAGCCGTGGATCATGGACCACATGCTTACCCACCTGGCGAACGCCGGCAAGCTCCGCGACGCGGCGGGCATCGTCATCGGCGAGTGCAACGACTGCGAGCCGCGCAAGATGGACCCGGGATTCCACAACCAATGCAGTTTCGAGGACCTGATCTTCGAGCTGCTGCGGCCCCTCGGGAAGCCGCTAATCTACGGCCTCCCCCTCGGCCACGGCAAGGACAAGGCCACGCTCCCGCTAGGAATCGAGGCCAGGCTCGACGCCGGCGCAGGCACGCTGGAACTGCTCGAAACGGCGACGATAGCCCCCTAGCGGGGATCAACGCACTATACGGAGGTATCGGAATGAGAAGATTTCTAATCGCCATCGTCGCCGCCGCAATCGCGGCGGCCTCGCTCCCGGCCCAGGCCGCTTCCGCCCCGGGTTATACGCTCAGGATAGGCACGAGCGAGGACCTCGACGCCCTGTCGCCGTTCCTCGCCTACGAGCGCGCGGCTACCGAGCTCTTCCTGATGGTCTACGATTCCCTCACCGAATTCGACGCCGAGCTCGAGCCGTCGCCAGGGCTCGCCGAGAGCTGGAGCGTGAGCCCCGACAGCCTGAGCTGGACGTTCAAGCTGAGGCGCGGCGTCGCCTGGAGCGACGGCGTCCCGTTCACGTCCAAGGACGTGAAGTTCACCTACGAGACTACGGCCGCCGCCGAGCTTGGCCTGTACTACGGCTTCCTCTCGGGCATCGAGTCGATCGAGACTCCTGACGACTATACCGTCGTGATACGCACCTCAGGGCCCAAGGCCAACCTGCTTCAGAACCCGACTCCCATACTGCCCGAGCATATATGGAAGGCCGGCGTCGCCGACCTGGAGACGTTCGAGGATCCAGCGATGGTGGGCACCGGCCCCTTCAGGTTCAAGGAATGGCAGAAGGGCCAGTATTTCAGCATGGTCGCCAACCCCGATTATTTCGGCGGGGCGCCGAAGGTCGGGAGCGCGGTATTCTCCATCTTCGCTAACCGTGAGACCCTGGCCCAGTCGCTGTCCAACGGGGAGATAGACGTCGCGCTGAATCTCTATCCCGATCAGATGGCCCAGCTGGAGCGCGCCGGCAACGTTACGGTACGCTCGTTCGCGGGCAACGGCTTCACCCAGATGACCATCAACTGCTGGGACGACCCAGCCTCGGGCGGCGATCCGGCCCTGCTCGACGCGCGGGTGCGCCGGGCCATAGACCTCGCTATAAACAAGCAGGACCTCATCGACATCGCGTTCAACCGGGGCGGCGTCCCCGGCGATTCTCTCATCCCGCCCGCGACCGCCTTCTGGCGCTGGGCGCCGACCGGAGGCGACGCGAGGCCGTTCGACCCGGCCGCGGCCGATAGGCTCCTGGACTCAGCCGGCTTCTCCGCTAAGGACGCGACGGGTGCGCGGCTCAGGGCCGACGGCTCGCCCCTGTCGATACGCCTCGTCGCCAGGGCGGAGAATCCCCGCGAGGTCAAGGCGGGGCAGATGATACAGGGCTATCTCCGCGACGTAGGCGTCGCCGTCAAGCTGAGCACGCTGGACGACGGCGCCTTATCCGACGCTATCACCGCCGGCGACTTCGATATGTTCATCTGGGGATGGGGAGGCGACGTCGATCCGACGACGATGCTGTCCATCCTGACCACCGACCAGATAGACGGCACGAACGAGCCTCGGTACTCCAATCCGGCGTACGACGAGCTCGTCGCGAGGCAGTATACGCTCCTCGACCCGAGCGAGCGCCGGGCGGCGGTGTACCAGGCGCAGAAGATCGCCTGGGAGGACTCGCCCCTCGTAATACTTGCGTACGACCTCGATATCCAGGCCTGGCGCCACGACCTCGTGGGCGGGCTCGCGCCGGTATCGGGCGGCCCCGTCTTCTACGCGAATACCAACGTGAACTACCTGACGGCGGTCCCGGTATCCGGGCGGGAGGCCGGATCGTCATCAGGTGCTATAATCGTCGCGGCAGTCGCGGGGGCGGCGCTGATGCTCGCGATCATCGCGTTCCTCGTCGCGCGGCGCAAGCGCGGCGGCAAGGCTTCCTGGAACGACGAGAAATAAGGCGAAAGGGGAGACCGGGTGAAACGGGCGACATTCGTCAAGAAGCTTCTCCAGGCCGCTATGACCATCCTGGGGGTGCTCGTGATCAACTACTTCCTCTTCAGGGTGATGCCCGGGGACCCGGCCTCCATGCTGGCGCGCAACCCGCGCATGAGCGCCGAATCGGTGGCGAGGATAAACGAGATGTTCGGGCTGGATAGGCCGTGGTACGTGCAGTTCGGCATGTACTTCGGCGACCTGGTCCGCGGCGACCTCGGCGACTCGTTCATATTCAAGAAGCCCGTCGCGCTCATCATCTGGGAGCGGGTGCCCGCGACGCTCCTCTTGACGCTCGTGGCGGAGATACTGGCGATAGCCGCCGGCATGCTCATCGGGGTGGTCGCCGCGTGGAAGCGCGGCTCCGCCCTGGACGTCGGGGCGCTAGGGTTCGCCCTCGTGTCGTACTCGATGCCGACGTTCTGGCTGGGCATACTGCTCGTAGCGTTCTTCTCGGGATACCTGCACCTCTTTCCCGTCTCGGGCATGATATCGCCGGCGCTCGTGTTCGCGGAGCCCCTGGCCAAGCTAGGGGATATGCTGGCCCACCTAGCGCTCCCGGCCCTGACCCTCGCCCTCGTGCTCATAGGGGAGTACGCCCTCATCATGAGGAACTCCATGATAGACGTGCTGACCGAGGACTATATCGTGACGGCGAGGGCCAAGGGCCTGAGCGAGGGCGACATCCTCAGGCGCCACGCCGTCCCTAACGCGATGATACCGATGGCGACGATCATAGCCATGAGCCTCGGGTTCACCATCACGGGCGCCTTGCAGGTGGAGACGGTATTCTCGTGGCCCGGCCTGGGCCGGCTCATGTACGAGGCCCTGAAGGGGCGGGATTATCCCCTGCTGCAGGGTATATTCCTAGTAACGAGCGTGGCGGTCGTCGGGGCGAACTTCGTCGCCGATATAGTATACGGCTATATCGACCCGCGGGTTCGGGCGTAGGGGGGACCGCATGGAACCGAATACCGGGGCCCGCGCTATATGGCGCCTGTTCCGATCGAACGCCCTCGGCTTGGCGGGCCTCGCCATCATCGGGGCCTTCGCGGCCGTCGCCTTGGCGGGACCGTTCCTCGTGCCCTACGACCCGCTCGCGTTCGGGAGCCCCCGGGACGTGCTACAGGCGCCCGGTCCGGGGCATATACTCGGTACCGACGACCTGGGGCGGGACGTCGCGGCGGCCCTCGTGGCCGGATCCCGCGTATCGCTCCTGGTGGGGCTCTCGGCCACCCTGATATCGATGCTGGTAGGCACCGTGGTGGGCGTGGTAGCCGGGTACTACGGCCGCTGGGTCGATACCGCTCTGATGCGGTTCACCGATATCTTCCTCGTGTTGCCGTGGCTGCCTCTCATGCTGGTGCTGGCGGCGCTACTCGGCCCGAGCGTCTGGAACATCGTCCTCGTGATAGGCCTGACGGGCTGGGCGGGTACGGCCCGCGTCATCAGGGCGCAGACGCTGGCCATAAAGGAGCGGCAGTTCATGGAGAGGGCTCGGTCGATAGGGGCGGGCGACGGGCGCATCATCATGCATCACCTGATGCCGAACGTGTTCCCGCTCATCTTCGCCAATACGATACTCGTGACCGCGGTCTCCATACTCTCGGAGACGACGCTGTCGTTCCTGGGCATGGGGGACAGCACGCGTCCGAGCTGGGGAACGATGCTCCATTTCGCGTTCGAGTCCGGCGCCGCGAGCTCCGGGGCGCTATGGTTCATTCTCCCGCCGGGCCTCTGCGTCCTCCTCCTCGTCATGGGCTTCACCTTCCTGGGCTACGCCTTCGACGAGATACTGAACCCGAAGCTGAGGAAGAGGTAGCCATGGCCCTTCTCGAGATACGCGACCTGAGCGTCTCCTATGCGCGCGGATCAGGCAGGGTGCACGCCGTGAACGGCGTCTCGTTCTCGCTCGAGAAAGGCGAGATACTCGGCTTGGTAGGGGAGTCCGGCTGCGGTAAGACGACGACCGCCCTCGCGGCGCTCAGGCTCCTGCCCGAGGGCGGTCGGATCGACGGCGGGTCGATGCTGTTCGACGGCCGCGACATCATGAGGATGAGCGACGCGCAGCTCCGGGCCTATCGATGGAAGGACGCCTCGGTGATCTTCCAGGGCGCGATGAACGCGCTCAATCCGGTCCAGAGGGTCGGCGACCAGATCGTGGAGGCGATCCTCGAGCACGAGGCCGTCGACAGGGTGGAGGCGGTGCGCCGGGTCAAGCGGCTTTTCGAGCTCGTTGACATCGAGGGCAGGCGCGCCGGGGAGTATCCCCACGAGTTCTCCGGCGGCATGCGCCAGCGCGTCATGATAGCGATGGCCCTGGCCCTGAACCCGAGGCTGGTCATCGGCGACGAGCCGACGACGGCGCTCGACGTCATGGTGCAGGCCCAGATATTCGAGCTCATCGAGCGGCTCAAGGAGGAGTTCGACCTCTCCATGATAATCATCACGCACGACCTGTCGGTCCTCGGCGACGTGTGCGACCGCGCCGCGGTCATGTACGCCGGGCGGATAGCCGAGATCGGGCCTATAAGCGATATAGTCGGCAATCCGGCCCACGCGTATACCAAGGGGCTCGTCGACTCGTTCCCCAGGGTCGGCGGGTCCCGGGATATGCCCGACGCCATAGCCGGGGATCCCCCGGACCTCGGGGAGGTCGGCCCCGGGTGCCTCTACGCGCCGCGGTGCCCGCGCGCGAGCGGGCGCTGCTTCCGCGAGGAGCCGCGGCCTCTGGACCTAGGGAAGGGCCACGTCGCGTATTGCTTCCCGGAGGGGGTGCGCCATGGATGAGCTACTGAAGGCCGAGAACCTCGCCGTAGGCTACCCGGCGCGAGCGGGTTTCCTGGAGGGGCTGTCGGGCAAGGAGCGCGGCGTGGTACGCGCCCTCGACGGGATAGACCTCTCCATCGGCGTGGGCGAGATAGTCGCGCTGGTAGGCGAGTCGGGCTGCGGGAAGACGACCACGGGCAAGGCGCTCCTCAGGCTCGTCGACGAGCGCTACGTGCGGGGAACGGTCCGCTTCGGAGGCGCGGATGTCTACGGCATGGCCAGGCCCGCCCTGCGGGGATTCAGGGGATCGGCCCAGATGATATACCAGGATCCTTACCAATCGCTCAATCCCAAGGACTCGGTGCTCGAGATAGTAGTCGAGCCGCTCAGGGTGCACGGCCTGGCCGCGGGGCGGGACATGAGGGACCGCGCGATACTGGCCCTCGAGGAGTCGGGACTCAAGCCGGGGGCGGGGTACGTCGACCGCTACCCGCACGAGCTCTCGGGCGGCCAGAGGCAGCGCGTGGCCATCGCGTCGGCGCTGATCCTCGAGCCCAGGTTCATAGTGGCCGACGAGCCCGTCTCGATGCTCGACCTTTCCGTGCGGGCCGGTATCGTCAGGCTGCTGGCCTCGCTTCGCGATCGGAGGGGCTTGGCGTTCGCCTTCATCACGCACGACCTGTCGCTCGCCTGGCTCATGGCCGATCGCGTGGCCATCATGTACCTGGGCAAGATCGTCGAGGAGGGCCCCTCTGACGACGTCATATCGCGACCCGCCCATCCGTATTCGCTCGCGCTCGTCGACGTGATGCCCCGCATCGAGCCGCGGGCCGGCCGCAAGCGGCGGCTCCTGCCTGGCGAACCGCCGAACCCGTCGCTCATACCCGCCGGCTGCCGGTTCAGGCCGCGGTGCCGTCACGCGACCGGGCTATGCGCGGAGAAGGAACCCGTCCTAGAGCCGTTCGAGGGCGCGGCCGCCGGCCATCGGGCGGCGTGCCATTACAGGGGATCCATCCCGGTATGAGCCCCGGCGCGCCCGAGCCCGGGCCTCCTACCGTCGCCGACCTGCTGCTCCTCCCGGCTCTATCAGGGGCCGCGGTCCTGGCGGGCTGCCTAGGCACGGGGCGGGCGCTCTCGTGGCTGGCGCGGCTAGGATCGCCCGAGGACGCGTTGTCGATAGGCTCGGGCGATCTAATCATGGCGACGGGCGAGGCGGCCCTCGCCCGGGGCGGCCCACGCTTCATAGCCAGGCTGACTGAACGGGGCGTCTCGGGAATAGCGCTTCCCTGGACCGCGGAGGACCGCGCGTCCCTGGATGCCCTCTCGAGGGACGCGGACGAGTCGGGGTTGCCGCTAGCCATGCTGCCGCGCGACGTCGGGTATCGAGAGCTGTCCTTGGCCGTCGCCTCGCTTCGCTTCGATTCGCGCGCGCCGGGAGCGGGGCCGCGGGGCGCCGCTCCCGATGGCGCCATCGGCCTTTTGGCCGCGATGTCCCGCGGGGACGGCGCGGCCCTCAATAGGGTTTGCCTCGGCGGCGAACTGCGGCGCGAGCGCGATTGGCCGGAGATACGGGCCGCGGTGGAGGCCTACCTTAGGCATAGCGGCAACGCGATAGCGACGGCGGGCGAGCTCGGCGTGCACAGGCACACCGTGCGGGCGAGGATACGCCGGTACGAATCTATATCGGGCCTGAGCCTGGACGATCCCGATTCCAGGCTAGCCGTGTCGCTGGCCTTCCGCCTGTCGGCGGAGGGCGCCTGCCCGTCCGACGGCCCTTCCTAGTACCCCGCCCCGCGACTACCGGATCGCCCGCCAGGGAGCCTACGGCTTCCTGTAAATATTAAGCCCTATCTTGACGTCTTCCTTGCCCGGGATAGAGACGTTCCCCTCGGTGGAGGCGATGATGGTGCTCTTGCCCGAGGACGAGAGGCCGTACTCCTTGGAGACGTCGACGGTAATGGTCAGGATATTCCCCGTAAGCTTCATCTCGACGTTCTTCATGCTTTCCTCCTCGTTTGCCGATCGCGGGCGGTCTCGAGCGCGCCGCCTCGCGCCTACGCTATGAAGGTATAGACGCCGTCCCAGTCCTCCGCCGAGACGAGCCCGGCCGCCCTCGACTTGACGAGGCCGAGGCAGCGCGACCTATAGTAATCGAGGACGGGATCCGCCGATACCCCTTCGATATACGTGTGGGGCCCCGCCTTGCCGATGAGCTCCTCGTATATCCTCGCCGCCGCCGCGAAGTCGGCCGCCTTGTAGCGCCCGTACGCCTCGTCGTAGGCCGCTCGGTTGCCGATCTTGAAGTCCTTGAAGCGGGAGGGCTCGTGGTCGAACAGCTCGAATATATCAGTAGCCCACTTCCTGCCCTTCACCTTGATGCTGTCGACGTAGCGGAAATTCTCCGAGGCGAGTATCGAGGGCTCGGGCTCGATCGAGGTCAGGATGTCCAGGCCGTATATCTTGGTCAGCGACTCGAGGCGCGACGAGACGTTCACGATATCGCCTATGAGGGTGAAGTCCATCTTGTTGCGCGAGCCTATGTTGCCGATTATCACGGATCCGAACGAGACTCCGATGCCGACGCGGATGGGGCTGAGGCCGTAGCCGACGCGCTCGGCGTTGTAGGCCTGCAGGGCCTTCCTCATATCGACGGAGCATCGGAGGGCGTTCTCCCGTCCGGCGAAGCTGGCCATGATGCAGTCGCCTATGAGCTTGTCTATCTCGCCGCCGTGCTCCTGGATTACCTGGTTCATCCTGGAGAAGAACGAGTTGAGGAAGCCCACGACGTCTATCGTCTTCATCTTCTCCGACAGCGTCGTGAAGCTGCGTATATCGCAGAACAGTATCGCGTTCTCCTTCTCCTCGGGCAGGAAGGTCGTAGGGTCCTTTCCCTGGGCGATGATGGAGACGAGGGACTTCTTCGTGTACACCTCGGTCGTGACGAGCATCTTGCGTATCCGGTCACGCTCCTCCTCGGTGACTATGAGGAGGTTGTCCTGGAGGCTCACGAGGGAGATGCCGGCTACGCTGCCGAGGATCACGAGCACCAGGGACGTGGCGAGGTTCTGTACCTGGAGCAAGTCCATGACGCCGCCGCGCGAGGGCAGGATATCTAGCAGCCATAGCGCCAGGATGCCCGCGACGTCGAGCGCGGTGACGGCCGCTATCTGCCAGCGGCCCACGTTGATGAGGCTCGTTACTATGAGCAGCACCAGCCCGAGGGCGGCGAACACGTAGGTCTCGTACGCGCTCACGTACGCGTCGAACTTGATGGCGCACCACATGATGGCGAAGAGCGAGAAGATGAAGGCGTTGCTGGCCGCCTTGATCATGCCCTTCCTGAGGAACAGGATAATCCCGAAGCAGACGCCGACCATCAGGAAGCAGAACGCCGCCGCCACGAGCGCGCCCGTGGCGGCCATGACGGCCCCGAGCGCCAGCGCGACGATACCCGTCCAGCCGTCGATGTTAAGGAGGATCTGCGCTTTCTTCTGTATGCGGAGCGCTTCGTCGCCGAAGGCGTCCGCTACGGCACGTATTCTCATCGTCCGGCCTCCCTCGGGCCCGTACCACTAGTATACGATGGACGCGGGAAAATGCCAGGGCCGGGGCTCGGGCCGCCCGGGCGGGGGATCAGGCGGGCCGGAAGTCCAGGTCTATGCCGGAGAAGTCGTGCTCAACGCCCATCTCGTCCAGGATCTGGGATACCTGGCCCCTGTGGTGGATGCCGTGCACGACCATCTGGTGCGCCAGGAAGCTCATCGGCACGGCGGCGGGATCGCCCGCGTACCAGTCGACCTTCACGGGGGCCGAGAGGTCCGCCTCCGCGAGCGAGTCGAAGAGGTCGATCGAAGCCTGGTCGGCGGCCGCGCAGGTCCGCCTGAGCTCGAGCCAGGCGTCCGCGGATAGCGACTTGTCCTCCGGGAGCTTCATGCCCTTCGTCGACGCTAGCGCGACCGCGGCCGCGGGGACCGAGGCGCGGAAGAGGCTCTGGAAATAGAGCGTGCCGCCTACGATGTGCGAGGCGAGCCCGGACAGGCTCCCGTAGTGGCTCTTGCGGTCCGCGTTCCTGTCCTCGGGTGAAAGGGCGTCGAGCATCGCGAATACCGACTCGTCGGCCCGCCTCGAGTACCGCGCGTACATGATCAGGATCTCTTTCATTTTTCTTCCTCCGGGCTCTCTAGTAAGGCATTATACTAGACTGTAAGCCCCCTCGTCGATGGAGGAATTCGATGCTACGAGCGAACGCCCGGGATCTACGGAATCATCGAACCTTCTTCCTGAGGAGGGCGGCCGCCATAGTGATCGCGTGCCTGGCATCGTCCCTCGCGGTCGCGTGCGGCGACGGGAAGGATCGCGCCGGGACGGCTTCGCCCAGGGCCGGAGCGCCGCTCGAGCGCGAGCTCGGCTCGGACGCGCTACGGGCGCTCGTATGGACCGGCCTCGACGGCGGGGCATCCGTCCAGCCTCCGGGCGACGATGACGCCCGCTTCGAGTACCTCTCCGCCATGGTCACCCGCGTCGCTACCGGGCTCGGTTCGCGCGCTATCGTAGCGAGGGGCGACTTCGACTCCCTGAACCCCCAGGAAGCGCTCGAAACGTACGATATCGTCGCCGGCTTCCTACCGGGCTCGGTTCCGCTTCGCGAAGGGGCGCGGCTCCTCCCGTTCCTGCCCGTCCAGGGTTCCCTCCCGCAGGGCTGCGACGCCTCCTGGTGGGCCGTCCCGTGGGATAAGCCGTACCTGGCGGCGTCCGCGGCCCAGGCCCTCATGGACATGCGCGGCGACGGCGGGCTCGTCTCCTGTATCGACGCGGCGGCGGGAGCGGGCTCCGCGGCCGGGTACCTAGACTCGATACGCTACGACGGGGTTCTCCGCGCCCAGTACCTTGACTTGAACGCCGAGCAGCTCGCCTGGATCCGGGCTCGCCGCGATTCCGGCGGCGGTCTGGAGGCGGCGGTACGCGAGGGAGGGCAGTACGCGTATACGCCGAGGCCCGACGGCAGCGTCGAGGGCTTCGATTTCGACCTCGTCGTGACCCTCGCGAGGTCCCTCGGGCTCGAGCTCTGGCTGTCGGTACAGACCGGGATAGCGCAGTTCTTCACGAGGGACGGAGCGATGCCTCCCGACCTGGGACAGGCCCCCTACGACTATACGCCTGACCTCCTTAAGAAGGTCGACGTGTACGCCAACCCGTGGGGCGTCACGGCCTGGCGGAAACGCATGATGACGATGACGACGATCTACCCGATACGGAACCAGCTGGCTGGCCGCGAGGGCGAGGAGGTCAAGACGATACGGCAGCTCGACGGGAAGCGCTTCGCCGTGGTCAAGGACTCGGTACAGGAGAAGACCCTCGCCGCGCTCGCCGACGAGAACGGCATCGGGATCTCCTTCGTCTACGCGGACGGCGAGGATAGGCTGTACGAGCTGGTGAGGGAGCGCGCGGCCGACTATATCCTAGACGGGAGCGTTGTCTTCGCCCTGAACGTGGACAAGATACGCGACATGAGCCTCTCGCCGTTCTTCTCCGAGCTCATAGGCGTGGCTTGGGCTAGCAAGAAGGAGGATCCCGCGTTCTCTTCCATCCTCGAGGATTTCTTCAAGGCCTCGAGGACGTCGGGCCTCATGCCCTCCCTGTGGAGCAAGACCTTCAAGATGGACTTCAAGTATTATATGGACGCGATGGCCTTGGCCGAGACGGGCCAGGATTGAGGTAGGGGCCGTAGTATGCGATTCCGCGCGAGGCTACAGCTGTTCGGCATCCCGCTCCTCGTCATGTCGATCGCCGGGACGGCGTGGATCCATTATTCCCTCGTCCGTAGCACCGTCGTCGAGTCCAAGAGGGAACTCCTCTCCGTCAAGCTCAGCCTCCTCGAGAACCGCGTCGATTCGGCGTACGACGTCCTCCTCAAGGTGGGCCTGCAGGAGGACTCGTTCTTCCTCCAGAACTCCCGGGATAACATCGTCCGGTACTTCAGGTCGGTCCTCCGCGGCGGCGAGGAATTCTTCATCCTCTCCCGCGAGGGAAGGTTCCTCGGAGGCAGCGTCGACGCGGCCGGCTCCGCCATCAGCCCCGACGACCCGCTCATAGAGACGCTCGCGGGAGGCGAGGGTTCCGCGACGATCCGGTCCACGTACTTCGCCGAGCCGTCGGAGAGGTACTTCGTCGTCTATAGCCATTTCGAGCCGCTGGGATGGGAACTCGCCGTCGCGACGGCCGAGGCGCCGATCTACCGCTCCGTCGGCACGGCGATCTCGGTATCTCTCGTATACTCCCTGCTATTCGTGGCCGCGGCCGCGATCGGCTTCATGCTGATAGCTAGGCGCGTATCGCGGCCGCTATCGCGGCTCACAGACCTGACCAGGGAATTGGCCGAGGGGCGCTATGACGAGATCGAGCGGATAAGCGCGACCATAACCGAGGGCAGCGGGCACGAGATATACGAGCTGTCCAAGGAATTCGAGTCCATGGCCTCCCGAATAGCGTCGCTCACTCGAGGGCTGGAGGCCCGCGTAACCGAGAGGACCCTGGACCTGGAGCGCTCTAATCGGCGATTGGAGAGCGTGAACGCCGAGCTGTCCTCGGCGATAGGCGAGCTGCGCGACACGCAGGACCACCTGGTAGCCTCCGAGAAGATGGCCGCGCTCGGCCAGCTCGTCGCCGGTATCGCCCACGAGCTCAATACGCCCATCGGGGCGATCTCGTCCGCCCGCGGGGACATCGAGGAGGCTATAAACGGGCACCTGTTCGAGCTCATGGACCTGTATAGGGGCTTGGACGCCTCGGAGCTGCCGGTCTTCCGTACGCTCGTCTCCCGGTCTGTAGGCTCGCCCATTGTCGTCGATACCATGGAGGACAGGAAGGAGCGCTGGCGTCTCCAGGCCCTGCTCGAGGGCGAGGGAGTCCCGGGCGCGGAGGCGCTCGCCGGCCAAATCGTCGACTTGGATCGTCGCGGCGAGCTATCCTGGCTGCCCGAAAAGGCCGCCTCTCCCGACGGCGCGGCGCTGATCCGAGGGGCCTGGAGGCTCATGTCCATGGGCCGATCCCTGAAGGTCATAGAGCTGGCTTCGGAGAAGGCTTCCAAGGTCGTCCTTTCGCTCAAGATCTATTCCAGGCAGGATTCCGGCGAGGAACTGAGCGAAGTAGACCTGAGGGCCGAACTGGATATGATACTGACCCTATTCCGGAACGCGCTGAAGCACGGCGTGGAGATAACCCGCGACTACGGTCCCGTGCCCGCTATCTCCTGTCGGCGCGACAGGCTGGGGCAGGTCTGGATCAATCTCATAGACAACGCCGCGCAGGCCATGGATTATGAGGGCAAGCTGGATATAATTATAAGGGAAGAGCCCGGCGCGGTCGCGGTATCGGTGACCGACTCCGGCGCGGGCATATCGGAAGAAGTATCCGCTAGGATATTCACTCCTTTCTTCACGACTAAGCCACGGGGCGAGGGATCCGGGCTCGGGCTGAGCATCTGCAAGCGCATCGTCGAGGAAAGCGGCGGGAGCATCGGCTTCTCGAGCCGGCCGGGCAGGACGACCTTCACCGTGAGGCTCCCGACATGATCAGACCTTAATGGAGTACCCTACAAGATGCTAAAGCCCGCTATCATCATCGTGGACGACGAAGCGATCATACTCCTCGCCATGAAGAAGGAGCTGCAGAACCACTTCAAGGATGAATTCAGCTACGAGACCGCGCTTAACGCGGCGGAAGGCGAAGAGGTCATCGAGATGCTCTGCGAGCGGGGCGTCGACATAATCCTGATCATATCGGACTGGCTCATGCCCGGCATGAAGGGAGACGAGTTCCTCATCCGGGTGCACCGGCGCCACCCCGGCATACGGGCCATCATGGTGTCCGGCCAGCTGGACGCGCGATCCGTAGACCGCGCGAAGGAGGAGGCCGGGCTCTACGCCTGCGTCATGAAGCCATGGCGTAATAAGGAGCTGATCGCCGTCGTCGAGGAGTGCCTGGGGCGGGCGCTCGGGATCGGCATCGGGGACGCGGGGCCCTAAGGGGCCTTCGCCTCAGGATACCCTCAGAGCCGCGCGCAGCACCCTGCGCATGAGCGCCTCGAGCCGGAATATCTCCCGCCGTTCCGCGGATCCTATCCCGAGCCCGTCCCGGCCCGCGCGGAGGTCGGCGACGAGCTTCCTGAAGTCGAGCACGCGATAGTCTACGCATTCCCCGCGAGCCTTCTTGACGTATAGATAGGTCGGAAGGACCTCGAGCGACGTGATCCGTACGCTCCTGGCGCCGTCCGCCTCGCCCTTCGAGACGCGGATCCGCGCCAGGCAGCCGAGCCGCGAATCGGGGAGGGTCCGGTGTATGGAGAGGAGGTCGCCCAGGGCGTAGAGTATGAGCCCCTCGCGCCTAGCCCCCCGCCCGTCGGTATACGCGTACCGCTCCATGGGCTGCGCGTTGTGGGGATGGTTGCCTATGATGACGTCGATGCCCAGCTCCATGAGCCTATGGCCCATCGAGACCATGTTCCGCGCGGGATAGGACTCGAATTCGGCGCCCCAGTGGAACAGGCCTACGACCGCGTCGGCGCCGGAGGCCCTCGCGGCCTCCACCTGCTCGGCGATGGCCCGTATATCGGTATCGGGCCTGTTGATCCTGGCGTAATTGGCGAGGTACTCCCGTCCCTCGGGCAGTACGCCCCAGTTGAGGCTGAAGGTCCACGAGACGAAGGCCACCTTCACGCCGCCGCGCTCGACCATGGCGACGGCGTCGCGCTCGGCGGCGCTCCTCGACGTACCGACGTGCGGGTAGCCCCGCTCGTCGAGGACGTCGAGCGTCTCGAGGAGCCCCGCCTCGCCCATATCTAGGCAATGGTTGTTGGCGGTGGAGAAGAAGCCTATCCCCTTGCCCCCCTCGACGACGCGTTCGAGCATGGCGACGGTGTTGTTCATGCCTCCATGCTCCATGATGCTCGCTGGCAGGTAGCGCGGCGGCATCGAGGGAGCGACGGGCGATTCCAGGTTGGCGTAGGCGAGGTCCCCGGAGAAGTAGAAGCCGCGGACGTCGTCCCATAGGGAGGCGGTCGTGCCGGGGTTCAGGCCAGCGTGGGCCAGGATGTCCCCGCCCGCGCACAGGGTCATGCCCGCCGTCTCCGCGAAGCCGTCGCGCGGCGCGAAGTCGAGGTCCTGGCCGTCGAAGTAGGCCTCGAGGCCCGAGCCCGGCTCCTCCCGCTCGACGGGGCCCCATAGGTACTTGTAACCCCACCAGTACCTATCGTCGGCGTCCATATGGGCCGCGTTCCCCTCGAGGGGCCGCGCGGCCCGGAACGTTTTACGGTGGGCGAGGGCGTAGAGCCCGCAAACCAGCTTGACAACGGCGTCGACCATGACGTCCTCCTCCCTTCGAACGCGGCCCCCGGCCGGGGCTCAGTCCTTGGCGACCTTTGGCGTCACCGTGATCTGGCCCTTCTTATAGAGGAACCTGGCCCCGAGTATCGTCACGGGCAGCAGCACGAGTATGGTGACTCCCTCCCAGCCCTTTATCGGGAATACGAGGTAGTGAACGACCGCGACGACGAGGGCGGGCAGGATGATGGCCTTCCACTGGCCCTTGATCACCACGCTCCCCGCGTCCCCGCCCGCGAGGAACGACACCATGAGAGCGCCGAACAGAGCGGGAAGCACGTTGGCGGTCGCGGTCTTCACGGCCGGGTCGGCGAAAACCGGGGCCAGCGGGGCGAGGAGCAGGGCCGCCAGTATTATGACGGCGGTCGTCACTATCGAGGAAACGGCCACCGAGATCGTCGACAGTACCTCGCCCTCCTCGCTGGCCGGCTGGACTCCCGCCAGCTTGAGCGCGTTCATAGCGCACGGCAGCTTTATGTTGGAGACGTTGCCCGTCTCGAAGGTAAGGTAGGAGGCCCCGGAGCCGAGCAGCGGGACGAAGCTGACTATCTCGGAAACCGCAATGGGGGTCAGGATGAGGAAGAGCCCGAGGGTGGCCTTGAGCACAGTCGCCAGGCCGGGGAAGATGTCGTACGCCGCGCATACGATAGTGGGTATGGTGAAGATCAGCACGAAGAAAATCGTGAAGCTGATCCTGCCGAACCTGTTGATCCGGTTGAAATAATGTTCCCTGGTTTCCATCGAATCCTCCTACTTGACCAACGCGGTCCAGAGCACCGAAGAGCACATGCTCAGGATGAGGCTGAAGGCCAGGATGAAGTTGCCTAGCCAGGCTATCCTGAACTTCTTGGCTATGAAGGCCAGGACCAGCGTCAGCGCGACGCTCGTCGCGAACGTGGCCACGGCCACGAGGCCCTGCCCGAAGAACGGCACCACGAATACCGCGAGCACCGCGAAGAACAGGACGCCGATGGCGACCACGCCGAAATCGCCCGCCTTGGTCTTGAGCCTGACGGCGAGCGAGTCCACCTTCTTTATGAATATGATGTCGAGGATTATCGCTCCGGCCAGTCCTCCCGTCATGGCGTACATGATCGCCCCGAGGGGCTCGGCGCCGGCCTTGGCCGCGTCCGCGAGCTTGGCGAAGCCTAGGGCGCTCGTGGCCATGTTCGCGGCCATGAGCTCGTAGCTTACGCTTCCTATGACGGACAGCCTGAACCACGGCCAGGCTATCCCGAGGCTCGGCGCCATAGCGGCCAGCCCGAGCGCCACGGCTATCGAGGGCGCGATTGTGAAGACTATCGACGACTTGACGGTATTGGATATCACCTTCCCGTCGATGCCGAGCTCCCTGGCGCGCTTGAGCGATATCCTCATGAACAGCGCGCATTGGACCATGACGTACGCGATGCCCGCCCCGACGAGTACGAAGAGCAAGCTTCCGTTGGCTACATCGAAGAATTCCACGTTTGCCTCCTTAGAAACCGATAGACTATAAGGCGTTGCCGCTACGCATCGCCTTGAGGACGTCCTCAGGGCCGATCGCGTCGGGGATGGGACAGGAATACGGGCCTACCTTGGCGGCGTGCTCCGCCTTGGCGCGCTCCGCTATGCCTGGATCGAGGAATACCTCCGCGGCGGCCAGGCCGAGCGCGCGGCCGGCGGCCAGCATAGCCTTATGTCCTATCGGGGAGCCCGCCTGGGCGGCGTTCTGCCAAGAATGCGCCTGGGTCCCCAGGGCAGCCGAGGCGTAGACCAGCTGGCCCGTGGGCACGACCTGGCTCACGTCGCCGACGTCCGTCGAGCCGGGCAGGCAGGCGTCCCCGCGGAACAGCGGCCCGATCACGGCGTCCAGCGGATCCTCGCCGATGGCCTCCACGACGGAGGGTCCCTGCGTCGCCCTGAGCTGGCCCATGGCGGTCGCTATCTCCGCCCGGGTCAGGGTGGCGCGGAATTTCCCGGCCAGCTCCCGGTCCGCTGCGTCGAAGGCCGGCGCGCCCGCCTCCTCCATGCAGCGCTGCAGGAGCTCCCCGGCGACGAGGTTCGGCACGTAGTCGGAGAGGCCCTGCGAGAAGGCTATCTCCATCCTGGTGCCGGTCATCAGGGCGGCTCCCCGGGCCACGTCGCAGAGCCGCTCGTAGACCTCGCGGGCCTGGTCCAGGCGCGGCGCGCGGCAGTAGTAGAACGACTCGGCCGCCGCCTGCACCACGTTGGGCGCGCGGCCGCCGGGGTTGGTCACGGCGTAATGGAACCGCGCCTCGGGCACGACATGTTCCCTGAGGTAGTTGGCGCCGACGTTCATGAGCTCGACGGCGTCCAGGGCGCTGCGGCCAAGGTGAGGCGCCGCGGCGGCGTGGGACGCCTTGCCCTCGAACCTGAAGTAGACCGAGAGGTTGGCCAAGGACCTGGCCTGCCATACCGCGTTTACGTCGCTAGGATGCCAGGTAAGCGCCAGGTCGACGTCGCCGAAGAGGCCGGCGCGCGTCATGAAGGTCTTGCCGCAGCCGAACTCCTCGCCGGGGCAGCCGTAGTAGCGTATAGTACCGGCCGTCCTCGTCGCCTCGAGGAAATCCTTCGCGGCGATGGCCGCGGCGAGCGACCCGACTCCGAGCAGGTTATGCCCGCAGCCGTGCCCGTTGGCGCCAGGGGACGACTCCCGCCTCTCCGGGCGCGCGGCCTCCTGGGACATCGAGGGCAGCGCGTCGTACTCGCCTAGGAGAGCCACGACGGGGCTCCCCGAGCCGTAGGAGGCGACGAAGGCCGTCTCCATCCCGGCGACGCCGCGTTCTATGGAGAAGCCCTCCGCCTGTAGCGCGGCGGCCAGCGCCGCGGCCGAACGCCGCTCCTCGAAACCCGTCTCGGCGTACGCCCAGATTTCGTCGCTGAGCCTCGCGAGCGTCGCCCCGTTCCTGCCGACGCTCCCGCTTACGATCCCGTATGTATCCATACGATAACGCCCCCCTTGCATAGCCCTACGGCTCGAGATTGACAGCGACGAGCTAGCGAAGGATACTTGCTCGTACGCGGATAGATTAATTTGAACACATGTCTAAATTACAGGCCGATTGTACATCCGCCTCCTAGAGGTGTCAAACTAAATTTAACGCGTGTCGAAATTGTAGGATTCGGCGTCGACGATACGGAGGCCCAGCCATGGCGTATAAGAAGAGCGGCGAGACTCGGGATAGGATCCTGAATGCCGCCGCCGAGCTGTTCTCGGAACGCGGATACTACGAGACGGGGATAGGCGATATAGCGCAGGCGGCGGGCATCGGCCGGGCCTCGTTCTACTATTACTTCGACGACAAGGAGAAGGCGGCCAGGGCCCTGTTCGACTCGTACGCCGACCTCATCTACGCCGCCGCCGACAGGGTCTTGGCCGGCCTGGCCGCCGACGCCGAGGCCGACGCCGAGGCCGGCGCCGAGGCCGACGCCGGCGCCGGCGAGAGGCTGAATCCCGTCATCCTCGGCGTCTTCGTAGAATACATCCTCCTCTTCCGCTTCATCGCCCTCAATAAGGCCACCCACGCGGTCTATTACGATCTCGTCAATTACGCCGATTACGACGCCGCCAATATGGAGCGCCTCAAGAGAACGACCTATAAGGCCACGAAGGGCCTGGCCTCGGAGTACGGCAAGACCCTATCCGATGACGAGCTGTCAGCGTTCATCGTCACGACCAACGCCCAGGCGAAGTCTATCTTCAAGGCGATAGTGAACGGGATACTCGGGTTCAGCCTGTTCGAGGCGACCGATTATTTCTTCCGGCACGCGGTCCTCCCGGATATTCCCATACCGGAGGCGGAGTACCGGGCGTCGCTGGCCAAGGCCTTCGAGCTCTGCGAGGGGATATCGCTCGACTGATCCCCGTTCGACCCGTGACGAGCCGGCTCGTCACTTCCTGGCGAACATCCTGAAGTCTATGGCCCGGGGCGGGGCGAGGTCGCCGCGCTCGAGGGCCTCGGCTATCCTAGCCCGGGCCTCGGCGATATCCGCGCCGTCGGCTACGATCCGCCCGGCTTCCCGCTCGGCCCATAGCTCCGTCAGGGCCGTGCTTCCTTCCCGTACGCGCGCCGGCTCCTCGGACAGCAGCCGATCCAGCTCCCGCTCGTCTCCCAGGCGGAAGGCTATCCTGGCGGCCGCCTCCCTGAGGGCTCCTATCTTGAACGAGGCGGGTAGCCGGGCGAGGATGGCCGACGCTTCGTCGTAACGATCCGCTTCCAGGAGCAGAGGCAGGTATTCCTCCGCCAGGGCCTGGTCGCCCGCTCCCTCGGGAAGCGCGAAGGCCTCGCGGTACAGCCCGAGCGCATCGCTTATCCTTCCGGCCTCGCGGGCGGCAAGGGCCAGCTCGCGGAGGGCCCAGGCGTTACGCCCGGCGGCCAGCGAGCGGCTCCAGGCTTCCGCGGCCTTGGCGGAATCGCCCCGCTCCCTTGCCGAGACGCCTATCAGGTAGGGCGCGAGCCACGGCGTCGGCGAGCCTCCCCGCTGTTCCGACGCCTCGAGCAGGCGCTCCCAGTCTTCTCCGACGCAGAAGCCGCACGGGCCTTGGGCGGCCTCCCGGGGAGGCAGGCTCCCGGTCTCGAGAAGCCCGAGCCAAGGGGCCTCCTCGTCTCCTATCGACTCGCGGGGGAAGGACAGCCCGGGAATCGCGGGCCGTCCGGCGAGGCCATGCCGCAGCGACTCGATAGCGCCCCAACCGGAACCGAGGCTGAGGATACGGTCGCAGCCGCGCCCGGCGTCGGCTCTGGCCCGGCATAGCCACTCTTCTAGGTACGAAGGGCCGGCGAGATTGGCGACCTCGGCTTCCATGTACTCGGCGGCGGCCCGGTACGAGCGGGCGCGCGCCTTTCCCGCGTCGACGTCCGCCGCGCCGAAGGCCTGGACCCAGTCGACGGTCTCCCCCGGTCCTATGCCGGAGAGATGCAATTGGGTAGGCGCGAGGCCCGCCTGAACCTCAAGGTAGCGTTCCCCGGGCGCGGAGAGGTAATCCTGCCATCTCCGGCCGCCCGGGCCGCGTCCCCAGCAGAACATCTTGCGGAACGACAGGGGCGCCGTGGACGCCTCTACGAAGGCGCGCCCGTCCTCGTAGACGGCGGCCTCCCACGGATAGGCCCTGCCGTCGCGCGCGTTACCCTCGCATTGGACGAAGTACTCGTTAGAGTAATCGGAATGGGACGGGTAGCTGATGTCCCGGCCCGGCAAGGGCGGCAGCTCCGGCAGGCGGCCGCCTCCCATGCGCTTGACCGGGCCCTCGCCCGGCTCTATGTAGATGGCCTCGTCGCCCGCTGCCAGGACGCGGACGCCGTCGGTCTCCGGCACGGCGGTATTGGTCCACCAGTAGAGCGGCTTCGAGACGGCGTACGGGTTGAGGACGCGGACGTAGGCGAGGAGGACGGCCGAGTCCTCGGGCAGCCTGAGCTCGACGCTCCAGTAGAGGCGGCTCTGGCGCTCGAATTCCCAGAGCCTGAGGACGGGAACGCCGTCCGCGTCCTCGAAGGCGCCCGAGAACACCGGCGAGCAGGTATGGGGCGAGTGCCCTAGGCGGCCGACGTTCCACTCTATCCCGCCGGAGAACCAGGCGTCGCGTATGGCCAGGTTGGCCGGCCTGAGTAGCGGGTTCCTGTAGACTATGTCGCGGCCGGCCCTCTTGTCGAAGAGCGACCAGACCCTTCCCCCGAGCGACGGGACGACCCTGGCGCGGAGGAAGCCGTTCTCGAGCGTCGCGATAGGAAGGGATAGCGGCTCTAGCCGCCGCTCGTAGCGGTCCTGCCGCTTGTACGGCAGCATGCGGAACGAGGCGTCGCGCCCGAAGCCCTCTACCTTGCCCGGGGGGAAGCCCGCCGTCGCCTCGACCGGGAGGTCTGGATCGCGGGCTCGGTAGAACGGAAGGGGGTTCTGGCCGCCAACGGGCGAGCCCTCCAGCTCGATACGGCCCAGGCTCAGCGACGCGCGCGTGACGCTCATGCGCTATCCCTTTATGGCGCCGCTCGTGACGCCGGCTATTATCTTCTCCGACATGAAGATATAGAGGAGGAAGGTCGGCAGGAACACGATGACCACCGCGGCGAACATGCCGGCCCAGTCGCCCGTATAGCGCATCGATTGGATCATCGAGTACAGGCCTACCGCCACCGGACGCATCGACGTCTTGTTGGCGAAGATGAGCGCCATGAAGTATTCGTTCCAGACGGTTATGAAGTTGAAGATGGTCACCGTTATGATGCCCGGCTGGGCCAGAGGCATGATGATGACCCAGAACGTCTTCATGGGGCCGCAGCCGTCTATGGCCGCGGCTTCCTCGAACGACCTCGGGATATTCTTGAAGAACGTGATCATGAAGAACACGGTGAACGGCACGTTGATCCCGACGTAGAGGACGACGAGCAGCATGCGCGAGTTCGTGAGGCCCGACGCGGTGATGACCGCGAAGAGCGGCATGATGATCATGATGGCCGGGATGCCCAGGGCCGAGACGAAGGCGTTCTGCACGAGCCTGTCGCCCTTGAAGGGGAAGCGCGCCAGGACGTAGGCGGCGGGCATCGAGACGAGTACTATGCCGAGGCACGAGGCCAGCGTGTAGAGGATGGAGTTGACGAAGTATACCCCGACCTTGTGGGTAAAGAGCGCCTTTACGTAGTTCTCCGGATGGAAGCCCGACTTGAAGAGCGAGCCGCTGAAAATATCCTTGGTCGTGGAGAACGAGGCCCCTATGATCCATCCTATGAGGACGAAGGTGAAGAGGCACCAGAGCCCGACGGCTACGTAGCCGGGCAGGAGGTTCTTGCGGCGGGAGCCGCGTATGAAGGCCGTTAAACGCGAGCGCATATTCTGGTTCCCCTCTCTGGTCGCCGGTTCAGTATTCTAGGTCGTCCTCGCGCGCTATCCTGGACGAGACCAGGAATATGGCGAGGACCATCAGGGACAGGATGACGCCGACCGCGGCGCCGGCCCCTACGTTACGGTCCGTGACCACCATGTTGGCCCCGAAGACCATCTGGTACATGTATACCATCGGCGTCACGGTGCCCGGCTCGGGGTTGAGCGGGGAGAATATCATCGACCATACGAAGAAGCCGACGGTCGATATGGTCCATAGGACGAGGCTCGTGCGGAGCACTCCCTTGAGGAGCGGCACCGTGATCTTCCAGAACTGCGCGGCGCGGCTGGCGCCGTCTATGGTCGCCGCCTCGTAGAAGTCGGCGGGGATCTTCTCGATGCCCGCCATGAAGATCAGCATGAAGTAGCCCACCATGCCGAAGCAGTACGCTACGAGCAGGGCCCCGAAGATGTAGTCGGGCGAGGTCCACGGTATCGCCGCGAGGCGTTCGAGGCCGAGCGACGAGAACAGGCCCTTGAGGAGGCCGTATCGGGAACTATAGACGTACTGCATCCACATGGTGCCCATCGCCACCGCCGATATGACGTTGGGCAGGTATATGACCGCCCTCCAGAACGACTTGAACCGCACGCCCGAGGTCAGGATCACCGCGAACAGCATCGCGAACGCGAACACGATGAGGCCGCCGAACAGCCAGATGCCCCCGAGGTTGGATACGGAGCGCATGAATAGCGTGCTGGCGAAGAGGTCGGCGTAGTTGCCTAGCCCGGCGAAGGTCCATTTCCCCATCGCGTCGGTTATGGAACCGACAGTGAAGAAGCTCATGACGGTCGTCCTCAGGGTAGGGTAGAGGAATATCCCGACGTAGGCGAGGACGGCCGGTCCGAGGAACGCTACCTTCATGAGGGTATATGGATTTTTCTTCACCGCTGTCTCCTTTGGCTCGAGGATGCCGGGAGGCCCATCGCGGCCTCCCGGCGGCGCGCTTCCTAGCGCTTCATCGCGGCTACGAACTGCTCCGCGGTGACGGTCCCGCCGACGAGCCGAGTGAAGTTCTCGACTATGACGGGCAGCTTGTCGGTGTCGGCCTGGATGCCGGCCGCCCAAGGATAGCACGTCTTGAGGTTCTCGAAGATGGCCTTCGCCTCGGCCAGCTGGGCCGGCCACTCGGTGGTGCCCCCTACCGGCACGCCGTAGGATTTCTTGGCCAGCTCGGCGTCCCAGGCTCCCGTCGTCAGGTGGGCGACGAGGGCGAAGGCGAGGTCCGGGGTGGCGCAGTTCTTGTTTATCTGGAAGGCCTGGGCCCCGTAGTTGGCGGCGGTGCCGTCGTCCTTGCCGTTGGGCACGGTCGGGAACGAGAAGGTGCCCCACTTGAAGTCCGGCCCCGTCGTGCCCATGATCTCGTTGACCAGCCACGTGCCGTTCAGGTACATGGTAACGGCCCCGGAGGCGACGTCCTGCTGGCCGGCCGGCCACTTGTTGCTGGAGACGGTCTTGGAGAGATAGCCCATCTTGGCGAGGTTCTCGAAGGCCTTGGCCATCTGCATGACGGCGGGATCGTCCCACATGGCGTTGGTCTTGTCCTTGACGAGCGACTGGACCCACGGGTAGCCCTTGGCCCTGGCGAGGTAATAGCCGGGCAGGGTGTCCATGTACGCGTCGTCCACGGTCATCGGCACGAAGCCCGCGGACTTGAGCTTGGCCATGGCGTCGAGGAGCTCGTCCCAGCTTCGGGGCGTGGCGGTTACGCCGGCCTTGGCGAAGTGCTCCTTGTTATACATGAAGGCGAATAGGAAGGGCTGGTAGGGTACCGCGTACAGCCCCTTGTCGGAGGAATAGGAGCGGGCCAGGTCGACCAGGGAGCCCATGACGGAATCCTTGTACGCCTTGCCGCCCGTGGTAGGGAAGCTCTTGCCGAGGTAGTCGTCGAGCCTGAGCGCATAGGCGCCCCAGGTCTTGACGACGCGCTCAATATCCTCGTCCCAGAGGTCGATGACCTGCTTGTTGTCCAGGGCCGGCTGGAGCGTCTTGCGGATCTCCCGGCCGTTCCAGTTGATCTCTACCGACACCCCGGGATTCTTAGACTCGAAGTCCCTGACGGCGGCCTCGATGACCTGGGCCTGCGGCTCGGTCTGGTTCCACATCGACCAGTACACGAGCTTCGTAGACTCTACCTTCTTCGCGCAGCCCGAGAGGGCGAAAACCGCCATCGCGACGGCCGCTGCTACTACCAACGTCCTTTTCATGTGTGCCTCCGGTTCTCCTGTAGCGATATCGTCACGCGCCCGAACGCGCGTAGCGTGCTGTAAGCTCACCCACCGTCTCGTCGATGGCCTCCCTCTGGGCGTCCATAGACTCGATGAGGGCGATCTGGGTCCGGCATCGGTCCAGGTTGTGCCCCTGCCTCGATATCCTGTAGTACGCGTCCCCGGCCAGGTAGTCGGTCAGGAAGCGCAGGCCCATGATATGCGTGATAGTCCGCCCCGCCTCCGCGAGGAGCTCCGTCTCGGCCCGTTCCAGGAAGGCCCCGGCCTCGGACAGGTACCCGTCGAGCAGGGCCCGGAAGAAGACGGGGTCGAAGGCGACCCTGGACAGGTCCCGCTCGTCCTCGGCCGCCCTCGTGGCGACGGTCCTGACGAGGTCGCCTACGTCGTACAGGGGCGATCCCGGCATGACGGTATCCAGGTCGGTGACGCAGAGGCCCTCGCCGGAGCCCTCGTCGATGAGGATGTTGTTCATCTTCGTGTCGTTGTGGCATATCCGCTCGGGTATGAGCCCGTCCCCGAGAGCCCTTGCCAGGACTGCGCCGCGTTCCCTGTTCGCCTCCATGAAGCCTATCTCCCGCGCGACGGCTTCCGCCCTTCCGAGCGGGTCCGACGATAGGGCCGCGTCGAAGGCCTCGTAGCGTCTTCCCATGTCGTGGAAGCCGGGAATAGTCTCCCGGAGCCGGGGGCCGCCCAGGTCCGCCAGCTGCAATTGGAAGCGTCCGACGCAGGCTCCCAAGGTCCGGGCCTGGGACGGGGAGTCGGCGACCTCGAAGGTCCTGGCGGATTCTATGAAGAGGTAGCTACGCCACCATCCGCCCTCGGCGTCCCGCACGAAGGGCTCGCCGTCCCGGGAACGCACGACCGTCAGGACCTTCCTCGAGCGATCGGCCGCGCCCGCCTTCTCGAGCGCCGAGGCGATATGCCCGGTAACCCTGACGATGTTCTCCATGACCTCGTCGGGTCGGCGGAAGACCGTCTCGTTGACGCGTTGGTGCAGGTAGCGGACGGGAGTCCCGGCCTGCCGGAAGCGCGACGCGAAGGTGTCGTTGATGTGCCCGGTGCCGAAGGGCTCCAGTTCCTCTAAGTCGCCCAGCAGGGCGAACTCGCCTATGACGCTCCTTAGGAGCGATAGCCTCGCGGCGTTCACGCGTTATCCCATAGGGGCGACGGGTATACCCCCGCCGCGACCAGCTCGGATATCCTCGCGGCCGCGGATTCCCTGTCCTCGCGGTAGGTCATGCCGAACCACTCCCGGCCCGGCTCCAGCGCCCTGACCCGCAGCCCGGCCGACGACGTAAGAGCCTCTACGGCCGTCGGGAGCTGGGCCTCGGACGAGGGCTCTCCGGAACGCTCCGCTAGGAATGACTCGAAGTACGAGGCCAGGCCGCCTAAGGCCGCGCGGGGGAAGCCCCAGAAGTTCATCGATACCGGCGCGCCGCCGGCCAGCTCCATGGCCTGCCCGTCGCCCGAGTCGCAGACGACCCTGTCTCCGCGCCGCTCTATGGAGTAGCGCTCGACTACGCTTCGAAGGTATCCGCCGTCGATGCCGCAGACCCCGCGGGCTACCGGGCCCGAGGGGCTCAGGGTGGAGTCGAGACGGTACGGCACTATCGCGGCCTCTCCGCCGGGGCCGGCCGCCCGGGGGCCCGAGAGGAAGGCGGCCATGGAGGCGAAGGCCTCTCGCCCGTAGAAGTCGTCGGCGTTGATTACCGCGAACGGCCCGGGTATCTCTTCCCTCGCGCAGAGTACGGCGTGGGCCGTGCCCCAGGGCTTGGACCGCCCGGCGTTCCTGGCGCGTTCCGCCGAGGCGGGATCCACGAGCGAGTCTAGCTCCTGATAGGCGATCCTCCGGTCTATCGACCCGGGTAGCCGCGCGGTCACGGTCTCCTCGAAGTCCTCGGCAATCGAGCGGCGCACGACGAAGACTACGCGGGAGAAGCCGGTCAGTACGGCGTCGTATACGGAGTAGTGCAACAGCGTCTCGCCGGCCCTGCCCACGCGGTCTATCTGCTTGACGCCGCCGTAGCGGCTGCCCATCCCGGCCGCCATGACGACGAGCGTTGGTCCTGCCATACGTTTTCCACCTCATGAAGATCGTAGACCCGTACCGGGAAGCCGGACATGGTCAAAGCTGGAAAATATATGGACAAATCTGCATTCCGATCGTAGAGTCATGTATGCCCGGAAAACTTGGACTGTTCTTCGATCCCGAGGTGCAGCGCCTCATAGACAGTTTCGCCTATTGCTTCAGGGTGAAGATCACCGTGTTCTCCCCCGAGATGGAGGAGCTCATCGTGGGCCTGCAGAATCCGGGGTCCCGCTACTGCCGCATAGTCCAGAAGGGACTGCAGGTCAGGTACCGGTGCTGCAGGCAGGACAAGCTGATGTGCGAGCGATGCGCGCGTCGGCGTCGGCTGACTATATACCGCTGTCACGCCGGATTGTCCGAGGCCGTGCTCCCCCTCGAGATAGACGGCGCCCTGATAGGCTACGCCATGCTCGGGCAGTTCCGCACGGCCACCGTCATGCCGCAGGATATGCTCGCCGATTGGGCCAAGGCAAAATTCGACCCGGCCGAGCTGACCTCGGCCTATATGGAGCAGCCGTACTACGACGAGGCCGCGCTCGGCAATATCCTGAACCTGTTCTCGATGATGGTGTCGTTCATCGTCTCCAGGGATTACGTCCGTGTCAGGCGGACCCACCTCGTAGAGCTCGTGCTCGCGTGGCTGGACGAGCACATGGCGGAACCGGCCGACCTCGTCGTCGTAGCGGACGCCGTCAACCGATGCCCGTCGGCGGTCTCCCACGCCGTCAAGCGCCAGCTTGGCATCTCGTTCAAGCAGCTTGCGACCCTCAAGAAGATACAGAAGTTCGAGAGCCTCGTCGCCAGGGACCCCGCGGAATCGATCCAGGAAGCGGCCCAGGCGGTCGGCTTCGAGGATTCCCTCTATTTCTCCCGCATCTATAAGAAGGTCAGGCTGTCGCCGCCGTCAACCTACGCCCGCTCCGTCCGCGACCGGGCCTTCCAGGAGGAGCGGCGCTGGGCCTAGCGCCGTAATTTGCCGCGCGGTCCTTGTTTTCTAGCGATTTCGCGATATGTTTATAGCGATTCGAGTGCCAGCCGCCTTTGGGGCCCGCGCCGACGGCGCCTCGTAGCGCCGAAAGACGAGAGTGCGCGCTCCGGCGTCGCTTAAGCGAGCCCGATCGCGCGAAAGGAAACGAGAATGATCCGCACTATCAAGTCCGCCGCGGGCGCCGCCGCGACGCTCTGCCTCGCAATCGCCTCCATGTCATGCCTCCTCGTCCCCGAGTTGGGGAACGGCGTCATGGAAACGGAGACGAGGACCCTCGACCGGGCCTTCGACTCGATCTCCCTCTCCGGCGTCATCGACATGGAGTTCGTCCAAGCGAAGGAGAGCAAGGTCACGATCACCGTGGACGAGAACCTGCTCGAGTTTATCGAGACCGATATAGTCTCGGGCGAGCTGCAGATAGACCAGAGGCCGTTCACGTCGATCTGGCCCTCGCGCGGCTCGAAGATAATCGTATACGGGCCTTCCGTGCTCGCCGTCTCGGCGAGCGGCACCGGCTCCGTGGGCGGATCGGGCCTAGGCCTCGCGGGCAGGGACTTCGAGCTCAGCCTGTCCGGTACCGGCGAGTGCGCCCTGGGCGTGGAAGCCGCCAGGCTGACGCTACGCTCGAGCGGCACCGGTAGCTGCACGCTCGACGGGGCGGCCGACACCCTCGTCATCAGGTCGAGCGGGACCGGTTCCGTGAAGGCCGAGGGCCTGCTCGCCAGGAACGTCGAGCTCTACTCCAGCGGCACCGGCAGCGTTTACGTGCGCGCCGACGGCTCCGTATCGGGCTCGATGTCGGGGACCGGTAGCCTCTATTGCTACGGCAAGCCTACCGTTACCGTAAGTAAGAGCGGTACCGGATCTATAAAGATCTTCTAATAATCCCTAAAACGCGACGGCCCCGGGCTTGGTCCCGGGGCCGTTTTGTCGCTGCCCAGGGGCTACTACATCCGGGTGCTTCTACTGTACTGTTCAGGTCCGATGAAGCGTATTCCGGCTTACGGCCCGCGGGACGCGGGCATACTAAAGCGCCTCGTTCCGCGGCCCCTGTACGCCGTCGCCTCGTTCTCGATGCCCGTCGCCTCGTTCCTAGCCAGGCCCCTGGGGCTCGGTCCCGAGGCGTCGTTCCTCCTCGGCATCCTGGCCCAGGTGATCGTCGCCTGGACGGCGGGCTTCGTCCATCGCGACGTAGCCTCGTGCTGGCTCCTCGCGTGCTTCGCGCTGGTGGGGGAGGCCGGGCCGTCGCAGGTCCTGACGTTCCCGCTGTCCGGGAATTTCATCCTCATCGCGTCGGCCTTCCTGCTATCGGTGGCCATCTCGAAAAGCGGCCTGGCGGACCGGATGGTCCGCCGGGCGTTCTCCCGCTTCGCCCGCTCGCCCCGCGGGCTCGTCAGGTTCTCCTTCGTCGCGGGAGCCGCGCTAGCGCTGTTCATCCCCCAGCCTTTCCCGAGGGTGATCGTCCTATCGTCCCTCTACGCCGGCTTCATGGCGGACAAGGCCGTGCCCGATCGGGAACGGCGAGCCGTGCTCCTCAGCGTTTTCGTCGCGTCCACGGGGACGTCCATGCTTCTGCGCGGGGGCGACGTCGTCCTTAACAACGCCGCGCTCTCGTTGGCAGGAGCCTCCCTCTCGTACGGAAGGTGGGCGGTCCTCATGCTGGCGCCTTCCCTCCTCGTGACGGCGCTGTCCTACGCGGCCATCGTCGCGCTGTTCAAGGTCTCCTCGGCTTCCTTCCCCGTTCCGTCGGGCGACGGCCGCGCCGACGAGGCGGCCCGGGGGGCGCGCCGGCCGCGGCTGCCCCCGTCGGAAGCGAGAGTGGCCGCAGTGACCGCCGCGCTGGTCGTAGCCTGGATGAGCGAGGGGCTGCACGGGGTGCCCGCCGCCGTAAGCGCCGCGGCCGCCGTAGCGATCCTGTTCTTAACGCGTTCGATAGGGCTTCGCGACCTTAAGGCTGTGAACCCGTCGCTCATGCTGTTCCTGACGGCCGCCTTCTCCATTGGCAAGGTCCTGGCCGCCAACGGCATCGCCGAGCGCCTGGACGGGCTCCTGCTCAGGGCGCTCCCGCCCTCGTCGTCGCCGTCCTACTTCCTGGCGATGGCGGTCCTCGTCATGGCCCTGCACTTCGTCCTAGGCAGCTCCCTTACGACGATGTCGGTGGCTATCCCCAGCCTCGTCGCGGCGACGGCCGGGGCCGTGCCGTCCGAGCTCGTCGGGCTATTCGCGTACTCCGTGATCACCATGCAGTACTTCCTGCCCATCCACCACGTGACCGTGATGATAGGGGCGGGCGAGGGCTACTTCGAGCAGAAGGATATCGCCGCGCTCGGGGCCGTCATGGCCGTCGTCGTGCCGCTCTACGCCGCCTACGCGCTCGCGCCGTGGTGGCGCCTCGTGGGGGCGATGTAGTCAGCGGCTCGAGGTCGATCACGTCTCCCTGACTATAAGCTCCGGATCGTAGACGACGCGCTCGGGGCGCCGCGACGGGTTTACGGATTCTATCGTATCGAGGAGGGACGCCGCGCTATCGAAGCCGAGGCGGTACTTAGGCACCTGGATAGTCGTAAGCCGCGGTATGAACGACTCCGCGGTGTCTATATCGTCATGCCCGACGACGGAGACGTCATCGGGCACGCGGGCCTTGCTGTCGACGAGCGCCCGGATGGCGCCGAACGCCATCGCGTCGTTATACACGAAAAGCCCGTCGTAGTCGAATCCCTCGCGGATCCAGCGCGACATCGTCTCGTACGCCGCCGCCGCGCTCGCCCCGCAAAGCCTGACCGAGCCCTTCCCGAGCGCGGCCCCCGACTCGAGGGCTTTCTTCCTGTATCCGCCCAAGCGGTCGCGGTTGCACGAGACCCGCTCGTCGAACCCGAGGTACGATAGGCGCTTCCTGCCCGACGATACGAGGCGATCGGCGGCGAGCTCCCCCGATCTGCGCGAGTCGGAGACGAAGTACCCGCACGTACTCGAGGGCATGTGCCTGACTATCTCGACGTGCGGAGCCTGGATGCCGGAATAGTCTATCCCGTTCTCGAGATCCCGCGACGGGATGTAGAGTATGCCAGCTACCCGAAAGGCGGCGAGGAGCCTGAGGTTCCGCGCCTCGGTCTCGACGTCCTCGTTGGAGGCGAGCATGAGGATAGTATACTCCTTGGCGGACGCGCAGTCCGTAATCCCCTGGAGTATCCGTGAGAAGAAGGCGTTGTCGATATGCGTGACTATGACCCCGATGGAGCGCGATCCGCCGGATCGGAGCCCGGACGCCGCGGCGTGGCGAATATAGCCTAGCTCCCTGGCGATGTCCCTGACGCGGGCCTTCGTCTCGTCCCCGATATCGCCCTTGTCGTTAAGCGCCCTCGAGACGCTATTGGCGGAGACGCCGGCCCTCGCGGCGATATCGCGTATCGTCACGTAGCCGCGGTCCGACCCGGGATCCTCTTTTTTACCCATAGCGATATAACAGTACCACAAAATAATTGTTGACAGAAGTGAATAGCGGTTCAATAATCACATTAACGTTAATGTGATTATTGAGCCGAATGGAGTGATCGATGAGCGAAGTACGCGTTGGAATCATCGGATGCGGTAGGATATCGGATCTTCATGCGAGGGGGTACCTCGCGAACGAGCGGGCGAGCATAGCGGCGACGTGCGATTCAGACGCGGCCCTCGCCCGCTCGAAGGCCGGGGCCTGGGGGGCGGAGAAATCGTACTCAGAGTATCGCGAGCTTCTGGCCGATCCTGGAATAGACGCAGTCGATATCATAACGCCGCAGCGCTTCCACGAGGAGATAGCGCTGGCGGCGATGGCCGCGGGGAAGCACGTTAGCATACAGAAGCCCATGACCGTGAGCATGGACAGCGCGGATAGGATCGCGGAGGCCGCGGCGCGATCCTCGAGGGTCACGAGGTTGTTCGAGAACTACGTGTTCTATCCTCCTCTCGTGCTCGCGAAGCGGCTCATCGATGACGGCGCCATCGGCGAGCCTACGAGCATGCGCATCAAGTTCGTCTCCGGCTCGAGCGGAGGATGGGACGTTCCCGCGTCCGCCTGGGGATGGCGCAGCGACGAGCACCGAAAGGGATTCGGCATGCAGACGTTCGACCACGGCCACCATATGTGGTCGGTCGCCTGGTTCCTGATGGGCGAGGTGGAGAAGGTGACGAGCTGGATCGATTCGGTCGACGGCTCCATCGATTGCCCCGCGGTAATCATGTGGAAATACAAGGGTGCCCCGAAGTACGGCGTATGCGACTACTCGCACTCCCTCGAGATGCACGTGCCGTCCGACTATTACGCCAACGACGAGTGGTTCGAGGTCACGGGCAGCAAGGGCATCCTGCTCGTAGCCAGGTGCACGGGCAGGATATGCGAAGGCGCGCCGGTACGGGTATTCAGGGACGACGCATGGACCGAATACCGCGATATCGACTCCGATTGGGCCGCAGGCTTCAAGGGCGCGACGGATAACTTCGTCGAGGCTATCCGAGGCGGCGCTCCCGCCATGCTCAGCGTGGATCAGGGGCGCGAGATATTGCGCATGGACCTCGCTATCCGGGCCTCGTCGGACCTGCGCAGGGAGATATCGCTCGACGGGTTCAGGGACGGTCCCTGACGCCCCTCGGCGCGGCACTGGCGTCTGTCGCCGCTTTGTTCGGCGATTATCGATACTCATGGAGGGTCAAATGAAGAAACTGACGGCGCTCGCCGCGTGCGCGATGGTAGCGCTCACGGTAGCCGGAGCCCAGGCGAAGGTGAAGATCGGCGTGTCTATCCAGGGCAACAAGAGCACGTTCATGCAGTACGTGGTCGCGGGGATGAGGGATTACGCCAAGGACCTGAAGGACGTAGAGCTCGTCATCGTCTACGCGGAGGATAGGGCCGACAAGCAGGTCGGGCAGATCGAGAATTTCATAGCCCAGAGAGTAAGCGCGATCATCATGAACCCCGTCGACTCGGTCGCCTCGTCGGCGGCTGTGGACGCCGCGGTAAAGGCGAAGATTCCCATTATTACGGTCAACACGAAGACGGATAACCAGAGGCTCGCTACCGCGTTCTCCGGCTCGGACGACGTAGAGGCCGGCCAGATCCAGATGGAAGCCCTCGCGAGGCTCGTCGGCTACAAGGGCAACGTCGTGCTCATCCACGGCGCGATGGGCCACAGCGCCCAGGTAAGCCGTAGGATAGGGTATACGAACGTGCTCAAGAAATACCCGGGGATGAAGCTAGCGTACGAGCAGTCCGCCGACTGGCAGACGGACAAGGCCCAGTCCCTCATGGAGCACTGGCTCCAGATGGGCAAGCCCATCGCCGCGGTCGCCACAAACTGCGATACCATGGCCGTCGGGGCTCAGAACGCCGTCGACGCCGCGAGGCTAACGGGCAAAGTCCTCGTGTCGGGCATGGACGCCATACCGGACGTTATGAGGAGCATCAAGGCCGGGATCATATCCAGCACGCTATGGCAGGACGGGATCGGACAGGGCGCGAAGGCCGTGGAGCTCGCCGTCGCAGCGGCCAGGGGCCAGAAAGTGGCCGATGTCTACGTGCCTTTCGAGCTCGTTACGAAGGATAATATCGACGCTTTTATCATGAGGGCCGATGCGCGCGACGCCCTCGTGAAGAAGTACTTCTAGCCAAGCCGGGATTCCGGCTTGCCGATGGGGCGTGGAGGAACGATGCCTTTTGACGAAGCGATACGAATGACGGGCATTGCGAAGAGCTATGGAGGCGTCCATGCGCTGAAAGGCGTAAGCCTCGCGGTACGCAAAGGCTCGGTTCACGCCCTCCTCGGCGAGAACGGCGCGGGCAAGTCGACGCTCATGAAGATACTCATGGGCGTCGAGCGGCCCGATTCCGGGGAGATACGGATACACGGCAGGGTCGAGTCGATCATCAACCCCGCCTGCGCGAGGCGGCTCGGGATCTCCATGGTCTTCCAGGAGATTAACTCGGTGAGGAGGATGAGCGTGGCTGACAACATCTTCCTCGGGAGGGAGCCCGTCGACCCCCGGACCGGGCTCGTGGATTTCAGGCGGATGCATCGGGAAGCGGCCGCGTACCTCGCCGCGCTCCAGGCGGATATCGCGACGACCGCGGAGCCGGCGGGCTTGAGCGTCGCCGATAACCAGCTGGTCGAGATCGCCAAGGCCGTCTCCTTCGGGGCGTCGATAATCGTCATGGACGAGCCGACGAGCGCCCTTAGCGACGTCGAGGCGGGGAAGCTGTTCTCGGTAATCAGGAGGCTCGCCTCCGAGGGGATATCGATCATCTTCATTTCGCACAAGCTCGACGAGATATACGAGATATGCGACTCCATAACGGTGCTACGGGACGGGGCCAACGCGGGGGAGACGAACGCGGCGGACGCGGACCGCGGCAGGCTCATATCTATGATGGTAGGACGTGAGGTGAAGGATCTGTACCCGAAGGTGCCGAGCGCCGTAGGCGTAGAGCTCCTCCGCGTGGACGGACTGACCAGGAAAGGCGAATTCGAGGATGTCTCGTTCGCGGTGAGCAGGGGCGAGATCCTCGGCATCGCAGGTCTCATGGGCTCGGGGAGGACTGAGCTCGCGGAGACGATATTCGGGCTCCGCGAGGCGGATTCTGGCGCCGTATTCGTAGACGGCGAAGAGCTCAAGGCGCGACTGCCCCGCGACGCGATAGCGGCCGGGATCGCCTTGGTGCCCGAGGACAGGAAGAACGTGGGCCTGATGCTGAGGCTGCCGATCCGCGACAATATCGTCGCGGCGTCGCTACGCTCGTGCCTCGGCAGATTCCTAATCGACCGTGGCAAGGTAAGCGGGGCCGTCTCCGGTCTTGGGCGGAAATTGGCCATCAAGGCGCCCGATCCGTCGCTCCCGTGCTCGTCCCTCTCCGGGGGCAATCAGCAGAAGGTCGTCATCGCAAAATGGCTGATGACGGAGCCGAGGATTATAATCCTGGACGAGCCGACGCGCGGGATAGACGTCGGGACGAAGGCCCAGATCCACGGGCTCATGTCCGCGCTCGCGGCGGAAGGCAAGGCGGTACTGATGATATCGTCGGAGCTCCCCGAGGTGCTCGGGATGAGCGACCGGGTGATCGTGCTCCACGAGGGACGCGTCTCCGGCGAGTTGAGCCGTGGATCGGCTACCCCCGAGCGCGTGATGGCGCTCGCGATGGGCGAATCGGAAAAACTTAGCGAGGAGCGCGCATGAACTCGACGATGAAGCAAGTACGGCGGCTAAGCGTCGCCAAGGCCTTCGGGCGATACGGTATACTCATAGGTTTCTTCGCGATCGTGGCCTTCCTCTCTGTCGCGTCGCCCATCTTCCTCAAGGCGTCTAACCTCGTGAATATACTGAGGCAGGTTTCGATAATTGGCATCGTCTCCATGGGCATGACGATGGTCATTATACTGGGCGGGATAGACCTGTCCGTGGGCTCGGGCCTAGCCCTGGTCGGCGTGGTGTCTTCGCTCCTGGCCAAGGATCCCGCCCTGCCGCTATTCGTCCCCGTCGTCGCGGGGATCGCCACCGGCGGCGCCGTCGGGCTCTTCAACGGCGTCGTGATCGCCAAGGGGCGCATAGTCCCCTTCATCGTCACGCTCGGCACCATGACCATGGCGAGGGGGCTGGCGTTCATCCTCGCCAAGGGCATGCCCGTGGGCGGGCTCGCGGAGAAGTTCTTCATCATCGGAAGCGGCACCGTCCTAGGCGTGCCGTTCCTGGTCGTACTATTTTTCGCGGTATTCGGGCTCATGGCCGTCGTTATGCGCAGGACGGTACTGGGCAGGCACGTCTACGCCATCGGCGGGAACGAGACCGCGGCGCTGGCTTCGGGCATCGACGTCGATAGGACGAAGATAGCCGCCTATACGATACTCGGCCTCCTCGTGGGCGTGGCCGGAGTCGTGCTGGCGAGCCGTATCAAGAGCGGGCAACCGGCGGTGGCGAGCGGATACGAGCTCGACGCCATAGCCGCGTGCGTAATCGGCGGGGTTAGTTTCCTCGGCGGCATAGGCGGGGCGGCCGGCACCCTGCTCGGTACCCTGATAATCGGCGTTATCAACAACGGGCTGGATCTTCTTAACGTCCAAACCTTCTATCAGCAGATCATCAAGGGGGCGATTATCATAGTCGCCGTCCTCATGGACAGGAAGCGCTCGGCGGGATCCAGCTAGTACGCGTCCCCACGACTCCCTCGCCGTCCATCTCGACGAGGAGCCGCCAGTATCGCTTGGGCATCTTCGACGATTGGAGGGCCGGATTGGCGCGGGCCTGTATCGCGGTAGAGGCGAAGTACGCCTTCCAGAGCCGCCTCGTCTCGATCTCGGTTTCCGATAGCGCGGCTCGGCCGCCGTTGCCCGAGCCGCCGTCATCGAGGCCGCCTGCGAGCTTGAGCGAGAAACCATCGACGAGCTCCCATCCCCGACCCGGCTCGTGCAGGATAGCGGCTCCGCGGGACAGGTCGTGGATAGCGAAGCGCATCGGGCCGAAGCGGGCGGCGAAATGATCCGCCGCGAGGACGAGGACGTCGCAGGCGGGCTCTACGGGCGCGTACCACGCGCCGTCCGACAGCTCGGAGAAGCGGACGAGCCCG
>Ga0180008_1000419_pt1 | contig 37478 bp, 30 predicted proteins | sample MM_PW_MetaG_FD_121121 | JGI IMG/M metagenome (GOLD analysis project Ga0180008, IMG submission 121121) | Groundwater microbial communities from the Aspo Hard Rock Laboratory (HRL) deep subsurface site, Sweden - MM_PW_MetaG | ecosystem: Environmental > Aquatic > Deep subsurface > Groundwater... | reverse complement strand
CCGCCGCGGCAGCCGCGCGAAGCGCCGCCGCCCTGGCCGCCGCCGGAGCAGCCGCCGCCCTAGCCGCCGCCCGAGGAGCCGCCGCCCTGGTAGCCGCCCGAGGAGCCGCCGCCCTGGTAGCCGCCCGAGGAGCCGCCGCCCTGGTAACCGCCCGAGGAGCCGCCGCCCTGGTAACCGCCCGAGGAGCCGCCGCCCTGGTAGCCGCCGGAAGAGCCGGACGGACCGCGATAGCCGCCGACCCGGCCGACGACGCGAGGCCCGGTGCCGGCGGGGCGGGTGGTGTGAAGGCCTGAAGACGCCGGCCTGTGCGCCGGCGCGGCGGGCCGCGGAGCCTGCTCGGTCGGAGCCGCCTTGGGCGCCTCGGAAGGTACGCCCTCCGCGGCTTTCGGAGCCGGGGCGTGAGTCGAGTCGTCGGCCTTCTCCTGATGGTGCGCCACTACCCTCGCGGCCGGCTTCTTGACGGCGGCCGGCTGAGAGGAAGCGTCGGGGCCGGTCGCGGAAGCAGATCCCGGCGAGGCGGTAGCGCCCGTCGGCTTCTTCTTGACCATGACGACCTTGCGCTTCTCGGCGGGCGCGGCGGGTTCGGCCGTCTCCTCCGCGGGCTTCGGCTTAACCTGCTTAATTAGTACGGGCTTAGGTTTATTCTCGTTATTATCGGACATAGCTCACCTTCAGGATTCCTGGTCTTCCGCGTCCTCGTCCTCGTACTCGAACGAGAGGGCGACCCCGCATTGGGGGCACTGGGTCATTTCGGGCGTTACCTCGGCATGGCAATCGGGGCATTCGTATACCTCGGCCTCCGCGTCGGCTTCATAGGCCTCCGCGTCGGGCGCCTCGACAGGCTCTTCCTCGAACTCCTCTTCGATGACCTCGACGTTCTCCTCGATGATCCGGCGCACTGACTCCAGGTCCTCGGGGCTCGCGCCATCGACGGCGAGAAGCTCTTCGTCGGGCCTCGCCAAGAAATCCTCGATCATCTCTATCCCGGCCGCCGCCAGGTACGCCGAGATCCTCTCGTCCATGCCGGGCAGCTCGTCCAGGCGCAGGATCTCCTCCTCGTCGCCGAACAGGCTCGACGCCGCGCGCCGCGCCTCGCTCGACAGGTCGAGCTCCCTGAACTGGTCCTCGGTCTTGACGTCGATGCTCCAATCGCAGAGCCGGTTGGCGAGGCGGACGTTCAGGCCCTGCTTCCCGATGGCGACCGAGAGCTGGCTCTCGTCGACTACCGCCAGGGCCGTGTGCCTGGCCTCGTCGATCACGTAGACCTCACGGACGTCGGCCGGCGAGAGCGCGTTCTTTATGAATCGCCGCGGGTCGGCCTCGTACTTCAATACGTCTATCTTCTCGCCCTCGAGCTCGCGGATGATGTTCTGTATGCGTATGCCCTTGAGCCCGACGCAGGCGCCTACCGGGTCGACGTCGTCGCGCCTCGAGTACACCGCTATCTTCGTCCTGTAGCCCGGCTCGCGGACGATCTTGAAGACCTCGATGGTCTTGTCGTAGACCTCGGGGACCTCGAGCTCCAGGATTTTCTGGACGAACTCGGGATGGGTCCTCGAGAGCACTATCTGCGGGCCGTTCTTGCTCACCTCGGCGATCAGGGCCTTGATGCGCTCTCCCGGCTGGTAGGTCTCCCTCGGCGACTGGAACTTCTTGGGGAAGAAGCCCTCTACCCTGCCCAGGTCGACGAATATGTTGCCGTTCTTCTCGCGCTGGTAGTAGCCGATTATGATCTCGCCCTGCTTGGCCTTGTACTCGGCGTACAGCGTATCGCGGGAAATCTCCCGGAGCGACTGCCTCGTCGTCTGCTTGGCGAGCATGACTTCCTGGAGGTCGAATTCCTTGGGGTCGATGGGTATCTCGAGTATGTCGCCCAGCTCGGCCCCGTCGACCAGCTCCCTGGCCTCTTCGAGCGAGACTTCCAAGACCGGGTCATCGACGTCGTCGACTATGGTACGCTTCGCCAGTATCTCGACGCCGTCGTAGTCGCCGGTGAACCTGACGACCGCGTTCTCGGCGGTGCCGTAGCGCTTCTTATAGGCGGCGAGGAGGGCGTCCTCGATGGTCTTGAGCACGAGATCCTCGGAGATCCCTTTTTCGAATATGAGCTGGCGAATCGCTTCTGCCATATCTGAAGCCATGGCTTACCTACCCTCCTGGGAATAATCGAGCTTTCCTTTTCGGATTCGTTCAATAGGGACGACGCTCTCGCCTTCGGCGGTAGATACGACGACCGTCGCGCCGTCCGAGGACGCGATGCGCCCCTCGACGACGGTCTCGTCGTCGAGGAAGATGCGCACGCCCCGACCGGCGAACACCGCGTATTCGAGGGGCGATCGCAGGGTCCTGTCTATGCCGGGAGACGCCGTTTCCAGTTGGAAATCGTCGTTCCCGAGCAGGACCTCGAGCCGCGCCTGTATAAGCCTATGGGCCTTCGAGCACTCGTCTATCCCCGTTCCGCCAGCGCGGTATACGACCGCGCTCGCCTGCGTAGAGCCCTTATTACGGCTCACGTGTAAATCGACCAGCTCGAGGCCGATCCCCCTGAGGAGGACGGCTATATCATTGTAGAGTTCGTTGGACTCCGTCATACCATATGAAAAAAGAGCCGCTGGAACGACTCTTCTTAACTAATAACTAAGAAAAACCATGTCTACGATCATCATAGTCCTCGCGCCCGCGTAAGTCAATACGGGAGCAAGGAGAAGGGCGCTCAATCCGCGGCTATCGCCACGGCGTCGACGCGAATCGCGCCGGCCCGCCTGAGCGCCGCGGCGCATTCCGAGAGCGTCGCGCCGGTCGTCAGCACGTCGTCCAAGAGCACCGGGTATTCCGGCGACGCGAGGCCCTCCGCGACCCGTATCTTGCCCCTCATATTGGCGGCGCGCCCCTGTAGGCCGAGCGCCTTCTGCTCCGTCCCGTCTGCCCTGACGAGTATCCTCGACGCCTCGACCCCGTGCCGACGCTCTAGCGAGCGTACGATATCCTCTACCTGGTCCCAGCCCTTGCGCCGCAGCTTTCCCGGGCGGGGAGGCACGGGCACGACGGGCCTTCCGGGGAACCTCGAGGCCAGCGCCTCGGCGAGGACCGTCGCGAAGAACGGCGCCAGGCTACGGCGGCCCGCCGACTTATACGCCAGCACCGCGGCCCTAGCGTCCCCCGAGTACTGGAACAGGGGAAAGGCGGAGTCGAAGCCGAAGTCCGAATCGCGGCATCGCATGCACGTCCCTCGCTCGGAGATCAGCGGCTTCCCGCACACCCGGCAACGCGGCGCCGCCACTCCAGGAGACGAGTCGATGATCGAGGCCTCGCATCGTCCGCAGAGGGGCCAGCGGGAGGCGCGCCCGACGGCCTGGCCGCAGACGGCGCAGCGCATCGGCGCGACCAGGGAGAGGGCTCCCAGGAGGATGCGTCCTGGGATCGCTAGGGTTTCCATGCCCGCTGGACGCCGGGCCGGGCACCGGCGCGTGCGGCTCGATCAGCGCGCGCTTAGAGCCTTCCTGACGGCGGCTAGCCTCGAGAGCGCGTCCAGGGGCGTCATCCTATCGGTATCCAGGCTCCTGAGCTCGTCCAGGGCTAGTTCCTCTACCGAGAAGAGCCCGCCCGGCTCGGGAGAGCGGGCGCCCGCCGCCGAGGCTCTTACGGCGCCTCTCGCGGGTATCGCCGATCCGCGGGACGCGCCCGTCGCCGCGCCCGTCGCCGCTCCAGTCCCCGCGCCCTCCTCTGACGGGCCGGCGGGCTCGCTCCCTGCCAGGCGGGCCTCGTCGGCCTCGAGCGAGGCGCGAATTTCCTCGGCCCGCGCGATGACTCGAAGCGGTACCCCCGCGAGCCTGGCCACGTGTATTCCGTACGAGCCCGCGGCCGGGCCCCGGACGACCCGCTTCAGGAAAACGACCTCGCCGGCCCGTTCCTCGACGGCCATGGAAAGGTCGACCAGGCGCGGGTGGCGCAGGGCCGTCAGCTCGTGGTAGTGGGTCGCGAACAAGGTACGGGAGCCGCACTCGTCGAGCACGTGCTCGCTGACCGCCCAGGCTATGGAGAGGCCGTCGAGCGTACCGGTGCCGCGGCCGACCTCGTCCATGACGACGAGGCTCCGCGGCCCCGCGTTATTGAGTATGCTCGCCGTCTCGTGCATCTCGAGGAGGAAGGTAGACTCGCCCCTGGCCAGGTTATCCTGCGCGCCGACCCGGCAGAAAATCCTATCCACGGCGCCGACCCTGGCCCTGGCGGCCGGGACGAACGATCCGGCCTGGGCCAGGAGGGCGATAAGGGCGTTCTGCCTCAGGAAAGTGGATTTCCCGGCCATGTTAGGCCCGGTTATGAGCGCGAAACCGGTGCCCTCCCCGTCTAGAGAAAGGTCGTTCGGCACGAATTCCCCGGACGGCAGATAGGCCTCGACTACAGGATGCCTCCCGCCCTCGACGTCCAGGACGACCGAATCGTCGACTACCGGGCGAGTGTACCCCCTTACGGTGGCCGCCCACGCGAACGAGGCGGAGCAGTCCAGGTCGGCTAACTCGTACGCGGCGTCGAACAGGGCGGGAGCGAATTCGCGCAGGCCCGAGCGCAACCCGGAGAACAGCGAGCGCTCCAGCTCGACTATACGTTCCGCGGCCCCGTTTATCTCCGACTCGAGGGCGCCGAGGCGTTCCGTCGTGAAGCGCTCGCCGTTGGCGATCGTCTGCCTGCGGATGAAGTGAGAGGGGGCGCCTTGGGCCGCGCCCTTGGATAGCTCCAGGTAATAGCCGATGATCTTATTGTACCGTACCCTGAGCCCGGAGAGGCCGGTAGCGGCCCGCTCCTCCTCGAGGTAGGCCTCGAGCACGCCGTGCGCGTCGGCCCTTATCGCGCGCAGCTCGTCTAGCCCGGCGTCCCAGCCGGCCCTGATGACCGGGCCGTCGGCGGGCGACGGGGCGGGGTCGTCCGCTACCGCCCTGGAAATGGTCGCGACGAGCGATTCCGCCGCCGCCCTACGCTCGGGCTCCGCGAGGACCGATAGCCCGGGAGGGGCTCCCGCGGGCAAGGCCTCGTTAAGCGTCAACGCGGCGGCGATGGTGTCCCTGAGGGCTACGAGGTCCTTGGGGGCGGCCTTGTCCATGGCGAGGCGCGAGGCGAGGCGCTCGAGGTCCCGGCACGAGCCCAGCGACGCCCGTAGGCGCTCGAGCGATCGCTGGTCGCGGTAGAGAGCCTCCACGCGGTCCAGCCTCGCGTTTATAGCGCCTGGCTCGCGGAGCGGCCTCTGGAGCCGGCTCCTTAGAGAGCGCGCGCCCATGGCCGTGCGCGTATAGTCGACGACGCCGAGCAGGCTGAAGGCCGTCCCGCCGTCGCGGAGGTTCCTGTCTATCTCCAGGTTCTTCTGGCTAGACTCGTCGATGGCCACGTGAGCAGCGTCCTCCGCGCCCTTGAGCGTCCTGAACTGAGTCGGCTCGACCTTGACGGAATCACGCAGGTACTCGAGCAGGGCCCCGGCGGCCGCGACGGCGGGGTCGGAGTCGTCGAAGCCGAAGCCCTTGAGGCTCTTCGTGCCGAAATGCCTGAGGAGGACCGACCTGCCCTGCTCCACGGAGAAGGTCCAGTCCGGGTATCGGTTAAGCACGATACCGGGGTTCTCCGCGAGCACCCGCGACACCGCCGCGTCGTCCAGCGTCGACTCGCGCACTATCGCCTCGCGAGGCGACAGCCTGTACACCTCCCGCCTGAGCCGCTCCACGTCCGACAGCTGGAACGACTCGGCCCGGAACTCCCCCGTAGAGGCGTCGGCCCACGCTACGGCCATCGACCCGCCGAAGGCGCCGAAGGCGATGATATAGTTATTCGAGCCGGACTCGAGGTAATCGTCGTCCACGACGCTCCCGGGCGTGACGACCTCGACGACGCCGCGCTCGATTATGCCCTTTCCCTTGCCCGGGGACGCGAGCTGCTCGCATATCGCGACCTTCTTGCCGGCCCGGAGCAGCCTGGCTATATAGCCGCGCGCCGCGTGGTGGGGGACGCCGCACATCGGGGCGGCCTGCCTATGGGTAAGCGTCAGGCCGAGGAGGGCGCTCGCCTCGACGGCGTCGCCGTAGAACATCTCGTAGAAATCCCCGAGCCTGAAGAATAGGATCTCATCCCGGTAGCGAGCCTTGATTCGCTCGTATTGCTCTAGAAGCGGTAGCTGTTCGGCCATTGTCGTTGCATTATAGGGCAACTTGAACTAGGATACAATCGAGGCCGGAATCGTTTTAGCTTCCGCGCCATCTCCGACAATACGAGGGCATCGTGGAAGAAGCGCTATTCATCAAAGAGACGAACAACCGCGTGTATATCCGAGCCCAGGGGCATGTCACCGCGAATTCATGTCCCGAGCTGAAGGCGCGCGTCTTCGATAGGCTAGAGGCGAAACCCGCCGTAGAGGACGTGTATGTCGACCTCTCGTCATGCGAGTACATGGATTCGACCTTCATGGGCCTCATCGTCGGCTTCAACAAGCGATTCCTACGCTTCTCCGAGCGCCCGATACGCCTATCGGGAATCAACGAGACGTGCCTGAAGCTCCTTAAGACCATAGGAGTGGCGAGGCTCGTAGCCATAGACGAGGAAGTACCGCGCTTCCCGGAGCCTCTCGAGCGCCTCGGCTCGGGCAAGAAGGCCGGAGCCGGGCTGGTGCTCAAGGCCCACGAGGAGCTTATCGAGCTATCCGAGGAGAACGAGCGCCGCTTCTCGGCGCTCAGGACCGTTCTCAAGGACGCCGCCGATAAGGAAGAGGACTAAGCCTCAGCTTCCTAGCAGGGCCTGGATCGCCTTGTCGGTGATGTCGATCATGGGACTGAACCATATCACCGACGATCCGACGCTCACCGCGTCGCGCGAGCTTATTACCAGAGAGTATCCGTCCGACTCGGAGATAGACTGTATGGTCCTATAGAGCATCTGCACGAAGGCGTCGCCGGAAGACAGCGCGTTCGCCTTCTCCTCAATGCTAGCCTGCTTGATCTTCACGAAGTCGGACAAGTACTGCGCCTTACGATACAGCGTCTCGTCGAAGGCCTTCAGGGTGGGCGCGTCCGCCGAGGACAACAGCTCCAGCCGCTGACGCTGGAGCTCCTTGAGCTCGTCGCTCAGTCGCTTGATCTCCTCGTTGACGCGGAGCTTCTCCTCCTCGAGCGCCCTGACGGCCTGGGAGTCCTTATAGTACGTCATGTAGACCTTCTGAAGGTCTATGACCGCGACGCGAGTTATCTGCTGAGCGAAGGCCTGGGAACAGAGCGCGATGAGCGTCAACGCTAGTATCGCCCGCTTTTTCATTCGAATCACCCTCTCTTTGCACGGGGCGGGAAGCGCCTACGCGGCGGCTCCCGCCCGTTTTCGGTTAATCGAGGCTCGTCGTGACGCTAAGCACGAACTGCCAATCCTTATCGGTCCACTTGAGCCCGGCGGACTCGTCGAAGACGAATTGCTTGGCGAAGTATATCCTGAAGGGGAACTGCAGTATGAGGAACCGCAGCCCGGCGCCGGCGCTGAAAGCGAAATTCTCGAGCGAAAGGCTCGGGTCGTAGCTATTCGTGCCGCCGGAGAAATCGTTGACGTTGAGGATGCCCCGCTCGTCCGCTACCATGGCCGCGCTCAGGAAGCCGTCGAGCGATAGTATGCTCGGAACGACGGGAAGGCGCAGCTCCAGCCAGTTATCCCATAGCGCGGTGCCGTAATAGGAGGATAGCGAAGACCAGCCGCGGCCGACGAACGTGCCGTCGATCGCCACCTTCTTGGAATCGGACACCTCTATCTCGCTCCTCCACGGCTGAGCCAAGAGGGCGGAGAATTTCGAGTGGGCGCCGAGCACGCCCTTGAAGGCCCAGGTCTCCGTTAAGGGGATGTCGAACAGCTTCACGAAGCCGTCCACCCTCGTGTCCGAGCGCAGGAAGTGGTTTATCTCGCCGTCGAACCAGCCGGTCAGGCCGAAGCGCTGGCTGGCGTAGTAGCCGTTGGACGGGTCGTACCAGAGGTCCAGGTTGTTGAGGTAGCCGCGGACGTACACGGTGTTGGAGAAGCGCCAATCGTTCAGGTTGGCCGATATGGTCGAATCGAACGGCCTGTAGAGCGTGTCGTCGTAGGTCTTCATGCCGAGCTCGTGGAGGACCCCGGGTACGACGCCGAAGGTGCCTATCGCGGTAGGCTGGCGGAACCCGCCCGAGTAGCCGAGGCTGAAGGTCCAGGTATCGTATTGCATCAGGTACTCGTCGGGCACGACCTTGCCCGCCGCGATGTATTCCTCGTAGCTGGAATAGGGATCGGGCACCCTCGTCGGGTCGGAGGAGTCGAAGATGACGCCTGTGGAATCCTGCGCGGCGCTCAGCGACTCGTGCTTGAACGAGAAGTCGACGGCCCCGGACAGGCGCTTCCCGAACAGCCAATCGTCGCTGAAGGAGAAGGTCAGGTCCTGCGAGGCCACGGCGAGGTTGGTCTTGAGCGCCAGGGTCTGGCCGTTGCCGAGGAAGTTGATGTCGCTCCAGTTCACGAGGCCGATTATAGGGAAGCTGCCCGCCGAGGAGCTCGGGGAATAGGTCAGTCCGAACTGTATGGAGGCGGTACTCTGCTCCTCGACGCTTATGATGAGGTCGACGAATAGATCCTGGCTGCCCTGCTCGTACTCGGGGACGATGGACGAGAAATACTGCGTATTGTACAGGTTCTTGAGGCTCTCGAGCACCTTCGTCTTCGAGAAGACGTCCCCGGAGACGAGGGGCACTAGGCGTTTTAGGACGAAATCCTTCGTCTTGGTATTGCCCCTGAAGATGACGTCCTCGATATGGGCCTGGGGCCGTTCCTCTATCTGGAGCGTATAGGAGATCAGCCCCGTCTCCTCATCTCGCGAATCCAGGAGCTTAAACCCGTTAAATATATACCCGTTCTCGAAATAGATATCGGCCGCCCTGGATTGGTCCTGCATGAGGCGCTCGTAATTCAGCACCGCGCCGACCTGCTGCTTAACCAGGGCCCCCAGCTCCTCGCTCGAGTAGAGCGTATTGCCTGAGAATCCCATCCCGCCGAACAGGTAGCGGCGGCCTTCCTCGACGACGAAGGTAAGGGTGAGCCTCATGGAGCCGCCCTTCGCCGCGGGGACGGAGTCGCGGCGGACGTCGGTAACCTTGGCGTCGACGTACCCGCGTTTCTTGTAGTAGAATTCTATAGCCTGCCGGCTTTCCTCGAGGCTGCCCTCGTTGAACTGGCCGGCCTGGAACAGGCCCTTCTCCTTGAGCTTCAGCTCTCCCTTGAGCGTCGACTGCGAGACGGATTCCACGCCCTCGAAGAGTATCTTCTCGACTATGTTCTGCACGCCCTCGTCCACGGTGAACGTGACCGAGATGCTGCCGTCCGCCTGCACGTCGCTGGACGCGGATACCGCGATATCGGGGAAGCCCTTGGACTGGTACAGCCGGCGAAGCGCTATCTCGTCGAGCCTCATCCTCGAGTCGTTGAATATGGTCTGCTCCTTGACCGTCAGGGAATCGAGGATCTCCTGGGTCCTCAGTCCCGAGTTGCCGCGTACGGACACGCTCGAGACGGCAGGCTTCTCCTTGACCTTGAAGAGTATCACCACCGAGGTATAGGCCGCGTCGGAGGGGACGGCCTCGGGCGCGACGTCCTCGAAATAATCGAGCTCGTAGACCCTGGCGAGTATCGTCATCCAGAGCGCGTCGTCGAAGGGCTTGCCCTTGAATTCGTTGACGATGGGATCCAGGTCCTTCAAGGGAACGACATTCAGGCCCTCGAATTTTATTGTCTTGATCGTCTTTCCGACGTACCAATCCGGCGCCGCTTGCGCGTACGCCGAGGCGGCGACGGCTAACAGGACGAGCGCTGCCACTATTCGCTTCATACCGATGACCTTCCTCATTTTAGGGGGATTCTCCATAAGAACGAGAACGACTGATTTTCTATGAATAAGGAGTCCCAGTCCTCGGGCTGGACGCTCCAATTCAGCGTAAAATGCGGCGCCTTCCATTCCAGGCTGATGTCGGAGTCTAGACTCAACGCGCTAGTCGATGCAAGCGGATCGGAGACGAGGGACAGCATGACCTGGAAGAACAGCTTATCGCCGATGTACTTGCCGCCCACTATGGCTGTGTTGTTCAGGTACTCGGACAGGGTCGTCTCCCCCGCCGGTCCAGACAGTCCCGAGAGGTCGTAGAGGAAGCGCTGGAAGACCTGGGACCTCACCACGAACAAGTCTAGGCCGAGCAGCTCCTGGAGGTTCCGTTCCAGGATGGCGGCGACGTTGAGCTGGGGGATGAGGTCGGCGTTCTCGGCCAGCGCGCGGCCTAGGTCGACGCTCCCGTCTCCCGACCCGGCGAACAGGCTCTGGCCGAGCAGCTGCTGGATATCGGTCTCCGACATGCTCGGCACCGACTCGAGGATGAAAGCTAGGTCGGAGAGCCGGCGGTCGACGGCGCGAAGCGTCACGAGCACTGGTCCCGAGCTGCCGCTCGTCCTCGTCTCGGCCACGGCGTTGATCACCGGGTCGAACTGGTCCGCGTCCTCGTCGAACTCGATGGTCGCGCTCTTGAGGTAGAAGTTCCTCTGGATATAGAATACCGACCCGCCGCGCAGCTTAGTCGTGCCCTTGACGCTATAGTCCCCGCGCGCCACGTCGAAGGCTACCGCGAGGCGGCTCGACGGGTCCGCCTGTCCGTAGATCACCACGGGCAGGGTCTTGGTGGGGAAATAGACCTTAATGTTCTTTCCGAAGGTCAGGTCCAGCGCGCCGGTAAAGTCGAACGCCGGGGCCGCGGCGGGGACCGCGGGGCTTTTCCGCCTGACAACGCCGGTCGTGAGCACGATGTCTCCGGAGGACATCGATATCGACCCGTTGATCTTGGCCCTGTCGGGATTCGCCTCTATCACGAGGTCGGGCCTCGCTAGCCCCTGGATATCCATGCCGAGGAGCTTCGTGGAAACGGGCGCGAGCCCCTCTCCCCGAGTCTGCACCGATATCCTGATATCGTCGGGTATGCCTCCGTGCAGGGTCGCCTCGAGCGACGCGAGTACCGACGCCTCGCCGCACGCGGCGCTCGACTGCGTCGTCTCCATGACCCTGCCGTTGAAGTACAGCGGATCGTCGAGAGGGCCTATAGGTGCGGAGACGTAATCGGGCACGGAGAGATAGAAATTGCTCAGGTCCACGACGCCGTCCACGGTGGGATCGAGGAGGCGGCCCCTTATCTTGAGCGAACCGGTGGCTACGCCGGACTCTACCCTTATTATCGGCAGGCCTATGAGCTTGAAAAGGAACGGCATCTCGACGCGCGCGTCGGCGACGTCCAGGCTAATCGCCGCTTCGGAGTACCTGCCCTCCGCCGCGAACGAGATAGGCAGGGCGCGGGAAAGGGAGAGGCTCAACTCGCCTCGCGGCCCGAGCCGCGCCTTGAACTCGTCGGCCTCGCCGAGCCTGACGCTCGAATCTCCCTTGACCGTCCGTAGGGAGAAGGGAACGGTCCCTATCTCGCCGCCAGTCCAGCGGGCTCCCTCGAGGGATCCGAAGGCCTCGTAGTCGTCGAACGGCAAGGCCGCTGCTTCCGAGGACTTCCCCGAGGCGACCGCCGAGGACTTCCCCGAGGCGACCGCCGAGGACTTCCCCGAGGCGACCGCCGAGGACTTCCCCGAGGCGACGAGCCTGCCGTATAGCTTGTTCTTGCCGAGGGATAGCTCGATATTCGCGGACAGCTCCGCCGCGGCGTCCGCGACGCCGTAACGTACGGAGATATTGGAGGCGCTCTGTTCGCCTATCCTGATGCGAGTATCGCTCAGCGTCAAAAGGTCTCCTTCGTAGGAACCGGATCCAGCGAGGAACGGCAATCCTTCGGCCCGTTGCCCCCCGTTGATGGTGAACGCGAACCGCGCCGCGGGATCCCGTATCGTTCCCGAGACGGTGCAGTCCGCGTCGACGACGCCGCGCAGGGCCGGCAAGGCCAGGCGGGCCAGGGCGCCCTTCCTAGTCGACGCGACCGCGTAGATGCCGCCGTCCTCCCGGTATTCGCCGTCTATGACGTAGTATTCACCATCCCCGCCGGCTAGGTTCGCCTTAGCCGACACTCGAAAACCGTCACCGAGGGTCCAGGTTACGTCCGCGGCTCCGGAGAGCGATGAAATTCTGTCCGAGTACGTTAATCTTCCCAGGCGGCCTCCCGACTCGTCGAAAGCGCCCGAAGCCGAGACCGACGGAAGGGGCTTCGCGGATCCGGGCGGCTGCGACAGCGAGAGATTGCCTAGTACGACGTCCCAGTCCTTAGGCGAAAAGAAGCGGGCGTTCGCGGACGCCGATACGAACGTGGCGGTACCGAACAGGGGAATAGGCATCTCGTCGATCTCAAGGCTAGCGCCCAAGGCCCCCGCCTCGGTCCGCGCGACGAAACGAAGGCCGTAGTTGCCCGATATGAACACCGCGCCGTCGGACAGCGCGCCGCTCAACGAGTACGGGACGTCCGCCACCCTGACGTCCGCCTCGAAACCGGCGCCGGAGGCGCTACCGTAGTCCACCGAGGCGGTGCCGGTGAGCGCGTAGCCGGCGACGCTCGCGTCGATGGAGCCTATGGTCAGGCGGCCGAGCCCCCCGGAGAGGCTTATTACGCCGAATCCGTCGACGAGGCCGTCGTAGACGAGTAGGAGCCTCGAGGCGTTATACGAGAGGCCCGCGAAATCGCTATACACGGACAGTTCGCCCTCGACGCTCAGCCCTCCCAGGAGGGGCGCGGCCTGAGGACCGAGCAAGGAAGCCAAAAGCTCCGGGAAACGCTCGAACCTAAGCGCGCCTAGCCTTATCGCCGCCTCGAGGTAGGGGCTCCCCGCGTCGGGCGCTCCGCTCGGGTTCCCATAGGACGCTGATCCCTCTATCACGATACGGGAAGCGATGGCCTCCGAGGCCGCCTCTAGCGGCTCGATAGTCCCGGGACCGCCGACGGAGCCGACGGAGCCGACGGAACCGGCCGAGCCGACCGAGCCCGCGAGGTACGGCAGCGCGGCGTCGAGATAGAATGAGGCGGAGCCGCCGTCGGCTTCCACCGATACGATGGCGTCGCGCATGACCGCATCCACGGCGCTGATGGTCGGGGCGTAGGCGAACCACGACGATCCGGCCCCTGACAGGTCGAAGTCGGCCTCTACCCTGACGCCCTCGCGAATGGTATAGCCCGCGGAAAGCGTTCCGGCGGCGCCTATCCTGTCGGGGTACAGCTCGCCCGAGTATACGAGGTCGACGGTGCCGTTGGTTAGCGAGGCGGACCGGACGATCAGTTCGTGTAGCGTGCCCGAGGCCGCGACGGCGGCTCTAGGGCGGCCGCCGGGCATGTCTAGCGGAATGGTCGCGGCGAGGTCGACCGTCGCGCGGCTACCCTCCGGGCTCAAGTCGCTGCTGACGGAGAGCGAGCCGCTATAGCGGGCGTCGAACCAGGGCGAGAGCCGCGACAGGCGGCCCGCGGGCTTGAACAGCGTGCTCGGCGCCCAGCCGGAAAGCGTCGCGTCGACGAGCAAGAGCCGCTTCGCCGCGTCCCATGACGCCTCCATGCGGCGAAGCCCGTCCCGCGGCTCGAGCGAGGCCCGGAACCCTGACGCGTCGGCATCGAGGCTCAAGCGCGCGGGAGAGAGGCGTCCAAGGTCGCTTTCCATGGCTAGCTCGGCCGCCACGGAGATCGAGGCCGAGGGAGAGCCTAGCCGCAACGACGCGAGGCACGAGAACGGAGCCTCCGCTCGTTCCGCGGCGAAGCGCCTAGCCGGGTCTCCGGCGAGCAGGGTGCCTGCGGCGCTTAATCGAAGTCCCGCGCCGTCCAGGACGACGTCGGCGGCCCTGACGCGGGCTTCCGCGAAGGCGCCGCCGTCGAAGCCGAGCCTGAGCCTGGAGCGCCTGAGCTCTATCGACGGGCCCCCCGCTCGCGGGGATGCGCCTCCGCCGAGGAGCCTCGAGAGCCGCTCGACGAGGGCGACCGCGTCCTCGTAGCTCGAGTCGATACTGAGGTCCTCTAATCGGACGCTCGATACGACGAATTCGCCCGATAGAACGGAGGCCAGATCGTAGCGGAGCTCCGCCCTGGAGGCCCTGGCGACGACCGCCCCTCCGTCGCTCGCCTCCAGGCCTACGACGCGGACGCGGCCGAGCAGCGAGGGCGAGGCCGCCTCGTAGGAAAGGCTAAGCCCTAGCCCGCCCAGGAGCCCGCTTACGCGGCCCTCGATGGCCCCGGCGGCCGCGGCCTCGGCCGCCTCGAGCGCCGGAGCGACTCCGAGAGCCCAGGCCGCGGCCGTAGCGGCTACGAATAGCGAGGCGATGACTATGGGCGCCGGGACTCGGGGCTTCACGGAAGGAACAGTAGCACAGAGGAGCCCCTTGCGCCAGGATGCGGGAGAACGCTATGCTCGGCGGCGATGATAAACGGCAGAGACGTCATACGAGGATTCATCGTATTCGAAGGCATAGACGGCACCGGGACGACGACCCAGCTTCAGCGTCTCTCGAGGCGTCTCGAGACCGCCGGAACGGCCTTCTCCGCGGGCTGCGAGCCGACCGCCGGCCCCATAGGCAGGCTCGTGAGGGAGGCTCTATCCGGCGCGTTCGACGCCAGGCCCGAGACGGTAGCCAGGCTGTTCGCCGCCGACCGAGGCGAGCACCTGCACGGCCCGGGCGGAGTACTTGAGAGGACGGCTCGAGGCGAGGTCGTCGTGAGCGATCGTTACCTGTTCTCGTCCCTCGCCTACCAGGGCCTGACGTGCGGAGAGGCGCTGCCGGCCTCGCTCAACGAGTCGTTCCCATTGCCCCAGCTGCTCCTCTTCTTCGAGCTCGATCCGGCCGTGGCGGCCGAGCGGATGGCCGGCAGGAAGGCGCTCGATATATACGAGAACCTATCCTTCCAGAACCGCGTCGCCGAGGCGTACCGGGACGTCATACGCTCGTTCGAGGACGGCGGGATGGAGATAGCGAGGATCGACGCCTCGGCCCGGCCGGACGACGTGGAAGCCGCCGTCTGGTCGGCCGTATCGCCCGTCCTCGGCCGCGTCGCCGGACGCTAGGGCTATTCCCCTCGCCGCGGCCGGCCGATACTGATAGGGTATGAAACGATTCTCCGCGTTCCTCGTCATCCTACTGGCCTCGGCTATGGCGCTACCCGGCTACCCCGTCTATTTCAAGGAACAATACTACAAGCTCTACCACGCCCATTACGTGCAGTATCCGGACGATACGATAGAGAACATCTACTGGCTCGAGCGGGCCATCGCGGCAGACTTCTGCAACCCGCTCTACGCCCTCTCCAAGATAGAGGACAAGCGGCAATGGGAACGGTATCGCTACCTGTTCAACATGCACCTGGAGCTCAAGATGATAGAGCAGCACCTGTACCTCGGCTCCAAGTTCGATAAGAGGGTCGCGTACTTCTATAACGCGCCGTGGAAACGCGAGAACCTGGAGAGCCTGGCTACCGCCGAGACCGCGTACAAGGCGGCCCTCTCGTATTGGGCCAGCGCCAAGGAATGGGCGGCCAAGGCGGAGGGCATCCGATTCCTCTACCTGCCCGACGTGCAGTTCTGGGAGGACGAGGCGTTCAGGATAATGGACGGCCAGCTGGACTACGGGCGGATCATAGGCCGGGAGCTCGAGCGTCTCGCCAAGGTCCGCTCCGATTTCGAGGCTATGGACGAGGCGAGCTATTGAGCGGCCCTACGGCCTCCCTGCTCGTGATCGGCGGCGACGCCCCGCCCTTCTCGGCCGTTGAGCCGCGGCTAGGCGAATTCTCGTTCGTATGCGCCGCCGATTCCGGCCTCGACACGCTACGCGCGTGGGGACTGAGGCCCGACCTCGTCGTAGGCGATATGGACTCCGTCTCCGACCCGGCCCTGCTCTCGGGGTACGGGGAGGTCCTGGCCTTTCCCCGCGACAAGGACGATACCGATACCGAGATAGGGATAAGCGAGCTTCGCCGCCGCGGCTACCGGCGGGTCGTGCTGGCCGGAGGCGGCGGAGGCCGGCTCGACCATCTCCTAGCCCTCCGAGCCCTCCTCGAGCGCCCGAACGGACCCGACGAGTGGATATGCTCCGGGGAGCGGGTGGTCAGGATCGACGAGCCGAGCGATTTTCTAGTGGAGCCGGGCTCAATAGTATCGGTGTTCCCGCTGGCCGCCGGGGCGTCCGGCATGAGCAGCGAAGGGCTTAAATGGCCCCTTGACGGCCTGTCCTGGGATCAGGGTCACTTCGGGATCTCGAACGTGGCCGTCTCGGGCCGTATTCGCGTCGACCCGGGCTGGCGGCCGCTCTTTATAGTCCTGCCGCTTCAGGGTCGAACCGTTTCTTAGTCCAGCCGTTTCGCGGTGCTCCCGTTTTCTTTCGTCGCTCCTTAAGCCTGCGCCCTCGCGGCGGCTTCGGCGGCTTCGGCGAACCGAGCGCGCAGGAGGCGCCGCGTCTCCAGAGGATTCTGCACGAGCACTCGGCTACCCGCGAGGAGCTCGGCTATGCCTATCTCGCGCGGGTAGCGCGGAATGATATGCAGGTGCAGGTGGTCGATGCTCGCCCCCGCGACGAGGCCCATGTTATAGCCGATATTGTATCCCGCGGGCCCGTGGGTCGAGTCGAGCATGTCGAGGCAAAGCCTCGAGAGGGCGTCGATATCGGCGCGTTCCTCGGCGGTGAGCTCGCGGACGTCGCGCGCGTGCCGGCGGGGGAACACGAGGAGATGCCCCGGATTGTACGGATACAGGTTGAGCGACACCATCGACGAGGCCGTCTCGTGGACGACGAGGCTCGGCACCTCGCCCGAGCCGTCGCGGACGAGGCAGAGTATGCAGCCGTCGGGTTTCTTGCCCGTCAGGTAGTCGAGCTTATCGAAGTTGAAGAAGTAATCCATAGGGTCACTTGCCGGCTGCCGGCCGGGGAGGGATGCCGGCCTGGATGGCTAGATAATCGACGAGGGCCGGATATCGCTCGAGCAGCCGACCGTAACGCTCCAGCGCGTCGACGCGGACCTGGTCCGACGCGGCCTTTGACGAGGCGTCGGCGAGCGCCGACTCCATGGAAGAGGAGAATTTCTCCATGTAAGCCGAATAGAAGCGCCTCGCCTCCTCGTAGAGCCTCGGATCTGGCGAGCGCGCGGCCGTGATAGTCACTCCGCGCACGTCGAGCAGGGGATGCTTCGCGGATACGGCCAGCGCTAGCGAAGCCTCGTCGGGAAAGGCCGCCGTCGCGGAGCCCAGCGACGAGCGCAGCGCCGACGCGGCGAGGTCCATCTCCGACTCGAGCCAGGCCGAAAGCTCGGCATCGTCCTCTACGCCCCACCTGCCGTAGAGCTCGGGTAGCGCCTCCGGCTTGGGGGCCGCGAGGAGCCTGACCGCGAAGGAGTACGAGAAATCGGGCTCGCCCGCCATGAATGCCGAGTAGGCCTTTGCCGAGGGCAGCTCGCCTGATATATCGAGCCGGCGCTCGGCCATCGCGGGAGCGAAGCTGACGAGCCGCGCGTTGGTAGGAAGGAAGGCGAGCGCGCTCCAGCGGCCGTCCCCGGGGGCGACGACGATCGGGTCGACTCCTCCCGTCTTGGAAACGAGCACCGCGTACCGGCCCGGCTTGACCCGCAGGGGCAGCCAGCCTATGAGGAATACGGCGCATCCGATGATGGCGAGCGTCGTCAAGGTCCAAGCGAATCGTCTCATTACTATGGTTATACATTAAAACCGCGCTTCGCGCCACCTGGACTTGCGCGCCCCGGCGCGAGCGGGATACAGTGGGCCCATGTCGGAAGAGCGCGCCCTCTCTATCAGCGAACTGACCGGGATCGTCAAGAGCCTCCTCGAGGAAGCCCTGCCGGATATACTCGTAGAGGGCGAGATATCGAACTGGCGGCCGGCCTCCTCCGGGCACGTCTACTTTACCCTGAAGGACTCCCAATCGTCACTCCAGGCGGTGATGTTCAGGGGCCGCGCGGCGAGGCTGCCGTTCGCGCCCGCCGACGGAACCCTGGTCAGGGCCCGCGGCGCGCTAGGCGTATACGCGGCCCGGGGGCAATACCAGCTCGTCGTCGACTCGATGCAGAAAGCCGGCCAGGGCGACATCCTGGCGCTGCTCGAGGAGCGCAAGCGGGCGCTAGCGGCCGAGGGCCTCTTCGACGCCGACCGCAAGCCGCCCGTCCCGTCCTTCCCTACCCGCGTCGCCGTCGTCACCTCGCCTACCGGGGCCGCCCTGCGCGACATACTCTCGGTGCTGGGACGGCGCAACGCGGGGATCCGCGTCACCGTGCTGCCCGCGGCCGTGCAGGGCGCCGAGGCCCCGGCCGCCATCGTCCGCCAGATCGAGGTGGCCAACGCCTTCGGCCTCGGCGACGTCATCATAGTAGGCCGCGGCGGCGGTTCCATAGAGGATCTCCTCGCCTTCTCCGACGATTCGGTGGTCAGGGCGGTCGCCGGCTCGAGGATACCCGTCATAAGCGCGGTCGGCCACGAGATAGACTGGAGCCTCTGCGACTACGCGGCCTCGTTGCGGGCTCCGACGCCCAGCGCGGCGGCGGAGCTGGTCTCCGAGAGCGCCGCTTCCGTCGCCGACAGGGTATACGCCGCCTCCGATACGCTCGCGCTCAGCATGCGCGCCCGTATCGAGCGCGCGAGGCTCCTCGCGGAATCGTTCTCCTCCGAGCGGCTCGGGCTGAGGCTGGAGCGGGCGCTGCAGCCGTCCAGGCAACGCTTCGACGACGCCCTGGAGGCCCTGATCGGCGGCGCGAGGGAAGCCTGCGCCGAGGTCGGCCGTAGGCTCGCCTCGGCGGACGCCCTCCTGCGCGCGGCCGATCCCATGGCCGTCCTCGCCCGCGGCTTCGCCGTCGTGAGGAGGCACTCGGGCGGCGAAGCCGTCAGGGACGCCTCGGAGCTCGCACCGGGAGAGCCCGTTACCATTACGTTCGCAAGCGGCGCGGCCGTCGCCGATATCGTGGAGGTCAAAGCATGAAGAATTTCGAGGAACGGCTGAAGCGGCTCGAGGAGCTGTCAGTGCGCATCAGGGAGCCCGACCTGGCGCTCGAGGAGGCCATCGCCGTGTTCGAGGAAGGCGTCAAGCTATCCAAGGGGCTCGAGAAGGACCTCGAGAAGATCGAGGCGCGGGTAGAGATACTGCTTAACCAGCCGACGCTCCCCGACGGGAAGCCGGAGCTAGGCCTATTCGATCCCGACGGCGAGTAAGGGCAGCACGAAGGGCACGAGGGAACGGTCGGAGTCGGAGAGGTCGAGCAGGCCGAGCTCGGCCGCGTCAGCCCATCGGGCCTCGACGTGCTCGCTGAGGACTGGCGGCTCCCCGTCGAACGAGACGAGCAGGGCCGCCAGGTCGTAGCGCTTCCCGCCGTGCTCGAAGCTCGCCTGGCCGAGCGTCGCCCCTACCGTGACGCGCAAGCCGAATTCCTCGTCGAATTCACGTACGGCGGCCTCGCCGTCGGTCTCCCCCGGCTCGCATTTCCCGCCGGGGAATTCCCATTTCCCGCCCATCTCGCCGCCCGGCGCCCTTCGCGCCATGAAGACGCGGTTTCCCCTGACGGCGACCCCGGCTATGGAGCGCATAGGCCTATAGGAAGAGGATGTTGGCGAACAGGAAATGGACCACGCCGCTTACTATGGAGACGATGCCCACGATGCGCCTATTGCCGACTAGGATAGAATCGATCTTCTCCAAGGCTGTGGTCGTTACGTTGGAGTTGGTCTTATAGAATTCCAATAGGAGGGAGAAGCCGGAGGCCATGCCGGCCAGGGACGGGACGAGGTCGCCGACCACGGGGATGTCGCCGCGCATGACCGTCAGGAGCTTGAAGAATCCTACCGCCGTGCAGAGTATGCCGAGTACCAGCCGCAGGGTGCCGTCCTTGAGATACTCGCGAATACCGTCGAATTTCGTGCCCTTGGGCTCGGTCTGGAACGAGACGAGGGCGTAACCGGCGACTATATTCAAGATAACGCTCAAGAGATAGAATTGAACCATGCCGCCATCCCCTTTCAGCTTAAAAAAATACCATAGCGAAAAGCGCTAGCGGGGTCAAGCTCACTCGACTTTCACTTCGAGCACGGCCTGCGCGTCGCCCCCGGCCTCGGCCGCGGCGACTGCGCTCGCGACGACGGCGACGCGCGGGGGCTTGCTCTCAGCCGCGAAGCGTAGCCGTAGCTCCTGCTCGCCCGATTGGAGCAGTCCCAGGGTCGAGCCTATGCCGTCGCCCGTCTTTATCTCTATGACGGAGCCGGGCGCCGCCTTTGCCGCCCTGGCGTACCACGGCGCGGACCGCTTGACGCTGACGTATACGTAGCCCTCGAACCACATGGCGGTGGCGGAGAGCGTGGTCCCCGCCACGCTGCCAGAGCTTCTCGATCGCTGAGCGTAGCTTACGACGAGGCCCGCGACGGCCATGAACAGCACCGCGAAAAACAGGTAGCGAAGCGATCTCGTCGCCGTGAGCGACCGTATGAGGCCGGGGCGCTTGGCCCCGTAATGGTCGACCGTGAACCGGGCGTTATCGCTGGCCTTCTCGAGCCGGCTCTCGCGGTTGTAATAATAGACGACCTGTCCCTTATCCTTCGTTTCCATGCGCGTCCCTTCTTGAAATGCGGGCGGCCTCGGGGAGCAATCCCTCGGCCTCGTAGAAGCCCTTATACGCGGCGGCTCTCCCCGCTAGGCCGTGGACGAGAGTAGCCGCTACGGCGGCGTCCCAGGCGCCCGCGCCGCGGGCCAGGAATCCGCCCGCGAGGCCCGCCAGCACGTCTCCCGAGCCGGCTGTAGCGAGGCCCGGGTCCCGGCCGTCCCAGACGGCCAGGCGCCCGTCGGGATCGCCTATCCAGGTGACGGAGCCCTTGAGCACGACGACAGCGCCGAAGCGCGCCGCCGCCTCGGCGAGCACGGCGGCGGTGTCGAAGCGAGCCCTCCGCGCCGCCAGCCCGAGCGCCTCAGGGTCGTCCGGGTCGGCTCCCATCGCGACGGCCGCCAAGGGCGCGAATTCGCCGGGGTGAGGGGTCAGCACGAGAGGCGAGCAGCGCGGAGCCTTCCCGGCCGACGCCAGCAGCCCGAGCGCGTCGGCGTCCAGCGCGAGGGGCATCGCCGCGTCCCATAGCCCGTCCAGGGCCCTGGCGTTGGGCTCGTCCGCGCCCCAGCCCGGCCCGGCGACGGCGGCCGTGAAGCGCCTCGAGCCGGGATCGGACGCGGGCCTCACCATCTGAGAAACCAGCGTCGCCGAAAGAATAGGCACGAGCGCCTCGCCCGTTAGGAGGGTCACGCTGCCGGCGCCGGCGGCCGAGCCCCCCCGGGCGCAGAGCGCGGCTGCTCCCGCGGAACCCGGCGATCCGGCGAATACGGCCAGGGCGCCGCGCTCGCCTTTATGGCAATCGGGGTCCGGCTCCGGGAGGAAGGCGCCCAGGTCGCCCGGCTCGAGGAGGACCGTCCCGGACCCTAGCCCCGCGGAGCGATGGAACACGCCGGATATCGGCACGATGCGCCCGCAATGCCGCCTATTGCCTTGGTAGAACGCCTCAGCCTTCAAGGGCTCCACGCATAGCGTCGCCGCGGCCCTGACGGGCGGCGCGGGGTCTGACTCGCGGGAACGGAGCGGCCCCAGGCCCGACGGTACGTCTATCGCTATAACCGGCCCTCGGGCGAGCGTCGCGAGGCGCGCGAATTCGGCGAGCTCCGGACGGGCGGGGCCCTTGAAGCCCACGCCTATCGCCCCGTCGAGGACCAGCCCGGCCTCGGCGACCGCCCGGGCGGCCCGCTCGTCCGTCGGCTCGAGCGCGGAAACGCCCGCGAGCCTCGCCTCGTCGAGCCTACGCCGGGCGACGGGCCCGAGCCGCGGGGAGACGACGGCGACTATGCCCGTCCTGCCGGAGAAGGCCAGCCGCCTCGCTACGGCCAGGGCGTCGCCGCCGTTATTGCCGCCCCCGCACAGCGCCACGGCGGGAACCGCCGAGGAGCCGAGCGCTACGCGGAAGGCTTCGTCCTCCTCGAGGAACCGCGCCATGCCTATGGCCGCCGATTCCATGAGCATGTCGTCGGATAGGCCGTAGCTCTCCTTCGTCGAGGCGTCTAGGGCGAGCGCCTGGGCGAAGCCGACGAGAGGCCTCACGGCGCGAGTCCACCGAGCATCTTGTCGAAGCGCCACCATACGAAGCGAGCCTCGTAGCGGGAGGCGAGCAGGGCCGACAGGATACCGTCCGGCGAGAGGGAGAACGAGGCGTAGAGCGTCTCCTCGGGGTCGATCATTAGGGAGAAGCGGCGCATAGTCTTGGAGCGGGTATCGAAGAGACCGTAGTACGTAGCGCCGTCGTCGTCCACCGCCGAGAGGAAGATCGCGCCCGCGGCGGCTCCGACGAGCTCCCAGGCCCTGGAAACGCCGCGCTCGTTGCGGCCGGCCATCGCCTCGAAGGTAGGCAGCTCGTAGCGCTCGACGTAGCCGCCGGTCGCGCCGTCCATGGCCCAGGCCCACGAGGAGGAGAATTCGATGCCGGCCTGCGTATGGGTCTCCTCGTCGATTATCTCCTTGAAGTAGTCTATCTTCAGGATGAGGCCCGAGCCGTCCGGGGAGGCGACGATCCTGTCGAGCGACGCGATGGAGCCGCTCTCCTCCGGGGGCCTGGGCAGGTCGTCACGCCTGATGGCGACGGTAGACAGGAGCCCTCCCCTCGGGTCGAACCTGAAGGCCGACCAGCCGGAGCCGGTCAGGGTAATGACGACGCAATCGTCGTTCGCGCTCATGTAGAGCCCCGTGATGCGAGGGAAAGGGGTCCCTCCGACGCCTTCCTGCCCCAGGTAATCGAGGTATTCGCCGTCGCGGGAGAAGCGCAGCACGACGAACTCGAGGCTGGCCTGCATGGCCTCGTCGTACGACCGGTGCGAATCGGGGACGCGGTCCTCCACGAATATGGTGCGCTTGGAGTCTACGGCTATCTCGCCTGGCGACAGGAACGGATACGGCTTGGCGATGCGCCCCTGCGCGGCCGGCCCGGCGGCGCTGGCGTCCGACTGCTGGAGCGTCAGCGGCGGCGGGTTACGCTCGGAATTATAGACCATGGCCAAGAGATCGCCGAAGGACGAGAGCGTGAGCACCTTCGCGGCGTTCCCGTTGGCCACGAAGAATATGCCGTCCCTCATCGCCAGGCGGGTCTTCTGGGGAGGGGCCTTGCCTTCCAGGTTGAACAGGTTGAGCTGATCCTCGAGGACGCCGTAGCCGAGAGAGAACAGCTGCTCCCGCCTTAGCTCGGTGACGGCGCGCGAATCGGCGCACGCGGAGAGGCCGGCTATCGCGAACGCCGCGCAGAGTACTCTAACGCCCTTGACCGCATTCCTCACGCGCAGACCTCCAGGCCTTTTCTTACTTCTCGTAGGATCCCGCGGCTCGCCGGCGCCGCCGGTAGCCTGGCGCTCCTTGACCGCTCGTCTTGAAAAGATATAGATTAACCGGCATGGCGTTCAACCCCCTAACCGCGCTCTTCGGCTCGAAGCGCGAACGAGACATAAAGACGCTCCTACCCCGCCTCCACGCGGTGAACGAGCGCGAGGCCTGGGCAATGTCGCTCAAGGCGGAGGATTTCCCGGCCAAGACCGCGGAGCTCAAGGCCCGCATAGCCTCCGGCGAGAGCCTCGAGTCGGCGCTTCCCGAGGCCTTCGCCCTGGCGCGCGAGGCCGCCAGGCGAGTGCTCGGCGAGAGGTCCTTCGATACCCAGGTGCTGGGCGGCATAGTGCTCCACGACGGCAAGATAGTCGAGATGAAGACCGGCGAGGGGAAGACCCTGTCGTCGGTCGCCGCCGCGTACCTCAACTCGCTCGAGGGCAGGGGCGTCCACGTAGTGACCGTCAACGACTACCTCGCCGAGCGCGACTCCCTCTGGATGGGCGCCGTCTACGCGTACCTCGGCGTCAGCGTCGGCGCCATACTATCGAACATGGACAACGACGCCAGGCGAGAGGCCTACGCTAAGGATATCACCTACGGCACGAACAACGAGTTCGGCTTCGACTACCTGCGCGACAACATGGCCATGGAGCCGTCGAGGCGCGTCCAGAGGGGCCACCACTACTGCGTCGTCGACGAGATAGACTCCATCCTCGTCGACGAGGCGCGCACTCCGCTCATCATCTCCGGCGCCGCGGAGGACGATACCTATAAGATTAACGAGGTAGTCAGGCTGACTCCCCAGCTCGTCGAGGTCGAGAAGGACCCCAAGACCGGCGAGTACCCCAAGGAGGACGAGGGGGAGCCCCTCGTAGGCGACTACAAGATAGAGGAGAAGAGCAAGAAGGTCTCCTTCACCTCCGACGGGCTGGCCAAGATGGAGACGGCCCTCCAGAAGCGGGGGCTCATCCAGGGATCCCTCTTCGACGAGCAGAACTTCGAGTTCGTGCACTACTTTACCCAGTCCGTGCGCGCCCGGGAGCTCTTCCACAAGGACACCGAGTACGTGGTGCAGGACGGGCTCGTGCAGATAGTAGACGAGTTCACGGGCCGCATCCTCCACGGGCGCCGCTACTCCGACGGGCTCCACGAGGCCATCGAGGCCAAGGAACGCATCAAGATAGCCCGGCGCAACCGAACCCTGGCGACCATCACGTTCCAGAACTACTTCCGCCTGTACGACAAGATAGCGGGCATGACGGGCACCGCCGAGACCGAGGCCGTGGAATTCCAGAAGATCTACGAGCTCGACGTCACGGTCATACCGACGAACAAGCCGGTCGCGCGCCTCGACGAGGACGACCTGGTGTTCCTCAACGAGTCGGAGAAATTCGAGGCCATCTGCGACGAGATCGCCGAGGCCCACGCCAAGGGCCAGCCCATGCTGGTAGGCACCGTGAGCATCGACAAGTCGGAGCGGCTGTCCGCCGCCCTGACGAGGCGCGGGGTCAGGCACGAGGTGCTCAACGCCAAGAACCACGCCAGGGAGGCGACCATCATCGCCGAGGCCGGCTCCAAGGGCGCCGTGACGATAGCGACGAACATGGCCGGGCGCGGTACCGATATCAAGCTCGGCGGCAACCCCGAGTACCGGGCCCGCAAGAAGGCGGGCACTAACGCCGACGAGGAGACGTTCCGCAAGGCGCAGGAGCAGGAGTACGAGTCGTGGCGCAAGGACTACGAGGAAGTGAAGGCCGCCGGAGGCCTCTACGTGCTCGGGACCGAGCGGCACGAGTCGCGCCGTATCGACAACCAGCTCCGCGGGCGCTCTGGACGCCAGGGCGACCCGGGGCGTTCGCGCTTCTTCATCTCCCTCGACGACGACCTGATGCGCCTCTTCGGCGGCTCCAACCTCAAGGGCCTCATGATGAAGGTGGGTATGAAGGAAGGCGAGCCCATCTACCATCCCCTCCTTAATAGGACGATGGAGAACGCCCAGAAGCGCGTAGAGGAGCGCAACTTCGATATACGCAAGCACCTGCTCGAGTACGACGACGTGCTCAACCAGCAGAGGAAATTCATCTACGACCAGCGCGATACCATAGTCAAGGACGGCGACCTCGCCGCGCGCGTCGTGGGAGCCGCCCGCGAGATGCTCGACGTATCGCTCCAGCGCTACGAGGACGAGCTCAAGTCGGACCAGAAGACGGCCTACGGCTCGCTGCAGGACGACCTCAAGACGTCGTTCGGCTTCGTACTGCCCTTCAAGTCCGACGCTCCCGAGGCCAAGCGCATCGACGACCTCAGGGCAACGGCCCTGGCGGAGCTAGACCGCGACCTAGAGGAGAAGCTCGCCATGGCCGGCGCGGCCAATCTCAACCATTTCCTGCGGTGGAAGTACCTGGCCGCCATCGACCAGAAATGGCTCGACCATCTCGAGAACATGGAAGCGCTCCGCGAGGCGGTCTACCTCCGGCATTACGCCCAGAAGAACCCCCTGCTCGAGTATAAGCTCGAGGGCTTCGAGCTGTTCGACGTGATGATCGAGGATATACGCAAGAGCGTGGCGAGCACCCTATACCTCGTACGGATCCAGAAGCAGGAGGACAGGAGCATTCGGCCCGTGGCCTCCGGCGGGCAGACCCGGCACGACGAGATGGGCCAGTTCGGCGGGGCTGCGGCCGGAGCCCAGGCGGCCAGCGCGGCCAGGGCCCAGGCAGCTTCCGGAGCCATGGCCCAGGGCTCGGCCCCGAGCAACGCTACCGTGGTGCGCAGCTATCCCAAGGTCGGCCGTAACGATCCCTGCCCCTGCGGTTCCGGCAAGAAGTACAAGCACTGCCATGGCGCCTAATAGGCGTACCGCGTTTTTTTTACGCAGAGCCACAGAGAAGACGAGATAGGAAGAATACTAGGAAATTTAGGTACGGAGCCACAGAGAAGACGAGGAAAAGAGTGCGAGAAAGAAAGAGAGATGCTACGTTTTCTTACTATCCCGGCGCTCTTGACTTCCCGCTTCTCGTAGTACCTGCGTCTCTGCGCAAATTCTCCCTATCTTCTCTATTTAAAAATGTTCTCTCGCCTCATCTTCTCTGTGTCTCTGTGTTAAGATCCTTGAGCAAGGCCTTCCATGTCGCTTAATTGGCGCGAGATCGAGCTGGTACTCTCCGAGCTCGATCTCGTCGGCGCTCAGATTCAGAAGGTCGTCCAGCCCTCCTACGATACCCTCGTCCTGTCGTGCTATAAGCCCGGCGTCGCGACCGAGCTCCTGCTCTGCGTCGCGCACGGAGCGTGCCGGATCCACTCAACGAGGATGCCCGTCCCCAAGGCGGAGAAACCCCAGCGCTTCATGGAGCTCCTGCGCTCGCAGGTCAGGGGCGCCAGGATCGAGTCGATAGGGCAGCTCGGCTCCGAGCGCATCGTCATGATACGCGTAGGGCGGGACGCCGGGGAGCGGATACTCTACGCCAGGCTCTGGTCCGGCGCGGCCAACGTGATCCTGTGCAAGCCGGACGGGGAGATCATCGACGCCCTGGCCAGGAAGCCGTCCAAGGGCGAGCTTAGCGGGGGTCGATACGCCCCCGAGCCGAGCGGAGCGCCGCCCAGGGAATTCGCCGTCCGCGACTTGCCGGGGGGTGGCTCCTTCAACGAGCGAGCCGACGCATTCTACGCCGAGAACGGCTCGGAGCTATCGCGCGTCGCCCTCCTCGAGCGGGCGCGCAGGTACTTCGCGCAGAGGCGCGGCCAGCTCGACGCGAGGCTAGGCGCCCTCAAGAAAGCGGCCGCCGAGTACGCGGGCGCGGAGCGATACCGCGAGCTGGGCGACATCCTGATGGCGAACCAGGCGGCGAAGCCCACGGGACAATCGCTGGTCGCCGAAGATTTCTACCGCGGCGGCGAGGTCGTCATACGCGTCGACGCCTCGAAGGGCGTCGTTGAGAACGCGAGGGCCTACTACGATAGATCGAAGAAGGCCCGCTCGGGCGCCGTGGAGACGGCCGCCGAGCTCGACGAGCTACGGAAGTCGATCGAGTCGCTTGAATCGGAGCGCGAGCGCGTCGAGGCGACCGAGAACCCCTATGCCATACGCGCCTTCCTCGCCAAGCGGAAATCGGCGCCGTCGCAGGCGCCCAAGCGCTTTCCAGGCCTGTCGCTCGAGCGCAACGGGTGGCTCATCCTGATAGGGCGCTCGGCCGCCGAGAACGACGTCCTCCTGCGCCGCCACGTCAGGGGCAACGACCTGTGGCTCCACGCGCGCGACTACTCCGGCTCCTACGTATTCGTCAAGGCCAGGCCGGGAAAGAGCGTTCCCCTGGAGATACTGCTCGACGCCGGCAGCCTGGCGCTGTACTACTCCAAGGGACGCTCGTCGGGGGCGGGAGACCTCTACTACACCCAGGCCAAGTACCTGCGGCGCGCCAAGGACGGCCCCAAGGGCCTCGTCCTCCCCACCCAGGAAAAGAACCTTCGAATACGGCTGGAGGAACCGAGGATGAGGGAGCTCAGGCGCCTGATCGGCAAGGACGACGGCTAGGCGGGCGCTCGGCTAGGCGGGCGCGCGTTCAGGAATCCGCGTCCTTCGCCGAGCCGACCGGCTGAGACGACGCCCTGGACGGCTTGGATGCCTTGACGATCAGCGCCCCGTCCTTCTCCCGTATCCTCACCGTCGTCCCGGGAGGGCAGTTCCCCTCCACCACGGTCGCTGCCAGCGGATCCTCTATGAGCTTCGTGATGAGCCGCCGCATGGGCCTGGCCCCGTACGCCTCGTCGTACCCGTCCGTGACGAGCCTGTCCACGGCCTTCTTATCCAGTTCCAGGGCTATGCCCCGCTCCGCGAGCCGGCGCCTCAGGCGGGATAGCTCGAGCTCCAGCACGGCGCGAACCTGGTCGCGGTCCAGCGGATGGAATACCACCACCTGGTCGACGCGGTTGATGAACTCGGGGTTGAAGAGGCGCTTTAGCTCGGCGAGCGCGGATGACTTGACCGCCTCGTAGTCGAAGCGCCTGCTTTCCGAGCCGAAGCCTAGCCTGGCTCCGCTGACCAGCTCCCTCGTCCCGGCGTTGCTCGTCATTATGACGACCGTATTGCGGAACGACACGGCGTGGCCGAGGTTGTCCCTGAGCTCGCCTTCCTCGAGGAGCTGGAGCAGCAGGTTGAACACGTCGGGATGGGCCTTCTCTATCTCGTCGAACAGCACGACGCTATACGGCTTGCGCCGTACGCGCTCGGTGAGCATGCCGCCTTCCTCGTACCCGACGTAGCCGGGCGGCGATCCGACCAGGCGGGCCGCGTTGTGCTTCTCCATGAAGTCGGACATGTCGATGCGTATCAGGGCTTCCTCGCTCCCGAACAGGCTCTCCGCCAGCGATTTCGCGAGCAGGGTCTTGCCTACGCCCGTAGGCCCCAGGAAGATGAAGGAGCCCAGGGGCCTATGCGGATCGGAGATGCCGGCCCTAGACCGCCTGACGGCCGCGGCGAGCGCCTTGACGGCGAAGTCCTGCCCTATCACCCGCCTATGGAGCTCCTCCTCGAGGCTGGACAGCCGCTCCGACTCTCCCTCGGCGATGCGTTCCACGGGGATACCGGTCATCTCGGAGACGACGGCCCTCACGTCGTCGACGCTCACCGTGAATCCGTCGCCGGAGACGGTCCTCGAGCGCAGGGACTCGAGCTCGGCCTTGAGCGTTCTCACCCTATCGCGGACCTCGGCCGCGCGCTCGTAGTTCTGCGTCGACACGAGAGCCAGCTTCTCCTCGGTCAGCCGCCTGATCTCGGCCTCGATGCCGCCGAGCTCCGTACCCCGGACGGGGTTCTCGACTTTCTTCCTCGCCCCGGCCTCGTCCATCACGTCTATGGCCTTATCGGGGAGGAACCGGTCGCTCACGTATCGATCCGCGAAACGGACCGAGGCCTCGAGGGCGTCGGGAGCGTAGCGGACGCCGTGATAGCGCTCGTAGCGTTCCTTGATACCGGATAGTATATCGATGGATTGCTCTATGGTCGGTTCCTCGACGAGGACGGTCTGGAAGCGGCGCTCGAGCGCGGCGTCCTTCTCGAAGTACTTCCGGTACTCGTCGAGCGTAGTCGCGCCGATGCACTGGAGCTCCCCGCGGGAGAGCGCGGGCTTGAGCATGTTCGACGCGTCTATGGTGCCCTCGGCGCTGCCCGCGCCGATTATGGTGTGGAGCTCGTCTATGAAGAGGATGACGTTGCCGGAGGCGGCGATCTCCTTCATGATTCGCTTCAGGCGCTCCTCGAATTCTCCCCGGTACTTGGTACCGGCGACGATGGACGCCATATCCAAAACGAGCAGGCGTTTGCCTATGAGGCCCTCGGGGACGTCGCCTCGGGCCATCTTCAAGGCGAGGCCCTCGACTATGGCCGTCTTGCCGACGCCGGGATCCCCTATCAGCACGGGGTTATTCTTGCCGCGCCTGGAGAGGATGCGGACGACGCGCCTCGTCTCCGTCTCCCTGCCTATGACGGGGTCTATCCTATCCTCGCGGGCCCAGGCTGTCAGGTCCCGGGAATGCTCGTCGAGGAGGGGCGTGGCGCCTCCGGCGGTTTTCTTCTGCTGCGCGGCCTGCGGGGGAAAGGGCGAGCGGATAGCCTGGGCGGGCCGGGGCTCGGCGCCATCCCTCGGCTCGTCCTTGGGGCTCGAGGAGATGAGCTTCAGGGCGACGCGGAGCTGCTCGTAGAACACCCCGTACCGCGTCAGGTACTGCTCCAGGACCGAGCCGCTCTCGCGAGCGGCCGCGATGACGAGATGCTCGGTGCCGATGTACTCGCCTTCCATTATCCTGGCTTCCTCGGCGGCGGCCTCGAGCATCGACTTGAGCCTCCTCGACAGCGGCGCGTCCCCGAGCAGGAAGCCGCCCTTTCGCCCCGAGGCGGCCCGCTCCAGCTCGAGCGTCAGCTCCCGCAGGTCCATCTTCAGGGAGGACAGCAGCCGGAAGCCGGTCCCCTCGCGGTCCGATATCACCGAGAGGAGCACGTGCTCCGGCGCCAGCTCGCCGGCGTGGAAACGCCTCGCCTCTTCCTGGGCCAGCACCGTCAGCACGCGCTGCGCGCGTTTAGTAAGTCCCTTAAACATCGTTATACCTCTCGGTGAACCGTATACCCGTGACAGCCAGCCTGAGGGCCCTCGCGCGCTCGGCGGCCTCAGGCTCTTCCTCGGACGAGACCTTATCCCGCTGGACCGTAGAAGGCCTGACCCGGAGCGACGACCACAGCTCCGTAGCCGACTCGAGGCCCATGCCTCCTAACGCTCCGCAGGCCAGGCCGAGCCTGAGCCCCGAGACTATCTCGGCCGCCTCGTCCCTCGATACCAGCCTCGCGCCGGCGGCCCGGCCGGCGGCCCGGCCTACGACGTCGAGGATATCCCAAGGGCTCCTCGCGAGCAACTGCTCGCGGGCCCGGCGCTCGTAATCCGCCAGGGCCTTCGCCGCGACGGCCAATCTCCCCATCGCCTCGAGTTCCGGGTCGCGATGGGTCGACGGGAGAGACAGGTCGAACAGCGCCCCTCCCGCGGAGGCCGTATTGGAGTAGGCGCCCGCGACGATGAAGCCCGCCTCGAGGGCGCGCTTCAAGGCCGTCTCGGCCAGCCCCGAGATGACGAGCGCGGGCATATGGAGCGAGAGGGTCGCCTGGAGCCCGCTACCGCAGGCCGCGGCCTCGGTCATGATGAAGCCGAGGTCCGGGTCGAAGGCCCATTCGCCGCCCGAGGCCCCCGACATCGAATCGTCGGCCGCCGACGCGTCTTCCCAGGCCGCTTCGAGGTCGAGCCCGGGCCGGCACGCGCGGAACGACACGTGGTTCGCGTCGTTGACGGCTATCCAGAGGGGCTTGCCCGGGCTCAATACGGCGTAGTGATCGTCGTCTAGCAGGTACGGGCGGGAGTACAGTTCCCTCTCGGCCAGGTTGGACCTGGAACGGCCGTCCAGATCCCCTATCCTCGCGACCTCGAAGCCGCGGCCCCTGGCGGCCCCGCATAGCCTCGCGGCGATCTCCGAGGCCTCGTCCCTGCGCAGGGCGTGCGGGAAGCGGCGGCCCTCGAGGTTCCTATCCAGGGCGACGTAGGAGCGGACGACGACGTCGAAGGCGTTATGGTCTCCCGCGGGAAACGGCCTGGAGGCGGGCCCTGATACTGTCACGGGCCGGGCCTCTCGGCGGCCGCCCTGAGCCTGTCCCGTATCTCCGCGGCCGCCTCGAAGTCCTCCGCGCTGATGGCCCGCTCGAGGGAAAGCGACAGCGACTCGGGCGATTCTCCGTCGGCGCCGCGATGGACCGCCTTCCTCGAGACCTTGCCCTCGTACGGGCCGCCTACGCCCGCCTGCCTGAGGGCGGATAGTATCTCCGGCCTAAAGGCCTTGGCGCAGGCCGAGCAGCCTAGCCGGCCGGTGGAGCGCAGGCGCTCGGCGGTCCATCCGCAGGCCGGGCATGACCTCGGACTCGCGGCTCCGACCCCGCTCAGCATGGAATCGAAGCGCGCGCCGAGGCCTTCCCCTATGACGGCGTGCCCCCCGGCCACGGCGCAGGCCCTGCACATGCGCAGCTCGCCGCCCGAGCCGTCGGGCTTTATGAAGAAGACGCTATCGCTCGATCCGCAGACATCGCATCGCATGCTATCTACTATATTGGATAATGCGCGCCGATGAAAGCGCTTTCTCCCGCCGCACTTGTCCCCGCGTCCCCGCGTCGGTATCATCTATACGCGGGCCGCGCGCCCGACGAAAGGATCTACAGTGAAACGCTTCCTCGCGACCGCGATGGCGGTCTTTTCCCTTTCCCTCCCGCTTTTCGCCCTCGGCGGGAAGGAGCCAGCCGCCGAGGCTGCCGCTTCCCCCGCCCCGTCGGCCCCGTCGGCCCCGTCGGCCCCGTCGGCCCTCCGACCTATCGCGATCCGCGTCGGGGCCCTCAAGGGCCCGACCGGCATAGGCATGATAGGGCTCTTCGAAGCGCCCCCGAGCCTGCCCGACGGAGCGGCCGCGTCGTTCGAGGCCGTGGCCTCGGCGGACGCCATGGCGGCCAAGCTGCTCTCCGGGGAGCTCGACGCGGCCGTACTGCCCGTGAACATGGCTGCGAAGCTATACAACTCGGGCCTGCCGTATCGGCTCGTCGCCGTCGTGGGCAACGGCATGGTAAAGGTCGTGACTACCGATCCCGCCATCCGGTCCATCGCCGACCTGCGCGGCCGAGACGCCTTCGTGGCCGGCCAGGGAGCGACGCCGGAATACCTGCTGCGCACGGTGCTGCCCAAGGCCGGCCTCGACCCTTCCGCCGACTTGCGCCTGATCTTCAGCATGCCGTACCCGGAGATAGCCGCCAGCGTCGTCGCGGGCCGGATCGACCTGGCGGTCCTGCCCGAGCCCTTCGCCACCCTCGCCCTCAAGGGCAATCCGGCGGCCCGCGTGCCGTTCTCTCTCTCGGCGCTCTGGACCGAGGCCACTGGCCAGGCCGACTACCCGATGAGCGTGCTCGTCGTACGCGCGAGCCTCGTCGCGGACCGCCCCGGCGCGGTAGCGGCGCTCATGGACGCCTACGCGGCCTCGATACGCGGAGCGCTCGCCGACCCGTCCGCCGCCGGCCTCCTGGTCGAGAAGCACGACATGGGCTTAAAGGCCCCTATCGCGGCCGCGGCGATACCCGCCTGCGCCTTCGTATTCATCCCGGCGGCCGAGGCCCGGCCGGCCGTGGAGGCGCTGCTCTCCGTGTTCCTGGCGGCCTCGCCCGCGGCTATCGGCTCTAAGCTTCCCGACGGAGGCTGGTACGCGACGGTCAAGCGCTAAGGGCGACGGGCTCCTGGCCATCGCCGTCATATTCGCGGCCTGGAAACTGGCCGCGATAGGCGTCGGGGCGGATATAATACTGCCTCCGCCGGAGCGAGTGCTGTCGTCGCTGGCGGCCATAGCCTCGACGCCGCGTTTCTGGGCCGCGCTTGGGGCGACGGTCCTCAGGGGCCTCGCGGCCTTCGGGATCTCCATGACCCTAGGCTCGGCGATAGGCTTCGCCGCCGGGGTCTCGCGCCGTTTCGAGGCGCTCGCGGCGCCAGGCCTCACGATCGTACGCGCCACGCCGGTGCTCGCCGTCATCCTCATCGCCCTTATATGGTTCCCCTCGGGCGTCGTGCCGGTATTCGCCGCCGTCGTCATGGCCTTTCCGGTCGTCGCCGCCGATATGGCCGCGGGCGTGCGATCGGCGGACCCTCGGCTCCTCGACATGGCGCGCTCGTTCGGCGTTGCAAGGCGCGACGCGTCGCTGTTCATACGCCTCCCGTCGGCCATGCCCCACGCGGTATCCGCGGCGAAGAACGCCGTCGGCCTCTCGTGGAAGGTCGTAGTCGCCGGCGAGGTCCTGAGCCAGCCGCGCGACGCGCTCGGCACGGGCATGCAGGGCGCGCGGATCATGCTGGAGACCGCCGAGGTCTTCGCCTGGGCCGCGGTCGGCGTGCTCCTCTGCGCGCTCTCCGACGCCGTCTTCGACACGATCTCGAGGAGGCTATCGTGGCCTACGAAGTAAGGGGCCTCAGGAAGTCGTACGGCGATAAGGAAGTCCTCGGCGGCCTCGACCTGTCCTTTCCGGAAGGCCGGATCACCGTCGTCCTCGGCCCCTCCGGCTGCGGCAAGACGACCATGCTCAATATCCTCGCCTCGCTCGACACCGACTTCGAGGGGGAGATCGTAGGCTTCGGACGGGACGAGGCCAGCTACGTGTTCCAGGAGGACAGGCTATTGCCTTGGATGGGAGCGGCCGACAACGTCGCGTTCGTGCTGCGGCGCCTGATGGAGGCTAGCGACGCTCGCCGCGTGGCGGAGGAGGCCCTCTCGGCGGTAGGGCTGGCCTCGTCCGTGGACGCGAGGCCGGGAGCGATGTCGGGAGGCATGAGGAGGCGGGTCGCCTTGGCCCGGGCCTTCGCCTACCCGTCGGAGGTGATGCTCCTGGACGAGCCGTTCTCGTCCCTCGACCTCAAGACGCGTATTTCGGTCATGGACCTCTTCCTCGACCTCAGGGCGGAGGACGGGCGCAGCGCGGTCGTCGTGACCCACGACGTGCGCGAGGCGCTGTACCTGGGCGACCGGATAGCGACGCTCTCCGACAGGCCCGCCAGGGCCAGGGACTCCTTCGACCTCGAGCTGGACCGGGCCGCCCGCTCGTACGCTAGCGGCTCGGCCGCGGAGATAGAGGCCCGCCTGTACGCGTCCATCCTTTCCTAGCCGGAACCGTCCAGCAGGGAGGCCAGAGCCGAAAGGAGGGCCTCCTCTCGGAACGGCTTGGACAGGAAGGCCTCCTTTGGCCCGCGAGGATCAGCGGCGACGTCGCCGTCCGCGGAGGCGCGCTCTTCGTCCTCGGAGGCGTACTCGATATTGCGAAGATAGAGCGCAGGAAGGTCCTTATAGGTTATCCTGAGCCTCGACGCCAGGACCGGCCCGTTCATCAGGGTCATCGCGTTATCGGCCACGAGTATATCGGGCGCGTGGGAGGGGTTCTCCGATAGCAGCAAGGCTTCCCCGGGTTGGCGCGCCGAGAGCACTCGATAGCCGACCCTATCTAGCAGGGCCTCTATTATGGCGCGAACCGAATCGTCGTTCTCCACGAGCAGTACCACTCTACCGTTCGCGGCGCCGTATCGGGAATCCCGCCACGACTTCGCGGCCTCCCGCTCGGCCGTCTCGCGTTCCTCCTCGGGGCCGCCCTGCCGGGGTACCTCGGCGCGCGGGAACAGGAGCCGCATCGTGGTTCCCACGCCTACGCTCGACGACAGGTCGACGCGCCCCTTGGCCTGACTGACTATGCCGACGACGGTGGAAAGCCCGAGCCCCGTGCCCCTGTCGGGCGGCTTCGTGGTGAAGAAGGGCTGGAAGATGCTCGCTTGGTCCTCGGGCGAAATGCCCGTCCCCTCGTCCGAGACCTCGATGAAGCTCCATTCGCCAGCCGGTATCTCGTCCAAGGCGCCGCGACGGGCCTCATCGATGCGCTCGACGCCCGTCGCTACGACGATGCGGCCGCCTTCCGGCATGGCGTCCCTGGCGTTCGCCACGAGGTTGACCACGGCCTGCTCCAGCCGGGCGCGGTCGGCGAGCACCGTGTCGCTCCCGTCGCCCGAGCGGATGACGAGCGTCGCCCCTTCGCCGACGATGCGCCTCATCATGCGCTCGTTGTCGCCGGCCAGTTCCGACAGGGAGAAAACGCTCGGCTTCGTCTCGTCGCGCCTGGAGAACATCAAGAGCTGCCTAGAGAGGGCGGCGGCGCGCTTCGCCGCGTGGTCGATGCCGTCCAGCTCCTCTAGGCCCCTGCCCTCGTTCTCGAAATCGGATCTGAGGAGCCTCGAATACCCCATGACGGCCGTCAGCACGTTGTTGAAATCGTGGGCGACCCCGCCTGCGAAGCGCCCTAGCGCGGATAGCTTCTGCGCGTGAACGAGCTGATCCATCAGGGTCTTGCGCTCCGTTATATCGACGGCTTGGCACTGGTAGGCCCTCGTCCCGTCAGGCAGCTCGATAGCGGCCGCGCTCAGCAAGGCCCAGGCCTCCCGGCCGTCGGCGCTCGTAACCTTGACCTCGCTCGGGCCGTACGCGTTGCCGTCCTCCATCGACTTGAGGAGCAGGGCGCGCTCCGACTCGTCGCTCAGGAACTCCTGCACGCTCGAGGCGCCCGCGGAGAACTTCGAGTACGCCCTATTCGACTCGAGTATGGTACCGCCGCGCTCCACGAGCATCGTCGCCGCCAACCCGTTCTCGAAAAGGCTCCGGTAGCGCACCTCGTTCCTGCGTAGCTTCCGCTCCATCGAGGCCCTGTACAGCCCTATGGAGATTGCGGTCTTGAGTTCCCGCTCGTCGTAGGGCTTGAGGATGTAGGCGTAGGGATGCGTCAGCTTGGCCCTCTCGATGGTAGGGCCGTCCGCGTAGGCCGTCAGGAGTATCACCGGTATGGCCCATCGCTCGAAGAGGACGGCGGCGGCCTCGACGCCGTCCATCTCTCCCTGGAGGTGGATATCCATGAGGACGAGGTCGGGCCTCGTCGCCTCGGCGGAGGCCAGGAGGTCCTCCGCCGCCGCGTATATGCCGGGGACCTCGTAGTCGTTGCGCTGCAGGAAGGCGCGGATATCGAGCGCTACGATGCGCTCGTCCTCGCATATCGCGATGCGGGCCTTCGGCTCGGGTCCTACGCTCATGGGCCGCCTACGACGCGGCCGCGGGCTTAATGCCGAGCTTACCCAGGGTGGACCGTAGCTTGAGCCTATCGATGGGCTTGACGATATAGGCGGTCGCGCCGCCCTTGAAGAAGGCTTCCACGACGTTCTTAGGATCCTTGAGGACCGTCGTCATGACGACCGGGACCTCTTTCGAGGGCGCTATCCCATGGCTCTTCTCGTCCTCGCGAATACGCTTGAGCGCTTCGTGCCCGTCCATCCTCGGCATCATGATATCGAGCATGACCAGGTCGTACGGATTCGACTCTTCCAGCGCCAGCGAGAACGCGTGGACGGCTTCCTGCCCGTCGACGACGACGTCGGCCTCGCCGTATTCCTCTAGTAGCTTCTGCATCATACGGCGACTTCCGAAATCATCCTCGACGATCAGTATGCGCGCCATAATTACCTCCGTTTATTCTCATGGATAGTGCGGTCGCGATACGCTTGTCTACGCCTTTACGGACATCGAGCGATATCGCGAGGGCCAGCTTGGCGCAGGCTACTGCGCCCGCGTCCGCGAAGCCGTCGTGATAGCGCTTCGCCATCCGCTCGATGGAAGCGGAGTCGCCGGCCGCGGCCGCGTCCGATATTGTAGACAGCATAATGTCGAACTCGTCTACGAGCCCGAGCTCGGCGGACTCGGCCGCGGATTGGTCGAGCAGGCCAGAGTAATCCCGTTCCGCGGAGCCGCTCAGCTTGGCCGCCGCGAAGCGTCGCGGCGTATAGCCCCGCGACGGCTCCGACGCCTCGAGCGAGCCGGCGCCGTGGCCGCCCGCCCCGCCCCCTCCGAGCGCGGCCGAAAGGGCGGCCGAGACGACGGCGAGGCTCGGGGGCGACGGCAGCGGCCCGTCCCCGGGCCGTTCGGGGGACCAATCGCGGGCGCCCGGCCCGCCTATCAGCACGAGCGGGCGGCCTAGCAGGACGCCCTCGCGCCTCGCGGGGT
>Ga0180008_1000416_pt1 | contig 37606 bp, 59 predicted proteins | sample MM_PW_MetaG_FD_121121 | JGI IMG/M metagenome (GOLD analysis project Ga0180008, IMG submission 121121) | Groundwater microbial communities from the Aspo Hard Rock Laboratory (HRL) deep subsurface site, Sweden - MM_PW_MetaG | ecosystem: Environmental > Aquatic > Deep subsurface > Groundwater... | reverse complement strand
GGGCAACGCTCTTGCTGATCAGGACCGGATCTGCTGAAAACAACATACGTCTGGCATCTAAGGCCAAGAAGCAAGGCTGGCACCTGGCGGCATCAGGGGAGGGACTCTTCGATGCGACCGGGGTGAGGATTGCCGGCGATACAGAATATTCAATCTACAAGGCGCTCGGCTTAACATGGCAACTGCCAGAGGAAAGAGAGGTGAAATGATGGCCGGTACAGTTGATTTAGACCAAACCAGGAGGGAGATCCGCCACACCTTCGTTCTCTGGGATATCGACGCCTCGGAGTTCGAGATAATCTGGGAAGAGGAGCGTAGCGGTACCAGGGTAACCAGACGGCCCGGTGTCACGGTCCGCTATATGAGGAATGGCCAGCAGTGGCAACAAATCGCTTGCTACGCATTCCCCACCCGGGCGAAGAATCTAAGGCAGTGTTTTCTGCTCCTGGAGCGGCTCAGGATCGCCGAGCAGCAGGGTGTCCAGTACCAGGGGCTGACATTCACAAAAGACATAGCCACGGCATCAACAGTGGCTACAGGGGCTTCCAGGAAGGAGGAGATCCTCGATGCTTATGATACGCTTGGTGTGGGCCCCGACGACCCGGTAGAGTTGATCAAGAAAGTTTACTCAAACAAAAGCCAGTACTATCATCCGGATAAACAAGGTGGGGATCAGGAGAAGTTCAAGAGATTGACCAAGGCCTATGAGCTGATTTTGAAAAGTAGGGGTGAGACATAGGTATTTCTCAAGAAATACCTCTACCCGACATACATTGTGACATTGAGTATATTGTCTCCGTAGACGAGTATTTTCATCCGTATTTCGTCTTGATAACCAACTTTATAAAAACCTATCATCCACTCCTTTCCTGGCCATAGATTAGTGAAACTGTATCTCCCGTTAGAGTTCGTGTAGGTGATTAACGGTTCAGGTTCGGTAAATATCCCCACTTCAACTCCGGGTAAGAGAAATCCTGTACGGCCGTCCTTCACAACTCCGGAAAGGTTGGCCAGGGGTGGCGCGATAGGTATCATGACTATTGGCCACTTAATGTCTCCGGGGCTTGGTATATATAGAGGAAGAGACTGACTCGTGTAGCCCGATTTAGTCAATGTCATTGTAACTAAAATATCGCCTGGTACAATGTCAAAAAACTCGTAGAATCCATCAGCGCCAGTTACCCGGGAGTCTCCGCCAAGTGTTATGGTAACACCTCCCAGTGCTTTACCTGTGTAATGGTCAGTTATATGGCCATAGAGGTGAGCTAAAGCTGGCCCAGCAACTGCGGTCATACTGAAATCCAGCAAATTATTGCCTTCAGCTAATGTAACTGTTCCTGTTTCTGTTGTATATCCGAGGAGTGAAAACTCGACCAGGTATGTTCCCGGAGAAAGGTCAGGAATTTCGTAGTAACCATTGTCATCAGTGTAGTCTTGATATTCTGACAATGGAGAAGGAATCCTTACTCGGACACCTGGCAGTGGCTGTCCATTTGACCTTACTGTGCCATAAAGGTTAACTGTACCTGGCGGTGGGGGTGGGGGAGCCGGGGTAGTAGGCTTATACCATGGCCAGTAGATTTGAAGAAACTCGGGCAATGGCGGGCCCAGGCGCCAATCTTGGGGCAACCAGTCTTCTAGCTTGAATTCCATTGGCATAGCACCACCTCCTACCCCGGGCTACTCTTCTTTTCCCCATTCTCAAGGTCAACGGAAAGTATTGCGAGCAGCTCTGCTAGCGTCATCTTATGCTTTTCCGCAATCGCCTTCAACTTCACTATACCCAAGCGATGTGGTATATCAAGCAGTACCTGCTCGGCAACAAGTTCGATTCCAGGGTTGTCTGCTTTCAGGTAGTCCTTTACCTCTCTCACTGCCTGCATTGCGCTCTCTGTTAACTCGTATGCAGAGCCTCTACGTGCCAGGACGGGATTACCTGCCAGAGTCTGGTCGACAAACGCAGCCCATATTACTTCACATTTCGTTTCCAATTTTGCCAGGCGCTCTGGAACCGTGCTAAGCCCCTTCAGCTGATTGCTTACCTCTCCTCGCCAGAAAGCAAACGCATAAATAACGCCCGCGAGCGAGATACCCGCCATGACCAAGGTTGCGATCCCCATCCCATTCGTCATCGGCTTAGCCAGTAGGTTTTTGGGGTTCTGGCTTTGCCTCCGAATAAATCACACATTATATCAGCCCCTCTCCTATCATCTTATGCCCAATATTACCTGATACTGCTCCTCCCCCTGGTGGCGCTGGAGTGTAGTCAACCTCGATGTAGACCTGGGTACATCTAACCGTTGCACCATCCTTACCGTCCCCCAAACCCTCCAATTTAACCCCTGCCTGGATAGCATCTATCAATGGCCAATCACTACCCCAAGCACCTCCTCCAGGCTTATTGTTGTACTGCGTGCTAAATGTATCCCAAGCTGCCCCTGGCTCATTGAGACCCCCTTCATACTCAACACCGCCTGTTTTGATTTTGGTATAAGCCCAGCGAAACGGACCCTCACCATAACATCTTATATAGACCTTTACGAAGTTTATAACGCCAGACTCAGTAGTATGATTCTGTAGAGCATAAAGGTCATAGCTGTCGAAAAGAGGATCCTCTGGGGCACAGTCGTCAAAAACCTGAGTAGCCGCCTCGTCTGGGATTACATCATCTACATTCAGATAATGATTGGGGCATGCCGCGCCAACCTCCTTAGGAATAGTGCACACATCGCCAGGAGCACTTGGCCTTATCAGCAACGTAGCCATACTATGTTCACTCCACCTACGTAAATGCTATCTCCAACTCATGTCAAAAGGAAATTCTTTGAGCTCTGCTACCAGGCCGTAATAGCCGTGCCCTGGTGGGCAAAAGGAGTAATACTTACCTTTTGAGACTTTGGCCTCTTGCAGAAACTCAGACACCGACCACTTATGTATACCCTGCTGATAGCGATTAAGCTGAGCACGAAGAGCCTTTTCTTTAGTCGCTTGCTGTTTGGTGGCATAGCAGGACACATTCCCATACAAAGCTTTACAAGGAGGAGTGTCTTCGTAGCCCTCACAAAAGTCACACTCGCCGTAGAACGGTCTGTACTCTTTGAAGGTATTAAACTTCATCTGTTTGTCAAATTCAAAGAACTCACCAATGGCGAACCCTAACTCTTGTAAGCCTTGAGTCAATTCGAGTCCCAGGTCTGCGTGAGTGGTCTTACCGAGCTTGCCTTTGCCAAAGTCAGCGTGAACTTCCCTGTAGGCGTCAACAACCTTTCTGCCTTCTAACAGTTTCTCTATATCTGTCATTCAACACCTCACACCGAGTACCAGATTCTAATTCCCATCTGGATGTCGTTAAACTGAATATTGGCCAGGTGAGCCTTGGCATTAAGCCACTGGAAATCGTAAACGTCATTACCATCTACCCTGGCAGCCACATTGTTATCGCCGACAAGAACATCGCCACCCTCTCTGGTCGTGGCAGCTATCTTGAACTGCTCGTCTACGAAGTCTATCGCAGTAACCCAACCCGTGTTGCCGCTATCGTCTACCTGTATCGGTTGGACCGCTGTGCAGTCTAAGCTATTCTCGGCAACGTTGGTGTTCTCCACCATCCTGAACTTCATCATCACCTTGGCTATGACTACAACAGCGTCAGCAGGCAGGTCATGAACTGTAACCGCAGCGCCTACGGCTGCAGTCACCTGTGCATTAGTGACGGCTTTCTCTTCCACTGGGTTACTCCAGAAGTCCAGTGGGAAAAGCATCCTGCCCTGGCTCGTTATTACGGCGGCAATCTCGGTGTCGATATATCCAGCGATGGCAGCCAGCGTAGCTTGGAGGTCAAAGTCGAGCTCGTCGAGATAGCCTGCCCTAACAGCTGTAAGCCTTGCCTCCAGGAGGGTCAGGTCGGCCTGGGCCGTTGCTATGTCAACAGCAAGACTGGCACCCGCTGGAACACCCATTCTGGCTAGTAATCTCTGTATCCAGTTAGTCATTTAACTCTTAGCCTCTGCGTAGTTGAACGTTCCACTGCAGGCCCCAGTGTTACCCACATCAGTTATGACCGTTATCCATATACCATTGGCGTGAACCTCTGGTAGCCCGAATATGTCCATGAGGTTCTGTATTCCGAGGACGGCGACAGGGACGCTATCAACCGAGGTAACTACTCCGTTCACCAGAGTCCAGAGTTGGAATGTTAGCAGTGTTCCTGTGCCGAAGTCAGTAACATTGACCCAAAGGCTTCTCAGCGCATAAGTCGTTTTATTTTTCGCGTCCAGGTCAACTATTCTGTTCTCGGCATCAGCAGCAGGTGGAGGGTTAGTAAGGATAGTATCTATCGCTGCCAGTGCAAAATCAGTGTCAGGTATGTTCTCGACATACAGCCCTTGTACTTTGATTGTAGCTGCTTCTGTGTATCTTTTCTCCATGATGCAGTGCCTAACGAGGTCTTCCATCACCGCTTTCCAGACGGCATTCATATTGGTGTAATCACCAATACCGACAAAGTAGTGGTCATAGAAGGCAGCGTAGGGAGTCGCTGCGCCATCGTCATCGCCAGCTAATAACCTGACAACCGTTAGATGGTTGCCTGTGCCAGTGGCTTCTTCCGCTATGGTTATGGCATTTGCTGCCTTTGTGTTCATGACATAGATATTGGCAGCTGTAGTAACTGTCAAATCACCCAGAGCCTGGGTGATAACCCACATGACAGTGTTATCCACTATCTCTATTTGAGTCTGGGCAGCTTCCGTGTGGGGAGTAGCGCCCATATTAAATACAGCTGAAGCTGCTATATCAGCACTGTGGCATATTATTGGAACATCTGCGTACCTCAGATTGGCCAGGTTAGCGACATCGGCAGCAACACAGCTTGCTGATACTATCATTAAGTCATAGGCACCGACCTCAAGGTTGCCAGCCACATCTGTCGGGTCAGCCAGAGTTACCACGGAGCCCGTGTCTAACAGCCATGCCTGCAGTGCGGTGTCAAGGTCAGCGTCAAGTGCTGAGGTATCGTGAACTACAACCAGAACATTAGTATGTGTGCCTAAGAACGCCTGCTTATGTTTGGCGAAGAGTGTAGCTAAGTCTCCTGCGTCAGTGGAGACACCTATTCGGGTCAACGCTGCGTTGACAAGTACTGTCAGGGCCGCGACTTCTGCCGGCACGAATCTGAAGGTGACGATCTTGTAGGGGACACCGATTGGTATGGCCGCGGCCACTCCCTTGTATGCTTTAGCCAGGGTTACCTCGCCGGTAACATTATCAAAGGCGGTAATATCCATGGAGTCAACATTTCGTGGTTGACCCGGGTAAATAACGGCGAGCATGGAGACGAAGGAGGTGGCCCCGGCGCCAGCCAGCCCGGCATCTATAAAGGAATCACCCGTTATAGCACCGGCACCGGTGGTAACTCCTTCTGTGGCTACCGTTCCCTCCCAGAGGGATTTCTGCTCGTCTAGCGGGGGCCTTTTGCCCATTACCATTATGTTCTATTCTCCCAAGTGAATGATGCAGTAACAACGGTCACTGCCTGCAGGAGGTCCAAATTCTCGATGAGCACCTTGAGGTATCCCGGGTCAGACAAGTATGGCTTGGTCTGCCTGATAAAGGTACCGGCAGCAAAGGCCGGAGACCAAGTATCAAAGTCCGCAGTATCGTAGCCCGCCCCATTAATATAATAAACATCATCAGTATTCCATACGTTGGCAGTCCCACCAGCCAGTACTGCAGTAACCGTGTTTATGGTATTGGCTGTGATAACCCCAGAACTACCGTCTGTAGAATTATTCACCGTTAACCCCACCAGTCCGTTTGGTATCGGGAAGTGAGCCGCCGCGTCTGTGAGGACAGCCGCTCCCATAGCACCGGTATGGGTACCTCCCTCACTATCACCATATGAAGAGATCACATGGACCCTAATGCCGGCAGTAGCCAGTGCATCATACATGGCCTCTACAGTGAGAGCTAGAGTTCTCTGGCAATAGCCCAAGTTAAGACCCATACAGTCATTCAGGGTAGTGGTTACCCCAGCCGCAATGGTAGCCTGGTTAAGCACCTCAGACAAACCCTTACCCCCTGCTGTTTCGGTCACTGGCAGCGGGTTGAGTGAGCTGATATCGGCTCCGCCACCAAGGACGGCTCTTACAATATCTCTTAAAACTTCTGCAAGCATAACTTGATCCTTAACCTAGTTTTTGGATTCGGGGAAGGGACCATAAAATATAGAGCTGGCCGCACTTCTCACAGGTAACGCTAGTCGTTGCAACTGGTTTCTTTTCCTCATGGCCACAGAACGGGCACCTGCATGTCTTAATGGTTGGCAACGGGGGAGTCCCCACAGGTTCAAGAAGGAAGGCAAAATCGACAGTGCCTGAAAATGGGTCGGTTGTGCTACGGTTGGTAATTGTCACATCCCAGGTGTGCGCTTGCGCTCCTGTCGGGTCGAAATAAGATGTACTTACGGGAACTAGCGCATTAAAGCCAAAATTAGCCCCTGGGCCTGACATTCCCGGCGAGCCTAAGAGGATGAGGCCAATGGGGGCGACGCTTAGGTAATGCCATATCTCAAGGTCCTGGTTGCCGGTCCACTCCCAAAGCATCAGGGTTGCCGAGTACCCCACTGGTATTACTAACCCGGTAGCTAGCCCAGTCTCTGAGTCAATCAGGTGGACTGTATCACCAGCTGCTAATAAAGGCTGAACCGTAGGATTGATATAAGGATGCGCCACCAGGTCGGTACAGGTAATTGCGAGGTATTTAAGCGACTCCCCGTATTTGAGGGCATAACCAGCCCTCTGCTTTGAAGAAGATACTTCCCTCGAGTAATCGGGCTTGCCTGTGCCTCTGGTTTCTACAACGAATGTCTCAGGCATCACTCAACTCCTATGATGGTGATGGTGCAGCTTATAGCGTGGGGAAAACCACCATCGCCATTTCTTCCAATAAGCCAGATATCCTCGCCTTTCGTGATGGGCTCATCAACCGTAAGCACGGGGGTGGCATCATTAAGCGCCACAAAGGTGTCTGTCTCGTTGGGGTAAATCCACGTATCTTTGTGACCGATAGCGATATCCACGAGGGCGTTGCATCCGTCCGGCCAGTGAGGGATAAGCTGGACTATCCTGCCAGTGATCGGCGAGGGCTTCCAGATTCTCTGGCCCTGGTTAACTAGCAGGGTTACCCTCAGGTTGACGTCTCTTGTTACTACAGACATAGGTGTTATGCCCTCCTTTTCGAGGAGTCTGTTTAGGGCAAGCTCAACACCGACAAGCTGGTTGTGGACGAAGTCCACGCGCTCATCGATGGAGGTCAACTCCTCAAAGGGTTGCCTTCTCGGTGGGTAAACCATGGTGCCCCCTTATTCGTGGTCCCAGCCTACAGACACAATACAGTTGATATCCAGTGTCACGATGGTCAACTCCATCTGCCCGAGGCACTTCACGTCTTTGAGTTCGTCCCGGATGGAGACGCAGGCCATCATCGCCACGTTTATGCTCAGACGGGCTATGGTTTGCAAGGCCGCAGCTGCGCCATTACTGGCATCCGTAGTGAACCGGTCGATAACCTGGATGACGGCATCCTGGGCTCCCAGGGCATTATCCACCATGATGAGGCTGGGCTTGACCTTGGCGTTTCTCTTCTCGGCCGCAAATACCTGGGGGCTGGCGTCCATGGTATGTACTAAACTGGGCATTATAAAACCTCCTTACCTCTAACTACCACCGCAGTTCAGAGTAATATCGAAGTGTCTTTGCCAATCTCGTCTGTTCCGCGTTTGGGGTGGGTATCTGGGTTAGCCGGCACTTGTTAACAAGCAGGCCGAGCACGCACTTCTCGAAATCTATACCGGTATCAACGAAAACGCGGAGGATAAGGGGCTCTATGTCCTTGACGAAATACATGAATATCCTCTTATCGTCATAGGGGCTGTCCTCTGGCTTTCGAGCACCGAGGTAGCGCAGGGTGGCTGAGGCGACATTGGGCGCCATGCTTGCCTGCTCCAGCCGTGATACTGCCTCCCCCGCGGGGATGAAGAAATGCACCATATAGTTCCCGGGCTTGAATCCGAGAGCCACCTCGTAGAGCGTACCCGTATTCTCGGGATAGATGTTTTCGCCCCCACCGGCATTCGACAGGTCCACATCGCGGTAGTCGTTAGTGGGCAAGCGGTAGGACAAGTCATAGGGGACCTGGTTCGTCTTCTCGATTTTGAAGAATTTTCCCGAGACGTAAGATAACTCGGCTGGCCACATATCGGTGAACTTCACGAAGTAGTTTTCTTGGAGGAGTTTGGGTACTCCTGGGGATACGGTGGCCTGTGCTGTTGGTTTTAGCTCGATCATACTTCTCCTCCCGTTTCTCTTCTCTCTCACAAGAGATAGGTAGTTGGTTATCCGTATTCTTTTAAGCCCCTCTGCCAGGGCAGTACTTATCCCGGTGGCAGTTGGGTCTGTTGAGAAGCTGTCGGTTGTTGCATCACTGCCTTCTGGGTATACTCTACCCTGCGGACAAAGAACTTGTGACACCCCTCCTCCGCACAGACATCCCAGAGTACTCTCATTACGGGGAAGGGTCGGATAGTTCCGGGAAGCTGGAGGGCAGTGAGCTTCTTCACATCCATGAAGTGGAGCTCCAGAACCCCCAAACCGGCCGGGAAGGAGTCTTGACTGATAACTCCCTGCTCCTTCAGCTCAGCCACATGTTCGGATACCAGACCTCTTTCACTTCCACAATCGGGGCATTTGTCGTGACACTCGAGGGGTTCTTTCTGGTGGCCATCGCCATTCATAACCATGTTGTTCCCTCCTCTATTCTTTCTTCTTTCTTTGAGGAGATGGAGAGTGAGGTAGAAGTACCCCACTCTCCAAACTCTATTCATGTTAACCTGTTAGCCTTAGGCGACTACGACTGTAGCACCTACATCGGCTGGTTTGTACCAGAGCACCCAGCGCATTGTGCCAATGGCAGCTGTAGCAACGAGGCCGAGAATTCCCGGAGCCAAAGCGACCCCGTTGGGGGCATCTTCCATCATGAGGTTCGATGCGAGATGCCCGTTTATCAGGGCATCAGTTGGGTCACCTGAGATAGTGACTACATCTCCCAGGGTGGCCGTTGTGATAGCGGTAGGGGTACAGAGAACCACGTCCGCACCGGCAACAATGGTTGGGGCGAGCTCAAAGCTGATGGTCTGGGCACCTCCGGGGGCCGCCGTTATGATGCCGATTAGGCCGGTCAGCAATACCATGCCGCCGGCGATAGTGAAGTAGGGGTCTCCCGGCGTACCCGTAATTGCCAGAGCCTCAGCCGGGCGGTCTACTCTAACTCCAAGATCAAGATCATCCCACCATGCCATGATTACCTCCTTGTGGTGACCTGAATTACCTTCCAGGCCTCCGGATTCTTCGTCTTATATCACAGTTACTGTGGCCACATCATCAATGGGTTTGTACCAGAGCACCCAGCGGTACGTGCCTTGGACAGCTGTAGCAATAAACCCAATGACCCCCGGGCCTAAGACAACTCCAGCCGGGGCAGCAGGCATCATCTGTTGTCTGGCCACGTGGCCACCTACCATAGCAACACCCGGGGCGCCTGTGATAGTGAGCAAGTCCCCCTCTGTTTGGCCATTAATGTCAAGAACAGCAGAGAGAACTGTGATTGCACCGCCGACAGCATCAGGTTCTAATGTAAACTGGCAAGTGTTTGCGAGTGCGGGAGCTACGGTACAGTAGCCGAGTAAGCCTGTCAGCCGTACATAGCCTCCCGCTACGGTGAAGAAAGGTGCTCCCGGTGAAGGGTCGATTGCCAGAGCCGCAGCGTTTTTGGTTACTTTAATCCCCAGACTAAGTTCATCCCACCATGCCATATTATCCCCCTTCGGATAAGCCCGGGGTTATAGTGAACCCCAGGCCCCCCAATTCTTAGTTTACGTTATGCCGCAACCACGTAGCCGGCATCGTCAAGAGGCTTGTACCACAGTGTCCACTGTATTTGCCCGGTTCCAGGAGCTGCACTGGATACGATCTCGATGTCACCTATTGGTATCATCAACGGCAGCGTCATCATGGGTAGCGCGCTGCCATTCGCGGCCGGTATCATTGCATCGGTTGGCACGCCTGTGATGGTAACCGCATTGCCCACGGTGTAACCATTAACATTAAGCGGAGCGCATAGTACCGTGGTAGTAGCCGTGGCTACAGTCGGGTTAGCCTGCAGGGAGACATTGCAAAGAGCGTTGACTATCTCCGTGATTTCGCCGACGATGGCGGTAAGCAGTACCCTACCACCCGCTACACTGAACATAGCTAGGCCTGCCGTTACAGCGAGCTGATACGTTGCCCTCTGGACCCTAATTCCTTGTCCTAGCTTATCCCACCAGGCCATGTTAGCACCTCCCGTAAGATTGGGGGGAGGGGTCAACCTCTCCCCCTAAATTCATTCGTTTACCTTATGCCGCAACTACTGCAGCACCTGTGTCAATCGGGATCCATTTAAGAGTCCACCTAATGGAACCCGGACCGACTAGGTTGCAGAGGAGTTCAATTGCCCCTATCTGGACGATAACGCCCATGGTCTGGGCCTCTACTGTTCCTGATGGAGCTGGGGGAATCATCGGGTCGGTATTGACGCCGGTGATGCCCAGAAGATCTCCTACCTGAAAGCCGTTCACGAGGAGAAGGGCACACATGTTACGGGCTGTGCCAAGGAGAGCAGCCGGGTTGGCGATGAGCTGAATACTCGAAGCCGTAGCACACGCTATGGTGAATTGACCCAGGATCTGGGTGACCATGATACGGCCACCGGCGACAGTGAAGATATCGTGGGTATTCGCGATAAGGGTCTCAGTCGCCCTCTCTGTTGTCTGACCGAGGGCTCTCCGACCCAGGTATATTTCTCTTAACCATCTAAACCATGCTCCCATGTCTCTAACCTCCTACGATTAGGTCTCGGCACCAGGTTCTCCCTGGTGCTGGCTCGGCAGCTATCTGCCGGTAAGGGAAACTCTCAATGATTAGGATGTGAGCAGATTCCTCAGATTGGATGCCATCTTGACCCAGAGCCCTATTGGCCTCAACTCGTCCTGGCCAACCTGGAAGTAGTTAACCGTGACCAGGGCTGTTTCCTGTGGAAAGATGAAAAGGGGCTGTTTCAGCTCACAGATGGCGTCCCCGATGAACGGATTGGCCAGCTCGAAGTCGAGGTTCTGGATATTGTATTGCTGGGCAAGATAGCTAATCTGGAGGGCATCAACGCACGGTGCTGCCGCCGGGTTGATAAAGCCAAGAATGGCAAGACCCTCGGTCGTAGCCATTGGCAGCTCCTCACCATGGGCAACGCCTCCCACTCCCCTTTCAATAAAGTTTGCTGCGGCTGCGACATCAGCCGCGGCAATTGCCCTTATCCAGCTTGCCCTGGCGGCCACCGCCCAGACTCCAACTGGGGTCTGGAACTGCTCAGCTCTCAGGAGGACCGCATCGAGCTGCCGCCCGGAGCTATTGGTGCCCTTGAAACCCGAGGCTGTTTCCGTGTTGACCACCCTGACCAGGTTGGCCAAACCTTCGGCGTTCTTGGCGAACAGGGATTGAACCAGGGGGTTCTGGAGTTTGAGCGCAATGTCTAGTTCATCGGCGAAGATTTTGATGTCGAAGAAGTCCATCTCCGCCATCTTGTGCTCTCGCGTCTCACCCGTGGGGGTGATGGTCTTGAGCATCTGCTCTTGAATACGCCCGCTGTCTTTGTAAAGGTCTCGTGCTTTCAGTGATTCAACGACGGATGTTGGCATTTACATTCCCCTCCTTGTTATTACTACTGGAATTACCCCGGCTGCCGGTGAAGGGATAATCTCCGTTTGTGTCAACGGTGTTACCTCTGCCCCTGTGACATATCGTTTCCCCAGCGCGCCAAGTCCTGCTGGGAGTTCAGGGATCGCGGGGGGCGCCGGCAGGTTGGGGAGTTCCACCGGAAAATCCATCAATACTGGTACCTTGTTAGCAGTCTCCAGCATCATCGTGGACAGTCTTGGCAGTGCTTCGGGGAGCCTCGCCTCTAGTGCCCTCGGGTATGCTGCTGCCTGGGTCAAAAGGTCCTTAACATTCTTCATCGGTATGACCTCCTCCTTTTATCCGGTTATTTGCTAACTCTTTGGATTTGATTTTTGAGCCCGTCGAAGGTGTCCATGACACCTTTGCCGATGCCCTCGATTAATCCGATGCCGGCCTTGGCGGTCTGCCCTACAGCCCTCACCGCAACCTCGGCCAGGACCGAGGGATCGTCGGGCAGCCCTTTCTTGATGTCATCCATGTTGGCCTTTACCTCGGTGGCAAAGGTCTGACAGGTAGCGGCAATATTCGTTACCACCCTTACTGGCCCCTCGGCGACTTCCACTACCCCATCGGCTACGCTATCGATTAGCTCTTTGGGATCAGGTAACTGTGTTCCCATAACATCCTCCTTGTTGGCATATCATCCTTATTGGACAGGGAGCAACCCCCACCAAAAAGGAAAACGGGGCAAGCCGTCAAACCCTCTTGGCGAAGGTTGCTTGCCCCGTTTTAAATGGGGTAGTTGCTGAATAGAGAAAAGGCGGGTAGCCAAAACTCTTACGTTTCAGCAACTACCCGCCTTTACATCACATAGTAAGCGTAGTTTATTGTTTTGTCAATTGCCCTTTACTCTTGTGGGCTACCACCTCCTTTACCGCCAATATAATCTGTTAAAACTTCGGCTTTGTCAAGGGAATTATTATCGGCGGCGGCGGCAGAGGTGTCACGATTTTAGGTCTTGCTCTGACACTGGCTCTACGATCACCGAGTAGAACAGCGTTACGCATGTTGAACTCAATCAAGGACTTTATTAGTTCATCCTCCTCCGTCTCGGCATTCCTGATATACCCTGCGGTTTGCACGTTATAGGCTTCAGCAGTAGTTTTCCCATCAAGCAGGGCATTTATTGCGTCGATAGGTGGCATCAAGCAGGAAGCTGCCATCTCGTCAGACCAGGGAGTCGATGCCATGTCAGAATCCATCACCCAGACGTAATCGTCCGTGAAGCCGAGGAAGCTAATTGCTCCTTTGCGTATCGTGTCTGGTCCTAGCTCATCTCCTGTCTGGCAGGAAAGCAGGTATATAACCTTTCCTTTGACCTCTTGCGGTTGATACCGGTTTACCTCGAGCAGCATCGTCATATTCTGACCGGTGAAGGCGTCAGCTTCCCCATGCCCCATCCCGATAATGATATCTGACCACCCGGTAGAGAGGGTGAAGGGTAACCTGCGGTCCAGCAAAGAATAAAGGGGAAGAGGCCCAACCCTCGGCACGACGTGTCTCAAGAGAAAGCCGGAGGCCGAACGGGTGGGCAGGTCGAAGTCTGCCAGCGCCAGGGTAACGGTCATTTTTTCTCCCCGGTGGTAATTTTTCTCACCAGTTCAAAATACTCGGGATTTGTAGCTATCTCGTCAGCTACCTTATCAAGTGGCACTGCCGTCGGGTACTTCTTACCGGTGCTCAGGCTCACCAGGGTTGGTTCTGAGTTTCTCTTCCCCAATGCTTTTTGTTTCTCTTGGTATTCTTTGAATCGTTGAGCAGCCTCGGCTCTCGCTTCCGGGGTAGGCGCCTTGTTCAGTGCCTCTTTTAGTCTCTCATACTCTGTACTCATGGTTGTGCCTCCACTGTGAGTGTGTCGTATTCAATATTGTAGTTATATAGCATACCAGATTTGAGGGTGTACATGTTTGTAGTAAGCGTGTCTATTCGAGGTATCGTCTGATTTAGCAACTTCAGGACGAATTGACCGGTCGGCGCGACATCCCGGAGCGAGATGCCCCTGTCTATGGATGTCCATTTACCGTATTCCACCCCCTGCCACGTCAGTGACCAGTGGCTGATTGGCTGGAGGTATCTGGGAATATTACTTATGGCCAGGCCGAAGTAGATAAGGGTTGGCGGGGGAGGGGTTACTTCAACTATTTCTATAACGTCGTCCCAGTACCTGCTCAGGATGTTACCCAGCTTGGCGTATATACCAAACGTCTCACCAATTCTTTGCGGCACCGGCACCAGGACATAAGCAGGAACAATGCCCGGAACGGGCGTATATGGCACATCAACAGAGCTTGCCCCAGCACCTCCGGCAACCTCATCGATCCTGCCAAAGGTGTAACCGTACAGCGCGCCGTATAGTGTCTCTCTCCAGGCCGGTCCCTCGTAGGTAAACTCTACGTTAAGGCGGATTGTTTGCCCAGGACTTACCTGAATCTTGGTTCCGGGAATCACCAGACGTACTTGTCTGACCATTTCACTCCCCCCCTAGACTACATTGTAGCCCGTGATCTTGAAGTTTGTAACCGTTGGGGCCGGCGCTCCTGTAATTTTTACCACATCGGCTATCTTGGCCTTCGCGATATTGCCCAGCTTGGTTAGTATCCCGAAAGTCTCACCCGGTCTGTTCGGCACGGGTATCACCACGGAACCCCTCATTATGGTTGGCTTAAGAATATCTACCTCGGTATCCACTGCAGCTGTATTGGCGCTGCCGCTAATCTCATCCTCAACACCAGCGTACAAGACACCATAGAGGGTCTCCCTGAGGCGTGTCCCCACATAGGTAAACTCTACGTCGATCTTGATCGTTTTCCCGGGGTCTACCGTGATTACGGTTCCTGGCGCTACCATTTCTTCACCCTCCTTATCCGTAGGCGATTATCTTGAATTCTGAGACGTCTTTGCCTATTTCCCCTATCGAGACTTTCATCATGGAGCTCAATCCGGTAATCGGGGGTACTCCGATAAGAGGCAACGATAGAGGGGCCGGCGTGGCCACAATAGTTACTTCGTATATGCCTACCCGGTCTGGAACCCAATCTATAGAGAAGTCGCCGGTAAGCGGTATCGGGATTCCCCTGAAGTAGTGAGTTTCCTCGAGTATCTCAGGTTTGTACCAGTCCTTTTTCTGCACCTGAGCATATAACCATGGTGGTGGACCAACCACGTCGGCTACCCTGGCCACTCCTTTGATATTGTAGGTATCACCCAGTGTACCCTCGCTCGGTAGAGGGGTTTTAATTTCTATCTCAACCAGCCCTGATACTTCAGGCATCTTCTCACCTCTCTTTGTTAAAGGCCAAGCCTGTTGACTATTTCCTGTACGCCCGTGCCTATTCCCAATGGAAGCCTTTTAATAGCCGCCTCACCCCAGGAGCGAGGGAAAGGAGTGCCCGGCCAGTGTTCACGCAAATATTTTCCGACGGGCTCTGGCCATCCTACACCTAGCTTCTTTGGAAGTGGTGGCCCCTCAGTTGCTTTGGTAATTCCTAGCTCTTCTATAGAAAGCTTACCTGGCATCTCTAACCTCCAACTGCTATTTCAGCCCTGTCGGTTACGATTTCAAATGGAACCAGACCCACCCTGATTTCTACCTGCGCCGGGCCAGTAGTGTCCAGGGTGAGACGCCAGTTATCAGAGCTGAATGGCCCGATATGGTCAGTCTTTGATAGGTAATCGGTAGCCTCGTTATAGGTTGCCTTGGTATATATTCCGTAGAGTAGAGGGACAGGCAGGCCGTTCCTCACCGCGAAGAGTATATGCCGGCCGCCATCGGTTATCTCCGTAGAGAAGCCGTTGTAGAACTTGAGGACAGGCTGGGGAGGTCTGGCCAGGTACTCTGCCAGCTTCTCACTAAGGCTCCGGTATTTATCTGACTCAACTAAAGCTAAGATCATCTTCTTACTTCACCAATCCCCCCTGAAAAGCTCTCCTATCCAGGAGAAAGCAGGCTTATCATCAGGTGGTAACCAGATGGCACACCAGCCTCTTGGTGATATTTCACCTTCCACTACTATGCAGGAGGCCGGCTCGTGCCAGAAGCGACACTTCCGGCACTTATAATCCCAGAGCGCTGGAGGAGGGGATAACGGTATGTAGGCTACGGCTGACTTGGAGAATTTGCCCCTTTCCCTTACTGTCTCTTCTATCTCATCAACCCAGGGCTGCAACGTTCCCGGGGAGACGGTAGCGTTGAGTCCGGCTAGTCCTATTGATTTGGCCAGCATCGTGGGCGGGAACATCTACCTACTTCCTCCATGGCCAGCGGATTTCCAATCTGCCGGGCAAAGGAGGTCCCTCCAACGGTGAAGAGGGGGCTAGAAGTTTCCTGGTTTCAAGAATGAGTTGCCGACCTTCACCCAGTAGCTTTCGTCCACGGGACAGGCGCTCCCCACTCCCAATTACCCGCTGCTCACTCGTCCTCTTGCTCATAATGGTCACCTCCATGGCCAGCTAACATTAAGTCCCCTCGGTAGTGGCGGCCCCTTTACAGGAGACATCGGTATCAGGTCCGCCTGCCCCAGCGCAGACATCACTTCCTTGCCCCCCTTGATGGCGACATAGCCGGATACTGCGCCTATTGCGCCCACAATCGCAGTAGTCAAGGCAGCTGTAGGGGTCAGCATCTTCTATCACTCCTTAGTAAGACTTGCGAGGAAGTCAACCAGGTCTTGCGGGGCTGTTTTGATAATGCGCTCAATGCTTTTCAGTACCTTTTCAAGGTTCTTGAGTTTGTCGATCGGCATGGAGTTGATTTCCCTGATCAGCAATACGACCTGGTCGAGCTCGGGGGCGTTAAGGGCAATTCTCTCTGCTATAGTGAGGACTTCCTTAATTGTTTTGAGCTGCTTCTCGTCGGGGAACTTGTCAAATGTTTCGGCAATCTGTGAAAGCTTGGGGAGTCCGAAGGTCTCTTCTAACTTTTTCATTACCATGGCGAACCTCCTTCTCCGTTAAAAGGCCATCAAAAAAAGAAACGGAGCAACTCAACGCTTGCCCCGTTTAACTGATTCAATTTTAGAACCGAAAGACGTATTGGTCAAGTCAAAGATTTAGGATGGCTTTCTAGTCTAACTCGCCAGCTTTGATTAGTGCCCCTCCAGCTGCGGCACCTCCCGCGCCACCCAAACCCATCGTAGTGAGCGATATGGGGAGAGCAGCAGGCCCTCCACCTGCCAGGAAACCTGCTACCAATCCTATAACAGTAGGTGGTAATAAAATCGGCACTGCTACCATAGGGTCTACTTCCTCAAGAGACTCCCATGTCTGCCCCCAGGCTCGGGGTGTTGGTAATCCCTGGTGTGGAAGGTTAGGCAGGAATTTAGTTATGTCCATAAGTGGTCACCTCCTGGATAAAACATGATACACTATCTTTTTTGGCTAGGTCTATATGCTTCTCGTGATGGTGTCGTGGATGAACTCACGGGTTATTGGACGGCAGTACTGCAGGTCGCTGCGGAAATCGTCGCCCTGCAGATACGGCCCAAAAACAGAGGCCATTTTCCGAAACTGTCTTTCCAGGGGAGTAGGCTTGAACTCCGGCACGAATTTAGCAGTGGCCATCACGTAATCGCTGATCCATTCTAGCAACTGCCCCAGGGTAGGCGGGTTGGGGTTTGTCAGGTAGTAGCTAGTTCGCCCTTCCAAACTTAACATTGCGTTGGTGACATCATCTATTGATATCAGGTTCAATTTCCCTTTCGGATTCCCTTTTATTCTGAATACAGGCTCAAGAACCGGCAGCCGCAATGTCTCCTCGACCTTTCGGCGTATTTTCTCTGCTCGCTGATGTATCTTTATCACCAGGGAGGCGAATAGCGAGAAGTGCCCTGGGTTCGGGTTCTCGTCTGTCCCCATAATTATCGATGGTTTGAAAATGGTGACCTTGGGGATATCGCTTCCTGTCACCAAGAGCTCGCACAACGCCTTGGATCTCTCGTAAGGATTTCTCCCCTGGGTATATGCCGTCGAAGTGTAGTACAGGCGGGGTATGTTGTACCTGGCGCAGAAGGCGACCACGTTCCGGGTACCTTCCACATTGGTTTTATGTATTGACCCGTCCTTGTCCACTCCCAGGCTATGATTCCCGGCTATATGGTGGACGGACTCGATATCACCCGGCACGCTCCCCAGCCCCAGTCCTGGCTCTGTAATATCGCCCACCAGAGGAATAAGGTTTTTGGAACCGATTGGTGGGTGCCGGCTTAATGCGTAGACCTTGTGGCCCCGTGCCAGGAGCTTGGGGACAAATGCTTGCCCGACGAATCCAGAAGCACCGGTTACCAATATTGCCATATGGCTCTCTACCCTCCCCACCGGAGCAGAGTCGCCCCGCTGGTCAGTCCCGGTCCCAGTGAGACCACCAGGCCGTATTCTCCGGCCCTGGGCGCCCCTGTCTCCATAAGCATCTTGCCAACGATGCCTATAGTGGTTGATGAGCAGTTACCCGCTAATTTCAGCACCTGGCGCGAAAAGAATAGCTTACTCTCGGGTAGCCCGATCTTATCCCTGATATTGTCCAGTACCTGGCTGCCGGCAGCGTGAATTATCCAGTGCTCGATATGGCCAATCCCCAGTTGATGTCTCCTCAGTAAAATTGGGACAACTTTGCTTACCAGTTCAGTGGCGGCATCAGGCACATTGGGGGAAAGCCGGACCCGCAGGCGCCCGTCACGCCAGGTATAACCGAGGTCGTCCAGGTAAGCTGTATCGGTATATGTCTCACTGTCGATGATTAGCGGGTGTTTGGGGTCGTCATCGAAGCCAACCAGGGCGCAGGTGGCCGCGTCTCCAAAAATAGCGTTGCTTCGGGCAAGCTCATAGTGGTTCTCCGGGTCAGGTTTCTCTCCTGGCTCGGGGAAGTAGCTGCAGCTTGAGAGTTCACAGGCAATGGCAACGCTCGGCTTGCCCGACACAATGGTGTACTCCATGGCCGTCCTTAAACCGGGGAAGCCCCCCTCGCAACCATGGGAAGCCAGATTCCTGAAATAGGTACCTGGCAACAATCCCAGTTCTTTGCTGAGATAGTGTGGAATTACCGGCCCGGGGACAAAGCCGGTGCAGCTGGCAAAAACAACGCAACCAATCTCCCGTGGGTCCCGGCCATCGAGACAATCGAGAAGGGCTTTTTTGGAAAGTTCCAGTGCCCCCCTTTTATATTCTTCCTGCTGCTCCTGCCAGCTAAGTCCTTTGATCCTTTCCAGCGGTACCCAGAAGTGGCGCTTGTCTATTGAAGCCTGGGTGAAAATCCGCTTGAAGGCCCGGGGGTAGCCCAGCTCCTGGAAGATCTCTTCCTGGGAGTAGCTATTATCGGGGAGTGCATATGCCGTTGAGATAATTTTCGGGTTCATTTACCCTCCAAATAACTGGCCGACAAGGAGCAGGACTGGATAAGCCATCGCCACCGCAACTAATATGCCGGCAGCCTTTCTAAAGTATTTCTTGAGAAATACCATGCAGACCATGAGGGGTGGGAAAACGAGGAATGTTAGACCTGTCAGCGGCGCAAACACATCTATTACTATGAGAAAGAGCTGAAAAATGTATAGGAACGCTATCCAGGCTGTCATGTACCAATTGAGGTCCACCCCGTGCTCCCAAACCTTGTAGGCGACGCTCTTAACCCCCTTCTTAAGGTTGGCTTCAGCATCAGGCCACTCATCCAGTGCCAATCCCATGAAGGACAGGACGATGGCGATGGGCAGTGAGGCCAAGATACCAGTTGGCCAGTCTGCGGAGCTGCTCACCGAGAACATGCCTAGAAGCAATGAGACCGGTCCTACGCCGGCCCCCAGGGCCAGCTCGTGTGTCCAGTTGAACTTAGACTTCGAGTACCAGAAGGTTATCAGCATGCTGGCCAACCAGACGGGAACGATGGGCCAGCCCACACTGCCCGCCAGGTAGATTATGGGTATCGCTGAGAGAATGTACCAGCTGACGGCGTTAACAAAAACCTCTCGCTCGGAGAGGATACCACCGGCAATAACGCTCTGTCCCCCGGTGTAGTCTTTTTCCGCACTGCGGTCTTCTACCATGCCCTTGTCTAAACCCGTCCAGCTGTAATCGAGGAGGGTGTTGAAAGAGTGGCCACCGGCCATAACCAGAAGCCCTGCGATTAGTGCTATCCAGGCGTTGGCATCGATGTCGCCGGCAAGTACTGCTCCTATGAGTATGGAGCTGCCAAAGAACGGGGCAGCAAACCACCGGGGTAGTGTCCAGAGATGCGCTTTAAGTTTTGTTTTCAATTTATCCTCCGTTGAAGGAAATTTGGAGTATAACCATCACTGCCGCGCTGGCCAGCGGGATAGTAAGGTTATCATCGACATACCTTGTTGTTTTGGTGAATCGCTCGGCAAGAACGGCGACGAGGGCACCCATGGCGCCGATCCAGTATGGTTCTATGAAATAGGCCAGGACCAGACAGGTAATCAGCATGCCGGCACTGCCCCAGTTCCCCTTTACCTCACGCTTGTATACGGCGCTCCTGATCAGTCCGGTAACCGCATCCCCAGCCCCCATGAATGTCAGTGGTATGATGGCCAGCCAGGGATAGCCGAGAACGCCCCAGCAGACTCCGATAAGAACTATGCCCGTTGCCGGGAAGTGTATTTCTGCCAGGGCATCGGGTCTGCCTGAGCCACCCACACCACGAAACATCGTTGGCTTGACCATCCTGGCGTAGAGAAGAAGCCCGGTGAAACCAGCCGTCAATAACAGGGGCCAGATAAAGCTCTGGAACAAAAGGGGAAACAAGAGAAAGGCACAGGCACCCCCCAGGTGTCCCACCTTTCTGCTGAGGTATTGGGGTACCGAAAGGTCATAAAATACATTCGCAAGGTACATTCCCAGCAGGGCTGCCCCCCCAGTCAGAATGACAAATGGTATCTCGGTAATCACTGCGCACCTTTATTTATCCGAAGCACGACCTTCATATCGTCCAGGAAGTGCTCAAATGCCTGGGCAAACTCCTCGGTGTCGTAGATTACCCTGGGTGTATTAACCCAGAAGTAGTGCCTGGCTACGACCTCCCTGGGGGACAGGCTGCGGTCAATGACATCGAAGAGAACTTCGTCGCCGCCCAAGTAGTTGATCAGGTCTCCGTCCAGGATAAACTTATCCAGGTCCTCGTAGGGTATACCAGGTGGCTCTTTAAGCAGCTGGAGCCTCTGCCCCTCAAACCGGAAGTAGAAGATGCCGCCTTCGGGACCGGTGACTCTCAATACAGCGTATTTATTCTCTACCTCCGTGAGCTTTTCCTTGGCGTCACTCGATAAGCCGTTAAAGAATAGAGACTGCCTCGACATGAAACGCTCGAACATTTCACCGACTAAACCCATTTATCTATAACCTCCTGGCTATTCCCTTGACCACTTTTCTCTTGATCTTCTTGGCCAGGGTAACGTCTTTCAGTACGACCGGCTTCGCGTTGATGATTTTATCTGCCAGCAGGGAAAAATAGGGCTTGATTAAATCCCCGTTACCTATCTGGGGAATTGAGGCGAGGAGAGGTATGCCTGCCTTGCTGGCTACTTGCTTGAGGTCTACCCGGGGAGAAAGGAACTGGTACTCGATTTCCCCATGCTTATTGAGAAAGCCATCCTGGTTAGCTACCAGGCCGAGGATGGGTATCTGCCGCACCCGGAGAAGGTCTATGGTCCTCAACAGACCGATGGTTGACATTTGTGCCGGCTGTGACACAATAAATACGCCGAAAAGGTCTTTGGCCTGCTCGAAAAAGGAGAACATCTCATTGCTGGTACTGGGGGGCAGGTCGGCAATCTGGTAGTCAAGTGACTCAGGCCAGGTTACCACTTCATCGGACAGTAGCTCACTGACGAACCGCCACTTGGAAGAGGCGAGGATGTCGTCAATCCCCCTGCGGACCTCCTCAAGCTCTGCCACGTTATCAGCATGGGCATCGGCGTCCTTCAGTTTTTGAATCCTGTCCTTGATATTGCTCAGGTCGGTGTTGTTTGACCTCTCCCACAGCACTGCATACTCTTCCCCGGTGTAGGATGCGATTGACAGGAGCCAGTAGCCGTTTACCTCAGGTACCACAACCCTCTTATTGATGGTGTCCAGTTGCCATTTAGGGGATTCAGGCAGGCCCAGGGCGGAGTATAGATTGCTGCCAGTCACATCCAGGTCGACGAAGCCGACTTTGTAGCCTTTTTCAACCAGGGCTAATCCTAAGCCGGCAACCATAGAACTCTTGCCCACGCCGCCTTTCAACGCAACCACGGCTATCTTCTTCAAATCATCATCCTTCCCTTGCCGCTAAATACAAATAGGGGCAAGCGATTATCGCTTGCCCCATTTTTGACCGGCGCCAAAGAAAAAAGGCGCCTAGTCGAAAGTGTTACCTTCCGACCGCCCGCCTTTTCGGCTATTCTATACCGTTGTCGCCCTTTAGTCAACAGGTGCCACGGCTGGGTTGTCGCTTCGCTTAAGCCTGAGCCCTTGCCTTTTGTCGCAAAAAGTGCTACGATTTTCTAGTAGAATAAGAAACGGGGCAAGCAACCTTTGCTGAGAAAGTTTAGGGCTTGCCCCTTTCTTTTTGGCGATGGTTGCTCCCAAGCGAGGTGAGGTATGGTAGAACCGAGGGAAGTAACACCGGAGCCGCCGGCACAAGAGGCCGTACCTGGAGCTGTATACGACCTCCATATCAAGGTACCTGAAGAGATGCGGTCGGTGCTAAAGGATGCTGCTGAGCTTGCGTTTAGAATGGAGAACATCCCCAAGCCTGACCTGGTTAACCTGATGAATCTCTTTATCGGCTGGGGAATGACCGTCCTGAAGCAAAAATGGCTGGATCGCAGCGGCTACCGATAACAGCGTAGGGCCCCTATGAATGGGGTTAGGTAACACTTAAGTGTTACCCAGGGTTCTAAAGTAAGAATTAAATGGTATATAAATCGAGGGCAACCAAACTCGATATCTTGAGATTTATACGAAAGAACGACGTCATCGAGATAATGGACCTGGTGACCGAGTTTGGTTATAGCTATGGTAGCGCCAAGGTCACGCTTATCAGGCTGGAGAAGAGAAAGGTGGTGGAGAAACTGGGGACGCGAGCTTGCGCATACTGCCTTAGTAATGAAGGTACAAGGAAGGTGGAGTATTATGACTAGTGAGCATGAGGAAACCCGACAGACAGAAGGGGAAGCTAGGACGGTGCCCATCGTCGAGGAGGACTTCGCTACGCTTCTGGGCAAGTTCAAGATAAAGGACGACCTGGCGGCGAACATCGCCGAGAACATCTCCCACACCGGGGGGGCCAACGTCTTTGAAGAGCCGGAACTGCTAACCAAGAGGCTAGTTGCCTGGAGCGGGGAAATTGCTCCCGCCAAGAGAAAACTGGTTATTGAGCAGTGGTTTGCCGAAAAGGGGATAGAGGTGTCCCCGGCCCTGATTAAGAAGGCGGGAATGTCCACCGACCATGCCAAGGAAGTCGAGGACGGCGAAAAAGACGGAGATGTAGTGAGGTACGTCTACGACGCCGATAAGAAGCAGGTAAGGATGGTAAAACAGAACGAGCCGGGCGGCACCCTGGACCAGGCCAGGCAATTGAAGGAGATGGCGGAGGAATTCGATGCCGGTGGAAAGGAGCCACCCTTCATACCGGACGAAGCTGGGAACCTCCAGCTGAACCCCAACGCCAGGCTTACAGGCATGGACCTTATGGCCTACGATATGATAAGAAAGGCCCAGGAAAGAGGTGAGCCCATCGACCCCCTCGAGGCGATGGCCCAGGCTAAGGAAAAGCTGAAGGGCTATCAAGAGATTCTCGGCGGTGGCTCCGGTAATACGCCTAGTTGGATGGCGGACCCAGCGGCGTTCATTAAGGTCGTGCAAGACATTGCCGGACCACGCGAAGGTGGCGGTAAGGCAAGTTGGATGACCGACCCAGCAGAGTTTATAAAGGTGGTCCGTGAGATAAGTGGCGAAGGTAAGGGCGATGACAAAGCGACTGCCGCAATTGCTGAACTAAGGCAAACCATTGCCGATATGCGAGAAGATGCCCAAAAGCAGGAAATAGCCCGTCTTAACGATAAGATAGATGCGCAACAACAAGCACAGCTGAAACTGATTCAGGAAATAGCACAGAAGATAGAGGAGAAGGGTAGAACAGGATCCGGCAGAACCGAGATGGATATCCTGCATGCTGTCGCTACAGAGGGGTTCGCGATTATCAGGACAGAAGCGGCGGGGATGAGAGGCGTGATAAAAGAGCTTGTCGCCGGTAGCGGGTTGCCGCCTTCCAAGACAGCGGAAGAGAGTGAAGCAAGAAAAGACAGCTTCCGCAAGTCACTTCAGGGTGACCGGGAGATTGAGGACCTCGGGCAGCGCCTCTTCTTCAACCAGAGTTGACACTAGCCAAATGCAGGGATAAAATCAGGTAAAAGAACGGGGCAAGCAAACTGGCATTGCTTGCCCTTTACTCTTTAGGAAGAGGTGAATGAAATGCCTCTGGGACTGCCCAAACGACCCAAGGTAAAACTTCCGACAAACCCGCTAGAATCCCTAAGGGGAATAGTAGGGAGCGGTCGTCAGCAGGTCGAAAAGGCTGGAAGTGAGGTTCGCGCCCTCGGCGATGAGGTCCGTGGTTTCTCCTCGATAGAACCCCAACCACCCCCCAGAGCCTCTATAAGCCAAAATCCGGGGGCTTTGGCCATACAAGAGGATATCGCCACTGCTTGTGTTCCATGCGGCGTCGGGCATTTCGCGGGAGCATCAAAACTACTCAGTGAAGCGTTTAGATTCAAAGCCGATGGTATCACAAGTAACCAGGTACTCGATGACATTGCCGGCGCTATTGGTGAGCTAAATGCTATGGAGCGGGTTGACCTGACTCCGGAGAAATTGCAAAGAACTTCTAGCTGGGAGAGACCGATAGCTGAGGAAGCGTTAAGGGAAAGCCGTAACTTAAGGCACAGATTAGAGACTATCAGCAGTATAGAGGAGGTTGAGGCGGCTGCCGCGGATAGTGAGAGGCTCTATAAGAAATTGTTTAGAGAGTGGTTCGGTCAGCGTTTCGCTCACCTTGGTACGGAAAAAGCTGAGATGATAGTCAATAAAATGGACTTACCTGTCCTCCCCGAGGCACTGGCCGATAACATCTCTAAGGAACCTGCCTGATGGTGATACGAGGACCTAAATACATCGCTCCCGAAAAAATGCAGCAGCTACTTTCTGCCGGCAGGGAGCAGCTCAATGAAGAGGATTACGCCAGGCTGAAGGCTTTGCTGATCGACCTGCAGCTCTACGGTCTCAGTGCCTACTTAAACGCCGAGATCGGCAAGATCATGTCCGGTATTTCGTGGGAGCTGGCTATATCGGCGTCCCCGGAGTGGGAAGAGGCATTGATCGCCTGCGACGCGGCGTTCCTGGGCCGGGAGCTGAAGGACATGTGCCTTGATGCGGGCTTGTCCCCCCAGGGGCACAAGAAAGAGCTCTGCGCCAGGCTTTACGAGGCTGATGTCCCCGAAGTCCTGGAGATCATGGAGCCATTCCTTGAAGAGGTTGAGCACCTCCCCCAGACCGAGCCTCTCTATCGATTACCACTGAGAGAGGTCAAGGATAATCTCGAAAAGCTGTACCGCACCTCTCCGGAGGAGTTCTATCGCCGCAAGCAGGTAATCGAGAAGGGTATCAAGGGAAGGCAGCAGGGCAAAGCCAGGACGATGCCGCAATTCAGTCTCGGCGAACTGCAGGAGATACTGGACTCTGCCGAGCGCTTGTACCGCTAAGGAGAAGTGATGAAAGGTGGAATTACAAAGAAAATAGAGGAAACTATAGAAGCCCTTGACCAGAGTAAGTTGAAGAAGGCCCTGCTCCTCACAGAAAGGCGGGGGCTGGAGAAACATCATCAGATCGTTGAGGCAGCAGCTCGAATCTGCCTCGAAAATAAGGGTGACAAGGAGGCTTGTACTATGGCTATCGAGGAAGCCAAAGAGAAAGTCCAAGATACAGTTACTCTGGCCATCGATGACACCGGCCTTGAGGGGGTAGAAGAATTGATATCTTCTGATCCGCTACCGGCAGCCCAACCATCTGCTGAGAAAACCGACGATGAGCTATTTGAAGACTGTGAGGAGTGCCACGTGGCTGTGGCTGCCGCGAGGGTCGCCGAGGTATGTGCCGAGCGCCCTGAGGAAGCCGGAAACGCCTGCCAGCTTATCACCGAAAAGCTCCAGGATGAAAACACCGAGCCGGCCGACTGGATAAGAACGATGGTTAAAACAGCAGAACAGGCCCAGGGCGAAGCACAAGTGGAGATGGTGGCTGCCGTTACTGAATTGACCGATTACCTGGAGAGACGTAATAGTCCTTTCCTCAAGGAGCTTGAAAAAGAAGGTTAAAAGATGGCTAAGAAGGAACCGCTATACCCTCATGTACCAAAGAGGAAAGTCGAACGCTTGCCCCAGACATGGCAGAGGCCAAGGGGTTTATTGGACGAACTACTGGTCGCCGCAGAGGACGAGCATTCTGCCTATCTCCTTTATAGCCGGTTAGCTGATGAGCTAGAGAAAAGAGGGCTACACAGAGCTGCTGGACAGCTAAATGAAATGGCTGGGGACGAGAGCGGGCATGAAAAAACACTGCAAACCATTATTAATGAGATAAAAGTTATGGCCGGCTTAATCGGAGCAACGTCAGGAGGTTGAGATGGCCAGGAAACTACCACTGTACCCGCATGTACCGGCGAGCCGGCAGCCGAAATTCCCCCATGTGTCCAAAGGTAGAGTCGATTTTGTTGAGGGTAAACTCCTTTTTCAAGAATCGCGGGAAGTGGCTGGTGTCCTGTACCAGGTCTGGGAAAGAGCTAAATATACTTCGAGTGGAAAGAAAATAGTTCGTGGTGAAATAAGACCGTATAGCAATTTTATACAGGAAGCCGAGGAGGACTGGCCAATAATGCTATCCGATGGCTTCATCTACTATGATATTTATCCTGAAGAAAGGGAGGGCCGGATTCTGGATATAATGACCACAGTAAGACGAATAGGTTTGGGCCGGAACCTAGTCGCACTCGCAGAGGAAAGGATGTGCCAATATGGCGTCATAAAGGTTGGCGGGTCATCTCACCCCTCTCAACAAGTAGCCAGAGCCTTCTGGTATAATATGGGCTATACATTTCAGAATAGCGAGATGCAAAAGACCTTATTGTGCGGGGAGCGAAAGGAGGATTAGAAATGCCTAAGAAAGAACCGCTGTATCCCCACGTACCGAAGAGCCGGCAGGTGAGGGTAATTCCCACTGAGCCGAGGCAGCCACGTGGGGGGAAGGAGCTGGAGTTTCTGCCCGATAGCCCTGAGATCCTGGCGCAGACGGTTGCGGCTACAGGCTACCGGGGAAAGATAGACAGCGCCTTCAAGGAAGCGATAAATAGAGCGAAAGGGCGGAGATGATGGTAGTAAACTCAGCGCCTCCAAAAACACTAACCCTGGAGGAATACCGCCGGGACTGGCAGCCTCAAGGTTGGGAGTTAATTACTATCGGGCCAACCTCCACCTGGCGGCAGGAGTGGGGGGAGTGGGAGGCAATACGGGACATTGTGCAGAATGCCCTGGATGAAACGGATTCCTACCAGTACGGCTTTGACACAGACGGGTTGTGGATTTCCGATAGAGGCAAAGGCGTGGCTGTTGCCGACTTCCTCCTCGGTCCGGCCAAGCTGAAGCCGGATTATGCCCGGGGTAAGTTCGGCGAGGGCATGAAGATATCTGCCCTGGCCCTGGTACGCATGGGCTATGATTTCCATGTCGAAACGGTGGGACGGGAGCTATGGGTCATCTTCCTGGAGCAGAGGGTTAACGGTTCGGTTGATACGCTGGCTGCCCTGTGGCGGCCAGATGGTATAAGGGGAGGCACCAGGTTTCATATCATAGGCTATCATGGCTCTGCCTACGCGGAAAACTTTACCACCAACCTGCGCAAGTCAGCAATCTTAGCATCAGGCCCCAGCCCGCTCGGCGAGCCGGTAAGGCGGTTTAACCAGCTCCTCGATCCAGCCTACACCGATGGGCCCAAGGTTTACGCCCGCGACATCTACATGAAGGACATCGAGAGTATTTATTCGTATAACCTGTGGGGGTTCGATATGGCTCCTGACCGCCACGGCCCGAAGTCTGAAGAGGATATGTGGACGGACATGGGCAGGCTCTGGTGCTGCGTTACCAACCTCGACTTGATGAGAAACTTTCTGCGTATGGTCCACCTCCCGAGCGACTTACCGACGGATGAGGGCTACCGAATAAGCATGAACCATTGGTCCATGGGCTTGGATGGAGTGACGGGCAAAAGCTTCTCTGAGTATGTCGAAGAAGCTGCACCAGCTTGGGAAAAAGCATGGAAGCTGAACTTCGGCGAGGACGCCGTAATAAGGACCAGCGATCGTTGGGACAACATGGTGAAGCACCTGGGCTACACGCCACACAGCGTTACTATAAATGTGCAGAACACCCTGAGTGCTGCCATCACCACCGACAGGAACATCATCGATGCCAGTACTGAAAGACTCAGGGATGCCGAGATCATTCCTGATGACAAGTTGACGGCAACGCAGCTTGCTCACCTGGAGCTGGCCCGGGCAATTGCGGACAAGGCACACACCGGGAAACCGGTGCGAGGCGTTTTTGCCTCCCTCATTCCACCAGCCAGCGACCGGGTGAGAACTGCCGGCATGTATGGCCAAAACACCCAGGAAATCTACATCGACCTGAGCCAGCTTGATTATGGCCACAAGACAGTAGACACGGTCATTCACGAACTGGCCCATCACACCTCGGGGGATGAGGATTTAACTGAGTCGCACGCCAACCACATGACCAGGCTAGCTAGCTATGTGGTAAGTCTCACCCATGAGGGCAGATTCGACGAGCTGATGCAAGGTGTTACCTGGTAACGAAAGGAGTTGACAATATGGCGAAGAAGCCTTTATATCCCCATGTACCGAAGAAGAACGAACCACTATTCCCCCATGTGCCGGCAAGCCATAAGCCGGAGGAACTTAACCTTGACCTTCTGGCCAAGACCGAGGGCGACCCCGTAAGCAAGTACTGCTGCCGGCAGTGCGGGGAGTGCGCACCGGAGGAGCTGCTCGAAGAAGGGCGCTTCTTTGACAGAATAACCTGGCTCAGAGAGCATTACGAAGAGAAGCACCCGGGTATGTGGGGGGAAATGTCGCCTATGACCATTGAAGGTGGCGAGCTGGTAAAACCCGAGTACCGTCACCTGCTCGACATGGTCGATGAGCCCCTACCCCCAGAAGCCTATTAGGAGGTCTAACCATGGTCCAATATCCACACGTTCCGAAAAATCGAAAGCCCCTTTATCCCCACCGCACCGCGGGCGGTGAAAGAATCCCGCCTCAATACCAGCATCTGATCGACTATATCAGCGAGCCGTTGCCGGAATTCAGCCTGATGGCAATAGAAGTGGAGGAAGGGGAGCGCAAGATTGACGCCGTGCTGCGGGAACTCAAGGACGGCGTGGATACCATTCAGCAGGGCGAGAATTTCCGCCTGTTTCTCACCACCATGGCCAAGTTCCACAACTACAGCTTCGGCAATCAGATACTCATAATGATGCAGTGTCCAGATGCCACCAAGGTCGCCGGCTTCAACACCTGGAAGGACCTCGGCCGGTCGGTGAGGAAGGGAGAGAAGGGCATCGCTATCCTGGCTCCGATAATGCCTCCAAGAGCGACTTGCCCTGAATGCGGCGCCAGAATACCCAAGGGGTCGAGATATTGTCCGCAATGCGGGCACGAGGTTGGAGTTGAAGGGGCGGCAGCTCCGGTCTTTTTCAAGGTAGTTTCCGTCTTCGACATTGGCCAGACCGAGGGCGAACCACTGCCGGAGTTCGATGTACCGGTGCTTACCGGTGGGGCAAACGAGAAGCTTTTCTCCGGAGTAATGGTGTTGGCCAAGTCTCAGGGGCTGGATGTTGACTTCGAGTCGAAGCCCGGCCTGGACCCGGCTATCAAGGGGTTTTATTCGGGTAAGACCATCTGGGTCCGCCCTGAGGAAGACCGGGCACAGCAGTTGAAAACCCTACTGCATGAACTGGGACACTATTTCTCCGAAGGGGTGTTTCGCATTCCCAGAAGCGATGCCGAGACCATCGCCGAGAGCGCTGCCTATGCCGTTGGTGCCCACTACGGTTTTGACACCGGCGTGAGGTCGTTCCCCTACGTGGCTTTGTGGGCGCAGGACGAGAAGGTGCTGAAAGCGAACCTGGGCAATATAAGCAAGGTGGCCACGACAATACTGGAGGGTTTAGAGAAACAATCCCCTTGACCAGGTTATTAACGCCAAAACGACACACTGCACCCACGTTTGAATACTTGACAAACAATAACCCGAGGTGTAATGATTAAATACCACTAGAGGAAAGATGGACATTCTTAAGAACGGGGCAAGCAATGGCTTGCGCCGTTCTTTTCTTTAAGGGGAGAGTGATCTGAAAAAGATAGCTGTGGTTGCGTGGTATTATTTTGAGCTTTTACCCCTCGTCGAGGTCGATGGCGAGTAAAATATCCCTATAAACGGGAAGATACTCTTAAGGAGGAAGACATTGGCCGGTATTGCATTAGCTCAAGCTGGCGAAGCTATTGTCTATCCCAGCGTACCCTGGAGCAAAAGGCTGTTCTCCCTGAAGACCCGGAGCTTTCCCAAAGGCTCAGTACCCCGCCACCTGGTGCCGTTTCTCTTCAAAAAGGGCGGTGTCCCTGCTACCTGTGCCAGGGAAACAGCGAATAAGTCCGGTGCCGCGAGGGTGCACGCTATGAATAGTTGCGTGAGCACAGCCCTAAGGAAGTAATAGGCAAGGAATGGCCACCTCATAGAGAATTGAGTATCTGTGAGCAACGAAGGGGGGGCGCAATCCCCCCTTTCGTTTAGCCGCTTTAAGGAGACAATGCCCAAAGAGCTTAAACTCATTCTGAGAGAGACTCCTGTCGGCCGGGAAGAGACACCCTGGCTGGATCCCCAGCGTGAAAAGTTTGCCCGCGTAGCCAAGGAATGTAAAGAGGCTTTCAAGGACTCGAAACTGAGGGGGGCGGCAAAAGTCATGGCGATGAACCGGTGGACGAGCGAGAGGCTCAAGAGTTAATCAGGGATAATCTCTTCTGCTGCCGGTATAACCATAAACGGGACATTGACCAGGGTAATCTCCGGATGGTAAGTAATACGCTTCAGTTCTATATCACCCTTTGCGTTCAGCTTCGATGTGTCTATGATGACATTTGAAAATCGGCAGGCCCCGATATCTGTGAATTTATACCCCACACACCGGAAGGTGAACTCCTTTTTTTGACCCAAAACTACTATCTCGTGATTCAGTTGGGTGATAAAAGCTTCGGGGATTTTTAGCTCTTCATCAGGACCTGCTTCCCATTGGTGCTGCTCGAGTAGATTTATCTGTGCCATCACTCTTCCACTACAGTCGCGCCTCCATCAAATTATCTACAAAAGAAAAACCGTGAGCCTTCAAGAGCCGCATCCCTTCCTCGGATATTATACTTGCGGAAACCTTAACAATGCCCCGCCTTCTCATATCATCAAGGGCAAACTGCACAAGTTTGCTGCCAAAACCCCGCCTTCGATAAGCTGGCTCAATATCAACGACCTCAATATGCCCAACCCTGACTGATGGGTAATAAATGTAAGTGATATGGCCAATACCGTCGATAATGGCCTTGATCTCTTTATATTGAACAGGATAGCGGACTCCCTCAGGTAAAGCAGGATGCCCTGGTTCTTCATCAAAAGCTGTTTCGTCCCGGACTATGCGAATTTCTCTGGCTTTCTCCATAGGCGCTGAATTATGGGCTATCAACTTAGCAGCCAGCTTCTTCTTGTGCCCGCTGGGACTTATTCCAGCATTTTTACACATCACCTGCAACTCTTGGATACTATGGTCCCTATCCATGTCCTTACACCTGACCTCTATCTCGTCAGTGATGCCTCCATCAAACAGGTCTCCCACTTCTCTATTGAGACGGTCACGAAGTGGCTCTTCCTCCTCAGGCAATAGTCGTCCACCCCCTTGTCTTGCCGGCTGCCGCGGTCTGCCTTCCTCGGGGAGCTGGGCCAGGAAGTTTCTCAATTCTGTAGCATCATTCCCCCCGGCTTCTGTCGCTTCTATCAGCTCCACTAACTCTTTTCTGCTGAGCCTGGTCATAGGTTGCATTTCTCAACCTCCCATTTTTTCTCTCTTTATCCTATCATAGGCCTAGTTGAGCAGCCGCATTGCCTCGGTATATCCACCCCTGTCGGGATGGATGCTTCTCTAAGCCGGTCCGAGATCTTCGCACCGGTCAACCGCTCGAAGGCAGTGTCAACCAGGTCAATAAAGTCAAGTACCTGTTGGAAGGTATTGTCTGCTCCCTTCTTTCTTCTCTGTTTTGCCATAATTGCCTCTATTTTAGCAGTTCCCCAGGGGGGCTTGACAAGCCTACCTTTTCGGTAGTAGAATTACAATATAACTAGCTTATATTGTAATCGAGGAGTACAAGAATGTCAAGAGGGGGGGCAAAATGAAAAAGCTACCGGTAATTGCAGGGGAGTCGCTGGAAGCCGTCCTGGATGAGGTGTCCAAGGAGATCACTAAAGTTTTGGCAAAGACGCCCAGCAAGGGGGAGAGAATAGCTTTATCTGCTTTTTTCGGCACGATGACCAAAACGACACTCGACATCCTTAACGGTATTATATTCCCTCTGGCCAACGAGGAGCGAGAGGACATTCTAACAGCCTGTGGAACATGGTTTGACATCGGCATGCTGGCAGGCAGGTCCCCCGAGCTCCTGGTGGCCATCTTGAAAAGAGCCAACGCAAAGATAGAGGAGTTCACCCCGCCGGAGTGGTTCATGGAGAAGGATAGGGCTATAGCCGAAGCTGAGGAAATCGTGAGGCATTATGTCACAGATTGACGAGTTCCAGAAACAGTTGAAGCGCAAGGGCAGCCTTAACCCGGTAGCCAAAAACACTCTTAAATCTTACAAGGCTACCCTCTCCCTTTTCAGTCGCTACCTCGAGGACAGGCAGCCGTCTGCTGAGCTCGCACAAGATTTCATCATCAAGATGATGGAGAGCCGGCAGAAGTCGACAGTAGTACGGCACGGGTATGCTTTGAGGAAATACCTCGAATGGCTGGGGGAAAAAGGAGTGCTTTTGCTGCCGACACCGGAGCGACAACTACCAGACTATCTTACCGAGCAAGAGCTCGCCCGGGTCCTGGAAGTAGCGCGGACACCATTGGAAAAAGCTATCATTATGATTCTGGTGGACACGGGACTCCGGATAGACGAGCTCCGGCGGCTGACTCTTGCCGACATCGACTGGCAGAAGGGCTTTGTGTTTGCTCACCGGGAAAAGACAGACATGCAGGGCTGGATCCCCATAGGCGAAAAGTCAATGGCTGTTTTGGAGGAATACATTACCTGGAAGAAAATCAAGGGTAGCGAGGAACCGCTTTTCCCCTACAAGTACTGGGCCATATGGCAGTGGCTAAAGGAACTAGGCAAGCTATCCGGGCTGGACAGCCGCCTGCATCCCCACATCCTACGCCATACGGCTGCCGTGCTCAGGAGAATGCAGGGGCAGAGCCTTGAGGACTTGAAGGAGCTGCTGGGGCACCGTAATATCAACTCAACAATGATATACGCCAGCCTTAAGAGCCCTGAGTTAAAAGAGAGAATAAAACCGGTATTCTGATTAGCTTCATATATAGATAGATTTACGACAGGGGGTGAATACCAGTGGAAACTAACCTAATTTATTGCGGTGATAACCTTGAAGTGCTAGCCAAGTTCCCTGAGAAATCAGTTGACCTTATCTATGCTGACCCGCCCTTCTTCAGCAACAAACAATATGAAATTATCTGGGGCAACGGCGCGGAGATGAAGGTTTATGCGGATAGGTGGAAGGGTGGTATCAATGTCTATATTGAGTGGATGAAAGAGAGGCTTTGGCAGTGCTACCGGGTGTTGAAGGATATAGGCACGATGTATCTCCATTGCGATTACCATGCTAACCATCGGTTGAGAGTAACAATGGATGAGATATTCGGCGAGAACAATTTCCGAAATGAGATTATTTGGTGTTACACCGGCCCATCTGCGGTTACTAGAGACTTCCCTAGAAAACATGACACCATCCTTCGTTATGCCAAATCTAATGACTATGTATTCAATGCGGATGCCGTCAGAATTGCATATAGTGATAGTTTCTTAGCGCGCCGTCAAGCTGCTGAGGGCAAAGGTGGTATATTCGCCGGTAAATATGATAGAGAACCTGGGGAGATGAGGGAATACCAAAAGGGCAAAATACCCGAAGATTGGTGGAACGATATACCTTCTGGTGGGCAAATATCGCGCAACGAGCGTCTTGGCTACCCCACTCAGAAACCCGAAGCCTTGCTCAAGCGTATTATTGAAGCATCTTCTAATAAGGATGACATTGTTTTAGACCCCTTCTGTGGCTGTGGAACTACCCTAGTAGTAGCCCACCAGCTTGGCAGAAAGTGGATTGGCATTGATGTATCGCCGATAGCTTGTAGCCTAATGAAAGACAGATTAAACAAGGTCGGCGCTAGTGATGTCCGCATCATTGGTGCTCCAAAGACCATTGACGAACTCAAAGCTCTTGAACCGTTTCAATTCCAGAACTGGGTTATAGACCGCATTGGTGGACACTCAAGTAGGAAAAAATCCGCCGATATGGGCATTGATGGCTACACCTTCATGGCACGAGAACCGGTGCAGGTTAAACAGTCGGAAGGCGTAGGCAGAAACGTGGTTGATAACTTTGAGACAGCTATCAGGAGAGAACATAAAACTAGCGGGCATATCGTAGCCTTTAGCTTTGCTAAAAGTGCCTACGAGGAGTCTGCTAGAGCAAAAGCAGAGGATAAGATGGATATAAAACTTGTGCGAGTTGATGAGCTAGATAAATACTTTACTACCGTAAAATAATACATTCGGAAGGAGTTAAGTTGAAAGAAATACTTAGGTTTCGCTGTCCGTGTTGCGGCCTAATGCCGGTGATAGACCAGGTTAACTGGGAGCATCCGTATCCGGTGCGGATTTACCGGCAGAGCATTGGCGGGAGTGTGCGAGTTCTGTCCATAGAGGAAATACAGCGGGGTATGCCTTTGAGCGAGAGGGGAAGAGGGCGACCGAGGAAGGTGAAGCGTATCAAGGGCAATATCACTTACCAGGACATTACTGATACCGAGCCGGAGACCAGTCGGGAAATCATAGCCAGGATTGGAAAGCGGTTTAGAGCAATTAAATAAAGGGGGCATCAAGCGGAGCTTGACGGCGACTAACCTTTCGCCTCAGATTGCCTCAAATCACCATCACCACCATCATCACCATCACCACCAACATAATTTTAACCATCCCCAAAACGCCTTAAAATCAATATATCTATGCATAGATTAAAAGAGTTTATACATTATATTGACAATTATTCCTGTGTGTGATATTTTTATTATAGGCTCATTTTGAAGGGGATAATGAACAAAGAACTTTCCCAGGGCAGCGACCACAAGCCACAAGGGCATTGTAGCCAGTGCGGTAAGGTATGGACACTAGCGGAAGCTCACGGCGTCTGCCGGTGGTGCGGTAAGACCGCACTCTGCCAGACCAGCACTGTAAAGCAACGCCATATAAAAAGCCGGAGCCGGAAACGGGAGCAATCTAACGGCATCGGCAACGGATACGACCAGTTACCAGAGCCTCACCTCACATATTATAAGATAGCTTCACGCTTTGCCTATAAGGTATTAGCTGACGACCAAGAGGACTTGCTACACGATATAATCCTGCACCTGGACAGGGTAGCAATACGGAAGCGTGAAGCCGGAGAGGTCATGTCGGAAGCTGCCATGTATCGGACTGCCGAGCATGTCAAAGACCATTACTGGTATAGCTTACGGAAACGGACTTCAGGGCTGGACTGTGGGCATTGTAGCAAGGCACAAAGGGATAAGTGCAAAGAGCACGACCTCTACTCCCAATGCCCGAAGCTAGTCAAGGTAGAGAGTATTCACAAGCCTATCATAGACAGTGAAGGCAATATGACCGAACTCGGAGAGCTGATAGCCGATGACAATGCCCTTGACCTAGATGCCTGGCTAGATGCCGGAACATTCCTAACCGGAGCACCGCAACGGCTGAAGGGGATAGCCTATAAGCTGAGAGACGGCAAAGCTCTATCAGGAGCGGAGCGGAAGTATCTTTGGAAGTGGCGACAGCGTGAGCAAAAAAAGTTACTCTAGGGGGGTAACACTTTAGGGATTTTCGGACTCTTATATAGTAGCAGCACGTTTAGGCTAGCGTATCGCAGCTAGACGGAAGCTGACTACTAGGTGAAGCTGGCAGATTTGCCCTCTAGCCAGATAGCCGAAGGGGTGATTAAACTGGAACAATTGAATATCGTGGGCAAGCGTTCAGGTAACGGACTTGTAGCTCATAAGGCTACACTGGTAAACGCCTTGAGTCGGGCATTATCCGATAGGGTTGTGCTGCTGGACTATACTATAGGGCGTAAAGGCTTACTCGGTTATCTCAAGGCTTTAGCTGGTTCAAACATCATCAAGATAGTGCCAGCTTCCGAAAGTGCTAGCGAGGCGCAGACTAACGGACAAAAGAGGCTGAAAGTAACCTGTGGCAGCAATACCAGTTATCTTGAGGACTTGGCTTGGGTTGGTGATAAAACGCCTCTTACCCTATGCGAAGTCAGGATAAGCCCTAACCGGACAGTCAAGCCGAACATTGGCGGACTGGAGTTATCGGAAGCCCTTAACAGGGTGTTACCCTTTACCGCTAAAGAGGACAATAGACCTGTCTTACAGTGTATCCTCTTCAAAGCGGGTGAAGGTAAACTCACAATGGTGAGTGCCGATGGCTTTAGACTGGCGGTGGTAACGCTGGACTTTGACGGCGAGGGGCAAGCCCTGATACTTCGTGATGATTTAAGGGGTATAGCCAACGCCTTGCGGAGAGCGCATCGGGTCAACCTGAGCTTTGAGGCAAGCGGGGAAAGCCTAGACAGCATAAGCCTTGTTATTGATACCGAGATAACTCGGTATAAGTGGCGGGGTTTTGATGGTAGCTTCCCTGATTATGAGAAGCTCATACCTGCCGAGGCGCATATAACCGCTCACCTTGACACAGTGGAAGCGGGCAAGGCAATTGCCTCATTGAAAGTCCTGGCCGATAGCAAAGACTACCCGATAGACCTTCACCTTAACGGCGGTATAGTGATGTCCAGTCCCGATGATAAGGGGGAAGTTACTATGCCAGCCGATATTGAGGGCGGGGAAGTCAGGGTAAGAATTGACGGCGCATACCTTACCGAGGCTTTGAGAGCTTGCGGGGGTATGGTGGACTTAAAACTTACCGATGGCAAGTCGCCAGTCCTCTTTGTGGTGGATGGTTATCAACTGGTGGTAATGCCGATGTTGACCGCTGGTAGCCAGAAGCCAGAGCCAGAAGCCGAGGACACTGAAGCCGAAGCGGAAGCCGAAGCCGAAGCCGAAGCGGTAGCCGAAGCCGAAGCGGAAGCCGAGGACACTGAAGCCGAAGCGGAAGCGGTAGCCGAAGCGGAAGCCGAGGACACTGAAGCCGAAGCGGAAGCGGTAGCCGAAGCGGAAGCGGTTGTCAAAGCCGAGAAGCCGAAGCGTAGCCGTAAGAGGGAAAAAGTAGCCGTAGCCTAGAACGCTTGAACACAGAAAACAAACGACGCACAGGAAGGCGGCGCAAGCCGCCTTTT
>Ga0180008_1000415_pt1 | contig 37689 bp, 59 predicted proteins | sample MM_PW_MetaG_FD_121121 | JGI IMG/M metagenome (GOLD analysis project Ga0180008, IMG submission 121121) | Groundwater microbial communities from the Aspo Hard Rock Laboratory (HRL) deep subsurface site, Sweden - MM_PW_MetaG | ecosystem: Environmental > Aquatic > Deep subsurface > Groundwater... | reverse complement strand
ATTTACTTCCCTTTCGCAAAGTTCACATTTCTTCTTCTCTGTGTTCTTCATTTTAATTTCCTTATATATTTGTAATAATAATCTATTGGGTCTTTACTAATAACGGCTTGTTGAAGGTGGTCAATCCAGTCTATGTAGTAGGAAGAACAAACATCGCAGGCCTCGGGGTAATAAATATGACTACATTTTCCAGTAGGATTAGAAATTTTCAGGTCTCCTCCACAATGTGGGCACGATTTGGTGTAATCAACAGCCATTCCCTCCCCAAACACAGCCTTTGCAAAGTCGTGGTCAAAGAGAATGTACTTTACCCAACCGCTTTCAATCACAGTTTCGGCATCCATTGTTCTATACGGTTTCTTCCACCCTCTCTCTGCCGCATACTCTATTATCTTTTTTAATTTGTTCATATTATTCGTCTTACAATGTTGTTATGCGACTAATCTTCGTCAATTTTGCTTATTAACATTTCTACTTCTGAAACATAATATACTTTCTTTTCTTTTGCTGATAATAAATCCTTTGCTATTTCAATAGCTCTTTCGGCTGTTTCAGCAATCACAACTTTTGAATCTTCACTACAAACATCACCAACAGTAGTCTCTCTCCCAAAATTTACTTTATATGCTTTTCTGTCTAATACCATCTTTATTCACCTCCGTCTTACAATGTCGCTTGTGCGACTAATTAGCCTCGCTATATCAGACCATTGATATAATTTTTTTCTTATATCAATATTTCCGTTAGATTGATATAACCAGAGCTTTAGGCTTGAGGCGTAAACTCCTTTCGGACATTCATAACCTCAAGTCCAAAACCCTTGTTAAGCTACCTTACGTTCTATTCTCCTTAACAAAACCCCAATCACTCTCATGAGTTTGTGTGTAATTTGTCTTATTCTTTCTAGTGTTAAGCCGTAATGTTCACCTACTTCTTTGTAGCTCTCGTCACTTGTTATATATCGCATCGCAATTTCTATGTTTCTCTCTTTGAGTCTAGTTTCTCGCATTGTTGCTCTCAAATATTTCTTTGCATAGTCAGGGTTGTCAACAATAAACTCAGCTATCAGTTTATCAGATTGATATGTCGGTAATTTCTTCATCTTAACCTCCTTCCTTCTTCTTTAGTTTGTCTAAATAATATAAAACTACTTCGTATTCTTCTCCTTTGGTTTTCAATATTTTGTCTACTTCAATTAAGCCTTTTATGTGTTTCTCTATCTCCTCTATCAACTCTTTTCTTTGGGAGGAGAATAGTTTAAGAATTTTATCTACACTTTTTCTGTCATAATCCTTTTCATATCCAAAATAGCCCTCTTTTAATATTTTTTCTATTTTCTTTCTCATTTTCCTTTTATATACCATTTATCAACAAATTTAATGAATTTTGATTTGTTTTTATAGTCTTTATAATATTTTCTAGTTGAAGCTATCCCACTTCCATAACCACCCCAAGCCCTACCTTGTTCAAAGTAGCTGTAATCTTTATTTGTGTTAATAAATATAACTTTTAAATATTCATATTGGTAGGCTGGCTCGATACCAATTAAAATTCCATCCTCTTTAATAGAGAAGTCGCATCCGCCCCATTTACTGAAAAACAAGTCGATTGCCTCAAACAACATTTTTTTATTTACCTTTCCATTGTTATCCATAAGCTCTTTGCTTGGATTTCCTAACCCTGTTCTAAAATTTATAATTCTGTGTCTCATTTTTCTTTTATATAGTTCCAGTTAAGGGCAGTTAGGCCACCTAGAATATTCTCCTCTATCAATTAGTTTTTTCGTACACCTGACCTGGTCTTTCCATTCTTCCCTATTCCCATCACAATTAGTATCAAAAGTAAGTTCATCAAATTGAAAAAGACCAACATATCTCCCTGACGGACTGACAGCCAAAGGATTAAGAGTTGACTCACACATAGCGAGGCTAATACCCCAATCCGCATTATCTCCCCATATTTCCTTGATGTAGGTGGTAATTTCCATATTATCGCTTCTGGGTGAGATATTCCGTATATCAATGTGTTCTTCACTTCTTTTTTCAATTTCCTCATCTCCAACCACTTCAACCCGTTCTTCGTGTGTTGGTTTAACATTTTGTTTATCTCTGTGTTGTTGTACATTAAGTGATATTCCTAGTATTAGAAAGGCTGTTATTAAAAGTAATAGTGAGTATTTGTTCATTTACCTTTCAGTTTCAATCCAAAATATCCATTTATAATTTTTATGGCTTCCTTTTCTGTAATCCAATTGTTGTTTGCCATTATGAATAATACATCAAATAAGTCCTTTATGTTCATTTTTTCCACCCCCTTTTATATATTCCGATTCTCAATACGAAAGAATAAAAGTACAATGATAACCCCTCAAATCTCCAGCCTTTGCCAAAACTTTCCTCTGATAGCAAAACCCCTATTGCCTTGTTTTTTCGCATCGGGTCTATTCTTAAATTGAAATTTCCAATCTTCAATAAGTGTATGTGCCAGTTTTTATTCATTAATGTTTTCTGGATAAGCAATTAGCCTAATGTAATCATTTTCTTTGTCATTGACTATTTCAAGAAAGAAGTTGTGTCTTAGGTTACAACCGCAACAATAGTGAACCCACATAGATGGGCTATCTAATAAATACTCTTTGCCTATTTCGTATTCGCTTGGCTTTATCTTCTTCATTCTATCTTTATCATTCATTTAATTTATCTATAATTTCGTTTATTTTGTCTATAATTTCTTTAGGTTTATCAATTATCTCAACAGCACTATCGGCTAAGTCCCGAATATCAATCCATGTTGTACCTTTTTCAAAACCTTCTATTTTCTTTATCTTCTTCATTCTATCTTCTCCTTTAAGTCTGCTTTTAAGTAACACTCCCCGCAATATCTTATGTTTGTCATACAGCTATATATCGTTCCACCTTCCTTTTTCCCGCAGACTTCGCATTTAAGTTTTCCCATGTTCTCGGCCTTTACTTGACAACTTGGCACTCCTCGTGTTATTCTGCTAATCAAAAGCGGAGGGTAGCTATCTATGATTTGCTTTAAACCTAAACTCCGCTTTTTTCATTTATATTCCTTCCTTTATTAAATTAACCTCTATTTCAATTTCATCGTTACAGAAATTAACATTATTTTTTGCTACAACCTTTTTAACTTCTTCAGCCACTCTATTAGCAAAATTATCTTCATATTCTTCGTCATAACTTCTAATTATTATTAAATTTACTTTTTTCATTTATCTCGGTTCCTTCTAGTGTTTTGTCTTAATATCTCCAAAATAGTAAAATGTCTATTAAATCTCTATTTTCGTAAATACAGCTCCACTCTTGACAACTACCGAAACCGATACAAATATCTTCATCACACAGAGTCTCGTTTTGCCAATCAACACATTGTGTCTTTTCTTTTGGCAAGCATTGTCTTGACTCAAATCTCTTTACAAAGTTTATTTCGTAAGAAACAAACCAAATTATTATTATTGCAATTAGTCCTAAAATTATTTTCTTCATCTCTTCTTTCTTTTAACAACCTCTTGCTTTTGTTCTATATCAAATTTAGTAGGCGTAAAATAAGGTTCTAGTTTCTCAAAGTCCTCTGATATAAATGCATCTACAACATCCTTAATCTGTTTAGGAGTAGGCTTTTTAGCTTCTAACCTTGCCTTTAGTTCTTCGTTCTTTCTTTGAAATCGTTCTTTCATTTTATTAAATCCTCGTAATGCTTTCTACCTTCGTGTGTCATTCTTAATACTTTGCAATCTAAACAATATTCCCCTGTTGTTTTTTTGGTAAACTTTCTTCCGCAAGGACAGGTTGCTTGTTTTACTGGTTTTACTTCGGTCTCGTTCATGTTTATAGTTGTAATCATAATCCTTTGCTTCTAGCGATATTAACCAATTTGCCTATATTTTTCTTATACTGTTCCATTGTTATATCGTCATCTTTTTCTTTTAAGTAATTCCCCCATAAAATCATTGGTCTGTCGGGGAAGTTAAATACCTTCTCCATCTTCTCAGCTTTCTCCAACCACTCACTCGGTTCGTATATGCCTGTCATATCACCGGATATAATTCTTAACTTCTTGCCTTCCTTTTGGGCTTGTTTAATGTACTTGTCTCGAATAAAGACTTTTGTTCCGTATAATGGTTTTTTAATTTCTACTTCTATGTACATAATTTCCTTGCGAAGGCCGACTACCCAACTGTTAGTGGCAGATAGTCGGGCTTCCAGCTCCTTAGTTATCTCAGGCAGTGCCTCATCGATAACAAATCGGCCTACGGAAAAAAACTAATTAATGTGCTCCTGTCGTTGTAATCTTGCCTCACACCTTCCACAAGTCATTCTGTAATGCCTCTCGTATGTTTCGTAATCAATCGGTGTATAACAAGTTAAACACTTTAATTTTGCATTCCTACTAATCGGTGATGGTCTTTCTTTTGTTTTTTTACTTATAGCCATGATATGTTTCCGCACTTTTCATCCTTACAGAAATATCCTTTGTATGGTTTGTTGTTCTTTTTGCTTATTCCTTCTCTATACACCATCTCTCCTCCACACTTAGCACAAGTCGCATCTGGTTTGGTTATCGGTAATGGTTGTTGTGGTTTGGTTTCTACTTTCTTAATAATCACATCTGCTTTCTTCTTGGCTTCTACAAAATCCTCCCAGTTGTCAGCTCTGATAACTAATTGCTCGTCCTTGCTTCCTTTTAGGAAAATAGAATATTGGTATGTTGGGTATGATTTATCCATCTGTTAATTCAACTTCGTGATACCTACAAACAGGTTCTACTCCGTTTGCTGTTGTTACTGTTCCTACTGATATTCTCGTACAAAACTCACATTTGGGTTTCATCTGTTTTGCTAAATGCTTACCCACTTCTGGCATATTGTTGTGCATTGTGTTTTTGTAGCTTATATCCATAATCCGTAAAGTATGCAGACGATAACTAAAGCGATTAGTATTCCTTGTAATGTGTCTTTAAGATTCATTAGTATTCTCCTTCTTTTCTTTGTTGAATAGTTCTAATAATTTGTTGATTAGCCAACGATAGTCTCTTTCAAATATCTCTTTAGGTGCATCACCACTATATTCTTCAAATATTTCTTCTATTTTATTTTTCATCGTTTCTTGCTCGCTTAACTATCTGGTGTACTCGTTGTGAAGTGATGTCGAATTGTTTTGCTATCTCGTTGAAAGACTTGCCCTCTTTGTGAAGTTTGATGATTAACTCGTTGCGTTCTGTTTTGGCTGGTACTGTGTATGGCATATTAGTCTAAATTATCTCGAAACCACTGTGTAGCTAGATTAAAGTTTGCCACCGAAGCCTGGTCATCTTCAGCAAGAAACTCTTTGCCCATTTCATCTGCTTTCTTCCAATAATTATCAAACTCTTTATCCCTATCAAAGTTTTTATCGGTTTTGCACAGTTTATTAAATTTCTTCGCTAGTGCCTTTACTTTTCTCTTGGTTGTTATTCTCCCCACAGTTTGGTCTGTAGGGGTGTAGTCTTTATAACTGTTTGGGTTTCCGTATCCTCTTGTTCTCATATCTATATATTACCAAATGTAATGGGGTTGTCAAGTGGCAATTCTGAGGCTAAATATCGAAGATTTGTTTTGCTGTTGCAATAATGTCGCCGCCGTTTTTATCTGTCTCCCAATACTTGTTTAACATCTGAGTAATACGTTTACCGGATGATGTTTTCCAAGTCTTAATAATATACTTCTTTTGTTCTATTTTATTCATGTTATCTCTGCTTTATGCAACGAAGCGTCCCATATAGGACTGGTCTAGTAGCAGTTAATGATTTTTGTAAACGGGTTTCTCTTTCGCTTCGAGTGTCACCGTAATACCAGCTATGGTTCATTATGACCTGCATCTCCGTTTGATGTTTCCGATGCGTTGCCCTGCTTCCACCCTTCTTTTATATACCGCTAGTATTGCGGTCCCTAGTGGAACTGCCGTTTAGGTCGGGTCAGTAGATTGCGGAAAATATGCGGAAATTCTTGACAAATGGAGTTTGGGGGGTTAGAATAAATCATATTAATAGACTTAATATAGATTAAGGCCTTACAAGATTTTTGTCAAGGCCTTTTTCTTTGTTAGGAGTTTGCCTCTAGGATATCCTCGAAGTATTGAATGTAGAAGTCTTTGCTTGATAACTTAATAGCTGAACCATACATCTCTCTAGGTGTCTGTCTGGCCCAACCTTTCTTCCTTGAATAACCGTCTTCTGACTTGTATGGCCCTACTGATATATAAGTTACTAATTTATCTTCATTCCCAAACATCTTAGTTGCTTGTTGGGCGTGTCCTTTTTGGTGAGTGTGTAATCCAAAGTAAATATCCGAACCTTGTACTGTTTTGGCTAATCTCATTTCTGGATGAACGTTGTTGTAAAGTGAATGTCCGGCTAATCTATGAGCTCCTGTTAGTTTGTAAGACACTTCTCCTACATTTAATGTAATAAACCCTATACCGTGCATATAATAAGCTCCTGTCTTTTGAGGGAAGTCATAATAAGGATTAGAACCACTCTTGCTTGGCCAGTCTAAATCATGGTCTCCACCAAATCCTACTAATAACCTTTTATTCTCGGCAAGGAAATCAATCAAAGAGTGCATATAGGCTATCTGTTCTGGAGTTTGTTCTATTTGTTCAAATTGTGCCGGATTGAAGAAGAAACCATCTATGAGGTCGCCACCGAGGATTACATAGCTCTCTGGAGTGTTTACAATGACCTCTAGTTCCTGAGCAACTCGCTTATAGTCTGTATTAGGAGAACCAGCGTGTATATCTCCAATGAAGTTTACTATTATGTCATCCTTGAATGAAATCGAAACATTGTTTTCTTTGTGGGGTACTGTTTCTTGATATTGTTCTTGGCGTGAGGCCATTCTTTCATTCCAGTAGTAAATGTCTTTCTTTTCGGGAATGGGGGTTTCAAAAACAGGAAGTTCGCCTTTCAAAGCCAATTCTCTTTGCTAAAATTCCTCTAACTTCTTCTAGTTGTCTTTCGTCTTCTGCTTCAATTAATTCTTCCAGTTCTCTATAAAGGGCTTCTTGTTCGTCTAATATGAACTGCTGAGGCCCATCAATCATTTCCTCAAGTCTTTGATTAGCCATCATTTTATTGATAACTTCTTCCTTTGTTCTTTTTGCTCGGTAAACTATTCTTTCGGTCATTTTAAGTTCTCTTTGGTGGGGTCAAGCCCACCTTATTTCTTTGCTTCTTCTGCCTTTGTTGCAGTTTTGAATCTTCCGCCAGTTTTTTCTTCAGTTGCGGTTACTGAGCCAGAGGTTGGTTTGCCAAAGTCAGCGTAAGCGTAAAGCTCACCAAATATCTGACTTATCAAAGACTTTGTTGACATATTCTGTTGTCCCTCTGGGAGTACAGAGTCTATCAATGTTAAAATCTTTCCCTCAACTCGCTTTAATTTCTTGACTGGTATCATAACTTATCACCCCCATTCTAATTAGTTGGTGAAACTAAACTTAACTTGACCCCACTAAACAAAACTTATTCTTTCGGTCATTTTTTTTCTAAAGCATTTTCTATTTTTATTATTGTTTCGGTCATGCTAAGCCCTTCTTCTTCTCGTCTCTGTGCCATTAGAAGTAAGTCCTGTAATTCTTCTTTTGTATGGCTCTCATATCTATTTTTTGTAATCTTGTAATCAAAGTAAAATTCCTGTCCTTTGCTATCAAACCAAGTTAGTTTTTCTTTAACCATTTTTCCAGTCCCCTTCTATCGTCTCCTTTAGAATCCCAATTTTTTACAAATAACCACCACAAGTTCGCTAGAACGATTATGATGATTAGTAATTTCATTTAATTTCTACTTGATCCTTTGTTAAGAGTCTGATAATTATGTCTCCAACTGATTTAACGATTGCCACATAACCCACTAAATCCAATTCGGTTACAACGACAACTGCTATACCTATAAATGCTTGAACAACCGCTATCCAGAATGTTTTTGATTCAAATAAACTTTTAATACTTTTCTTAGCCATGTTTATCACCTGCCTTTATTACTCCGATAAAGAGTTCCCAAATCTTGATATATGACATTTCTTTTTCGGCTATTATTATTCTAGGTTCGGGATTTTGTTTTTCTCTTAGATCTAGAAGCTCCTGGACTGCATTCTCTAATACTGCAAGTGCTTCTTCGTTACTATCCCCGCCTTTTACATCAAGTCGCCTTAGAGCCTCGTTAAAGTCGCCTAGGCGTTCATTAAGTTTGCCGATTAATGTCTCCTTCTCGACTACTTTTTTGGAATCTTCAAAGACATCTCTAATCTTGGATTCATCTTGGATTGTCAGACCACCAGGTTGCTCTTGTAATAGTGTTTCAAACCACTTTGGGATACTTGGAATTATGATATTCTTCGGCCTTAGAAAGCCTAATACGTTTTTGTAAGATTTTCTGTCTTGTATGTGTGCATGAGTTCCTAGGGGATCGTTTTGTTCAAACACTTTCATTGAGGTTTGGGTTGCTTCGATAACAATAGCAACATGTCCATATTTCCCAAATTTACTACCCCAAACAACTACATCCCCTTCTTCCGGGATGGTTTCTAGTTTGTTCTCTATAAGGTCGAAATATTGCCTAGTTAGATCGGATGCTAGCGTCCAAATCTCAAAAGCCTTTCCATGTTGAATGGCTACTTTTGGAATATCGCAAACAAACGCCCAAAGATAAAAAAGGTCATAGCATTGATACTCTGCTGGTCGGTAAGATACCTCTACGAATTGACCATTAAGATTTGATACGAATTGATTTAATTTATTTCTCATTGGTTTATTTTTATTCCAAAGAAACCGGCAATAAGCCCCGATATTCCGCTTATTACCAAAGAAACAAGGCGAGTATCCCGATTGTATGTTTCAATGCCTCCGATTCTTTTATCTAAGGATTGCAGGGCCTCCATTGTTTTGCCCTTAAATTCGGCCATAGAAAGCCTATATGCTTCTTCATTCGTTATTTCTTGCCAATCCTTTCCGTTTATATTTGTCATAGTAAAGCGAAAAAGTTGCCACTCGGCCAAGTCCCATTATATAAGTTACCTATTTCAGTATCGGTTAGAACTCTATTAAAAACAGCTACATCATCAAAAATTCCCGAAGTGTATCCTCCACCACCGTTATTTTTGCCCAAATCAAGTTTGTTTACCCCACCCTCCGCAGTCCCAACAACTCCGTTACCAGAGTCAACCCCGTTTAGCCAAATGTGTATTGAATTTCCTGTTTCGTCTTTGGTAACAACTATGTGGTGGGTGGTTGATGTCCCAAGTGTTGCATTAAAAGCCCCAACCTGTGCTCCTCCATTATCTGCCTTTAGCTGTCTTGTCCCACCATTGTAGTCATAAATAAGACCCATATATCTATTGTCTGTGGTTGTTGAGCCCCACAACCAGAAATACTGAATACCAGAGGCTATCTCTGTTTGAAGTTTTAACCACAAAGAAATAGTTAAATCTCCATTGCCAGCGATTCCCAGATTACTGGCAACACTAAGATATTTGCTTGAATTTGAAGCCCCTAAGTCGCCACCATTATTAAATTTAGCAGCATTAAAAGCAACACTCCCAGTATTGGTTAAGTCATAATCATTTTTGCTATCAGTTACATCCTCTAAGCGGTAATATGCCTGGAGGTCTGCGTCCGCAAACAAAGATGTTGAATAAAGTTCTATTGCTGCCATATTATGCCTCCTCTGTCACTGCTATTGCGTGCCATGCAGTATCCCCCAAGTTGTATTTACAGCCGACATAGTGCCATTTTCCTGCAGTTGTGGCTGTGGGGAGTGTAACGCCTACTGCGGTAAAACCAGTCCAAGTTAGTCCTTTAGTAACTCCCGCATCTTTAACTCTTACAATCAATGTTTGTCCGTCAGTTGGTGTTCCTGTTAAAGTAAATGTCGTTGCGTTGGCTACTGCTGACAACTCATATTCGTCATAACTATCCGTATCAATTTCTGCGGTAGCATCATCAGTTGTTGTAACAAGTCTTTTGGTTATTCTCTTGTTAGTAAGAGTATCCGTAGATGAAATCGTAGGAACTGTTACTGAATTTGATTGAACTCTACCTGTACCTTTTGGTACTAGGTTAATACTTATGTTTGTGTCTGAACCTGTTGCGCACGCTGTTGGACCTCCTCCCGTTATTGCGTTGGCTACCGTAAACTCATTGACTGCTGATGCAGTCTGAGTGAATTTTAATAATTCATTATTATTTGCATCCCTCAAGTCTCCGCTTGCTATCAAATCTACGTGCAAGGCTGTCATTACCGCACTTGCTGTAATGTTAGAAGCTGTAATGTTGGTGTGTCCGCCTAATTGATTGTGTTCAACCAAAATTCCACTAATCAGGTCTCCCCAACCCTGATTGGTGATTAAAATTTCAACCACTGCACCGGCTGAATGAGCTTGGGCTGTCCCCTCCGCCCCTCTGGTACAGGTAACTAAATCAGTTCCCGAAACAACGCCGATAACAGACTCTTCCGTGGTTGGAGTCTTTGTGCCATTGGCATCAACTCTGTCAATAACCGCCACAACAGCTGTGTCAGTCGGTAAATTAGTAACTGAGGCCAAAGGAATCGTTGCTGTTGAATCATCCGCAACTCCTCCTGATCCGATTTGACCAACCCATTTACGAGCACACTTCTTGAATAAATCTGTATTACTTGCTGCCATTTTATATCACCACCATTCTTGTTAAATTATTTTTCATATTAGTTTGTCCAACTTGAAGGAAGCCTCCTAGGAATTAGGTTTCCTTTTGCCTGTAAAGATAAAAGTGTAAAGTCCGTATCTGCGGTTGTGGAGAATACTTTGAACTGCAAAGCATAAACTTTGGCTCGTTTCTTGATTGCCGCCTTAGTCGTTGCCTGAGCGAATGTTGAAGGAGAATCTGTTAAGTAAACTGTCCAAACCGTTGCTACCTTTTTAGCACTGGCTTGGGTTTCGCTTAAATAAGACTCTCCTAGCAAATCAGTCCCCACGCCCGTATTTGAGCCAAAGTCTGTAATTGTTCTTGTTGCTAGGGTAGTAAAACTAGAACCTTTTCCTATTCCCAAAATCTGAAACTTGACTACTCCTCTTGGCCTTCCGAGTTCAACTATCGCTTCCCTTAAATTCAAAATATCTGTCTTCTTTTTAGATACCGGTAGAAGCGGAGAAATGTAAGATTGATTAAATACTGTTCCCAAATCGTTAAGGTAGTTTTCGGATAATTCGATTAATCTCGTTCCCGATAATGGAATGTAAAGTAATCTAGTGTTGTTGCTAGTATCGGTATATTCTAGGAACTGTTTTGCTCCTATCGACCAATCAACCGACCAGTTATTTCTTTCGGTGTCGTAAACAATCATTCTGTCGTTACCAGTAGAAGAGCGGGGAACTGAAATAATAATTTTAGCGTCATAGAAGTAAGCACATATATCACCTATTTTACTACCCCTTAGACTTCTCCAATAAGGCCGTATATTCGAGCTTTTCTCGCTAGTTCTTAAAATGCCGTAGTAGTTCTTTTCTGGCCCTAAAGTAAACCAACCTTTTCGATTAGGGAAAGCAATATCGTTCTCAGTTGCTACCACTCCCAACAACGATTCTGTACCAAATGACCCCACCACTTTAGCCGCCGATGGAATTGAAAATGAAGTATCTCCCACCGTCGCTGTTGAAATAGTTAGTTGCCAAACAGAACCCTTGCCATCAGGCGTTCTGCACAATACGGTTGCTCTTCCTTCTCCGCTACCACTTTGATAGTGTTTAACCACAACTGGCAACTCTCTCCCTCCTTTTTCTAGGTTGATCCAACCACCACCATAAAAGTCTGAGAAATTGCCCATAAATTGTCCCGTACCTGAGAAGTAAACCTTGTATTTATCGTTAGTGTCATTGGTGGCCCATATTCTGTTATTAGAAACAGCCATCGAAGTAAATTTGGGCGCACCAGTAGTGTTAGCATCGGGAGTTTCTATATATGTATTAATCTCGATTGAACCATCATCTTCAAAGTTAATTTCTGTTGTGGAGGTTAATAAATTCTCATATCCTGTTTGGTCTGATATATATAGTTGATAACGATCAGCAGTGGCAACCGCATCCCAAGACCAATGAACTTTGTCTGTACCTGCTGTCCAGTTATCTCTTAATTCACAACAAGTTATTGAGGCTTCTGTTGACCCCACTGTTTCGCCCACTGCGTTAAGAGCAGTCACTTGGGCGTAATAAGTATAAGCACCACTAGCAAGTCCTGAAGCTACTAATGAAGCTGTTAAATTAGCGGGGGCGGCTATTTCTGTATAAGTACTTAAAGACGTACCATTGTATCTAGCCAAAGCGTCTGTCCCATTGGCTATATATAAGTATCCGGCAATCTGCATGAAGTAGCATTGTGTTCCTGCTGTAAAGGTTGCTCCCGATATTTCAGTCAAAGCTCCTCCGTCAGTTGATTTGTAAGCCTTACCATTGGTAATCGTAATCAATTCAGTAGAAGCGTCTGACTTAACAAACTCTTGAGCGCCATCTATTGTTGAAGCGTGGGTCGCTCCATAGTATCCAGTCCCCCACCTTGTTTTCCACAAAGAGTCCTGCACTTGCATTAGATTGACGCTTTCTTTGGCAAACTTTGGATCCATTCTTGCCTCATCTACTAATGAATTAGAACCGCCATCGAACTTGTCGATAGATAATAGAATTTCTTTTGGTTTGGTTTTTTGTTGTGTTTGAAATTTCATGTTCCGAATCCTTCACCTGTTTTGTCCATCAAATTGTCTGACTGAAACCATGTAGGCATGATATTTTTTGTTTTCATTCCTTCCAGTTTTTGTTGAGCAATAACAAGCGAAGAAGTATCGCCTTCTTCTTTCTTGAGTTCTGATAATGCGTAATAAACCGCAAACATCGGGTCAGCCATTTCAATTACGTCTGTACCCGTGGTCAACGCAGTAGCGATTTTGTAATAGTTGTATCTAATCGTTCCAGCCGATACTGTACAATTTGGATTAAATTCTAATGTTGGAGAACCATCCATTAAGAAGTAACACCACCTTCCTGAGTTGTTTTCGTGAAGTTGGACTTCTTGTTGTTTGATTACCTTATAGGCAATCTTATTCGTTCCCGAACCTATCCAAACATATCCTGAAGCTGGAAAAGCGAAGTCATCAGGGCAATCGTAAGACCAATCTCCTGCAGAAGCTGTTTTGTCTCCGGTAGCCGCATCGTCTAATTTGACGAATAACTCATTCCAAAGTACGCCCTCTTCATTCTCCCATAGATTGATGGCTACATTCAAAAGTGCCATCCATACGGCATAATCCTCATCTCCCGATGTAGGGGCTGTGCTGTCAGATTCATAAAGCGTGTTTATGTAATCGATAGCGTCATCTAGGTCTGTTATTACTTTTGCCATTTTTAGACATAAAAAAAAGACGGGTTCGCCCCGTAGGGTTATCCCGTCTAACCTACCACTCGTGTAGGCAAAGACTGATTCATTATACCACTAAGTCAATACTTTGCAATACTGACTTTTGGTAAGGGTTTAGCCTTAATCGTGGGTAAGGCTTCTGATTTGAAGTTCAAACTAGGCTGTCCCCTCTTTGTTGTTAGTTTAATTGAGGGTGCTTTTGGCATCGTAAATGTTGGTGTTTTGGCCGTACTCTTGGTAAATTTGATAGTTGGTGCTTTGGTGCTTTTAATGGTTACTTTGGCTGCTGATTTACCTTTTTTACCGATAGCCTTAATAGCATTTCCATCTCCTTTTGTAATTGTGCCTTTTTCTACTAAAGCATCTATCACACTATCTGTGAGGATTCTTGAACCCCCAACTGTCTTTTTTGTCCTGAATGTGCTAAGAAGTTCCTGTATCTCGTCGTCTTTTAGATCGGATATAGCCCACTCTACATATCTCACTCTTTCCGCAACTGTAAGCCCTGCGGCTACTTCGTACTCAACTTCAACTGGATCGCCACCAAGCTCTGTAATAAGCGTCTGTTTGTCCTCGTAACTTAATTCGGGATTCTTTAGTATTTCTTTGTATTTGCCTACTTTTTCACTTCTCTTGGCTGATTCTGCGAAGAAATCATCTGAAGTTGCCAATACTCCTTGGACTGACCCTGACCTCCCGCTTATGAGAGAATTTACAGTTTTGTCGCTTCCCTTCTCCCTTTTTCTTTTATTGATAATGGCATCGTAGAATTTCTTTGCCGACTCTGGGCTTAGTTGCTCATAGGTCTCAGTTTGTTTCTCTCCTAGTGGGCTTGTACCTGCTTCAAAATATTGCTTTGCTTCTGGTGTTGAGTATTGACCAAATAATATGCTTCTAATAAGATTGCCAGTCGTCTTCGCTATCGGAAAACGAACCCTACCAGCCTTAGTCTTGGACACACCTTCTATATAGGCTTTTCCGCCGGAAATTGTTTTTTTAATTTGTCCTCCACCAAAAGGAGGTACTAATTTATAAAGAGGGTCTTGGATACCTTTTGTAAGCAATGCTCCCCCACCAAATCTTGTTGGGTCTTCTTCTCCGAAAAATTCTTCTCTTGTGAGGGTTTCCTCTGTGCCAGGAATCTTCCATCCATATTCGGGGTAAACTGAAGCGGCTGTTTGTCCGACTGGAATGTTAGATAAAACTTCTCCTGCAAGCCTTCCACCGGCTTTAATTGCACCTATCTTTTTGTCGTCTTCTTCTTGATATGTTTCGAGTGCATCGAGTGTTGCTTTAATTGGATCAAGCATTACACCTGAACCTCTAATTTCTTCTGCGGCCTTATTAAATACAAAGGCTAGTGCAAATAATGTTGCCAACTTTCCGAAGGCTTTTTCGTCAACAAAGTCTTTCATTACCCACCATAAGTTTTGTACTTCTAGTTGAAATGGTGCTATTAGCTGAAAGGTTCTTGCACTTTGCGCCAATGGGACTTCTCCTATCCCTCTACCAGCCACCATTCTTCTTGTAATTTCATCTGCGTATTGAATTGGGTTATCTATTGCTTCAGCGAGGGCCTTGCGATATTGCATATTCCATATATATTTAGTTCCAACCTCATCAAGTACCGTTATCATCCAAGCTGCGAACTTCTTGGTATTCTGTACCATTCCTGTATCGTATTTATTGAAAGACCTGAAGAATCTCTCTTTAAGGAAGTTAGAAGAATCCATTACGTCGCTTTTCTTGAACATTGAGGCAAGGGTGTCTCCTGCACCAGAAGCCCAATATCTCGGCCCTGCCTCTGCCATTCCTTGAGGCACATTGAATATCTGTGCTACTGAAGAAGCTACATTTCCTAGAATTACATTTGCCTTCACTCTCTTGTTTGCCCAGTCAATTACTCTAAATGCCTTCCTGCCTCCTGGTATCCATTTTTGTACTGTTCTGTCTAGGGGGTTTGTTTTACCCGATAAGTCATTGGCAAAGTCATTCAGATATTCAATAAAGTTGTTTAATCCTTTGTATGATTCTTTACTAGCAGTATCCGAAGTTGCCTCAACTAATTCATTTCTCAAGGCTCTGAACTTGCCTATATGTGGGTCTATATTAATAGAATACGAAGCTGAGGGTAAATAGTTAAGAAAACCACCAACTGCATCAACGTCGGTGTGGCCGCCTATTCTTTCTTGAGCAAATGACAACCACTTAGATTTAGGTTTTGTGAAATCTGATATTCCTGCTAGTGCGGGGTCAATGCCGGCTGTTGTCTCAAATATGTTCCTTAGAGCATCAACGCCCTGACGCATTTCTCTAAAATGTCGGTAATAATCTTGTCTCTTGGGAATTGCGTCATATCCTATTGAAGTCCTTACTTTATTAACTTCACCTAGCAACTGATCGTAGGCACTTCTAAACCAAGCGTCTGCTTTCTTGATTTTATTTAAGTCTAAATTACCATATTGTTTTAATAAGGTTTCTTCGGTCAATGTTCCTTCGCCATAATGTTGAACTGCGGCTGATTCTTTACTTCCTTTTTTGATTCCTAATCCTTGCACAACCTCCTTATTTAGTTTGGCATCCCACCCTTCCATATATTTAACAAAATCTCCCTTGGACTTGTCAAATGGGTCTAATACAAGCCTTTTAACATCTCCATATCTTTTCCCATAAACTTGCTTGAAATTTCTATACACATCCCTTAACCCTGCTTGCACCGGTGAAATGTCTTTTAATCCTTCAGGTGCTTGTGCAAGTGGGGACTTGGTTGCCTTACCCATTCGTTTAGTTAGGTCTTGGATTGCACCTGTCCTGGTTTTTAGTCCTTCTTGTTCTATAATTGCTCGCTTCCAACCGCCAAATTCTTGTTTGGCTGTTCTTTCTGCGGCATCTGACAATCTCAGGTTTATCTTGCCCACTGTCTTTGCGGATGGTTCTGCACTAACAGCTTTTACTCTACCCAACATATCTTTTTGAACTTTGTAAAATTCAGGATCAAGTTTCTCGTACAAACTTTTTATTGTTTTTTGAACTTTCGGAAGTGATATTTTTGGACTTGTACCACCTTTCATTTGCAACCCGTCTGTTAGTTGTGCCATCAATTCGTTTTCGCTAATTCCCATAGTGGTCGCTAATTCATCACTGGCTTCACCAAATACACTTTGCGGTATGTGTTCTCTAAACAGTTCGCCTGTTTGTTTGCTTTTATTTTCACCCGCAAATCTTAGGAAATTACGCATTTTAGTAAATAGTTGCTTTTGGGGATCACCCTGTTGACTTGCCTTAAATTCTGACCTTGCTTCTTCAAGAAACTGTGTTTCAAAATCCTCTATTTCTTTTAATCTAATCTTCCCTGGTTCTGGTGATTTGACGGACAATGGCTGTTGTGCGACTAACTCATTTACCTTTTTAGTTGCCTTATCTAATACAGGTTGAGTTTCTTTAACATATTTAATATTGCCTTCCGCCCTGGCTTTTTGTATTTGTTCTGTGAAGAATTTTATATTGTCGTTTTGATGGATAATTTCTCCAATATCTGAAAAGCGTTTTAGCTCTTGTTTCGTCATACTTGGTTTGGATAATAATTTGTCCGCCTCTGCTTTCAATGCTTTTACGTCGTACAATCCAGCTTGTGAGACGTTGGAAACAAATTCATCAAAAGTTTCAGCAGTGCCAGACTTAATTACATTTCCACCTGTATCATTAATGTCAAAAACTATTTTCTTGTTTTTTGACAATTCTCTTATAACCTCAAGCTGCTGTTTGTTGGGACTATTTACAAAACTAACATTGACCTCTTTGGCTGTTGGTATTACTCGTACACTTCCCATTTCGGCCTGATATCTTGCTACTTGTTTTTGTGAAGCCAAATCTTGTACTAATCCTTTTCCTTCTGGCACTTTCTCCCCCAATTGCTGTGCAGCGATTCTTCCGTGTTCCCCAGACTTTCCCGCAATAATTTCCCCGCTGGACTTAATAAAAGCTGCATCTCCTACGTCGTACAACTTACCTTGTGCGTCAACTTTAGTCGATAGGGGAGTGGTCTTTTGTGCCTGAGTAGCGACGTCGTCCACAATAGGGGAGAGTGGGGGAGTCTCTGCGGAAATCTGCGGTAATTTAACGTCGTCTACCTTATCAACTCCTGACATTAATAGCTTTTGTTCTTCGGGAGAAAGAGTGGCTTTAATAGCCCTTTTAAGGTCGTCTGTTGCATTTACAATAAAGTCATAAATCTTTCCCGACCTAACCCCCGATTGTTCAGACTTGGCAATAATCTCTTTAATGGGAATACCCGTTTCTTCTGAGACAGTTACCGCTTGTTTATATCTGGTTAATTGGTCAGGAGTGGCTACATTTCTGTTTACTGCTACGGCGTCGTCAAAAGTTACATTGGTTGGTTTAAGTTTGTTTAAGAATCGTGCCATTTGTTTATTGGCAAATCCTTCTAGGGCTGTTTGAGCAGTAGCTACTTTATTAGAAAGAGCTGGAGAAGCCTTAATACCTCCTAATAAAGAATTGGTCGCATTACGAAAAGCCTCATTAACTCCTCCGGCTTCCATAGCATATAAATCTTTTATCCAGTAATACGCCTTAACGCCTGTTTCTTGTTCTTTGGTAAATGGTTGAAATTGTGCGTCTGGTTCTCCTGGGAAGTTTTGCCCACCCAATCTTTTTCCTTCTGCAACATATTCTTTACCCATAGCCTGTAATTGCTCTAATGTTTTTCGGGGAGTGGGTACGGCCTGCTTTATTCGTTGTCCCGTATTTCTCAAAACATTCCCTATTTGTTCGTGTCCTCGTCTTTGAGAAGGAGTATATTGGAAGTTATTTTTGAAGTCATACATTCCAACCCTCGCCTTGCTTACAATGGGTTCTGCAATCGGTCTAACGTGTTTATTCATTAAGATAGGGTTAAACGAACTTTGCATACCCTGTATAATTCCTCGTTTCTTTCTGTCTTCTATTAAATCTTCATACCAATTGGAAAATTGAGGGCCTCCCACCTTAGTAGCTACTCTGTTTACTACTTTAACGGGAGCTTGTCTGCTTTGTTGTACCTGTTGCTTGTACTGAGGGCTTCGCATTGTTTGAACTGCCTTATATGCTTGAACAGGAGGTAATACACCAGCCCCCGTTTGAAACATCTTCTTTAATTTTTCTTGTAAGTCTAGAATACTCATCTTAATTGCCCTCTAATAAAGTTTCTTCCTTGAATAAGGTTTGGGCCATAGGAATCGTTGGCCGGTTCATATACTTTCGCAAATTGCATTAATTCTTCGTCAGTCATAGGCTGGCCTGTTCTGAATTGTGAGTAGTAAGGGCTTCTTTCTCCTAATCCTGATAGTGCCCTGTCTAATACTGATCTTTGGTTCATACCTGCAAATATTTCATTGTTCCCTGGAAAGTTGATTCCCCAATTTAGTAAGTTATTAGGTCGGGTTATGTTCTTGCCAGAAGAAGTCTCTAAGTGTCCTATTAATGGTATAAGTTCGGGATTGTTCTTTAAGAAAGGATACTTCTCGTAAGCCTGTTGTATCTGGGGAGCGAATTGCTGAAAAGGTGAGTTGTTCCCATATACACCTATGGCTCTATTAACATCAAATTGTTGTGGAACAAATTGTGGTTGTTGGGGTGGTTGTTCCTGTTGGAGTTGAGGCTTTTGGTAATCATCAGCGTATATCATAATAGGGTCGGGATTAGCAAAACTATCCCACCTCTCTTGGAGATATGCTTTTATTCTCTCTGGTAAGTCTAATATGCTAGCCATGTTTAATGGCTAGATTTAACCAGATAGCCAGCTGGGGTTCTGAAATAGTGGTTGTTTTTCTTCTGCTGACCCGTACCCGACTGGCATATTTAGATTGCCTCGTGAGTCAACTTGTGGTGAGCCTTGCATTGGAGAGTAGCCAGGCATTTGCGGGGCATATTGTTGAATACCTTGCATATTTTGTTTTAGTTGTGCGATTGAATTAGAGCTATTAATTGCCCATTGTTCTAGTGCTTGGTATCTACTCTTTGAGTCTGAGTCAATCTGGGCAAGTTGGTTCTGGGCTTGGGTAAGAATGTCTCTTGAAACATTCGCTAGGTCTTGAGATTTACCTAGTTGGCCCGATGCTTGAGCTTGCCTTAGTTGATTTTGTGCATCTGAGAACCAAGTAGCGATTTGGCCTATCTTTTGGTCTCTTTCAAACCCTAGATTTCTAATTTCTGAGTCATAGATGTTTTTAAGACTCGATTCTCTGGCATCAATTTCTTTCATTATGTCTGCACCCTGACTCATAACATCGCCTCGTTGCTTTGAACCCATTTTGGTTAGTGCGTAAGAATATTGATTGGCTGCTGAAGAATCCCCTGCTCCCATTGAGCCGAGCATGACATTTCCTGTTTTGAACATATTGGAAATATTGGCCGATAAATCTCTGAGTGTTTTGGCTTGGTTTTGTTGAGTTCTTTCCCTTTGTGTTCCTAGTAATGCTTGACCCTCTCCAAGTTGTGTTCCTAGTACATTCTGACCTTGACCATACTGGCTTTGGGCAATTCCTTCTTGGGCTGTTCTTTGTCCGGTAAGCCCTTGGTTAAGCATTTGGTCTAACGAAGCTATATATTGATCCCAACCTGAAGAAATTTCGCCTCTTAATTGTGCGTAGGGGTCTGCTTGCTGTTGCTGTGGTTGCTGTTGACTCTGTTGATAGTTTTCCCAATCTGTTTGTTTGACTGGATTTGAAAGATCGGGATTGCTTGGGTCGCCAAATGACTGACTGCCAGTATAGGGTTGAACACTTCCCGCCCAAGGGTTTGCATTGGGATCTGTTGATACAAGGTTGGGTTGTGAAGTACCTCCTGAGAATAATTGAGAACCTCCTGTAACGGGGTCTGTTGGCGCACCAACGACATTGGCTAGTGCTTCGGTTGCACCAAATTCAGGTGTTCCCCACGAACCTATCGGAACTCCGAAGAATGTTTGATCTGATCCATATAGTGCTGTCTTCCAATCTGGCATTTTATTACACAAAAAAATCCCCACGTCCACACACATTGTGTTTTCGTGAGGTTATGATCGTAACCTTGTACGTCGATTAACCTACAACTTACTTATACGCTTCTCTGTTTTCTTTGTCAACCACTAAAATTGACACCCAAAGGTAATATGTGTTACAATACTTACTATGGGAAGAATGATTGTAGTAATACTTTGGTGGTCGTTTATGGTAGCGGCAACTTTCATTGTCTTTGCTACGCTATTTACTTTTGTCGCAAAAGTGGTGAAGAAATTTAAGAAAAAGAACTAGGAAAGAATCTCCTTGAAGAAATCCGCATAATCTTGTACGTGGTCTTTCATTTGCCTCGTTTCACTTACTCGTTTGAATCCGGCTTCACCCATACTCTTTCGTAACTTTTTGTCTTCTATTAACGCTCTAATCTTCTGATACCAGTCTTCTTCGCTTCCGGCAATAAACCCATCTACACCATCATCTATGACTTCTTTGTATTGTCTCAGGTCTTGACCAATAAATGGTTTCTTGGCACTTGCACTCTCAGTACGTTTAATATCACTCTTGCAACGGTTATATAAATTGTCTTCAAGTGGAGCTACTATAATATCTGCTTCATCCATATATCCTGGGAATTTATCTTTAATCCACTTATAAACATCTTGGTGGCCTAGAGCGTTCTCGTATCTCTCTCCCCATTTGGCCTTGTACTTGGGAAGAAATGCACCTACAGTCTTTAGAGTAACATTTGGAAATTCTTTGAAAATCTTGTCTATTCCTTTCATAAATTCTTCATTTTGTAAGCTAAGGAAATGAGTTGTTGATCCAAAGTGTAATAGTTGTATCTTGGGAGTATCTTTGAACTTGGGTCTGTGATTATATAGCTTGAAATCAATATAATTAGGAAATATCTTAATCTTGTCGTGTTTCTTGTAAGTATTGTGAGCGATTACGTGTTTAAGGTATAAATTGGTAGTAGTCATATAGTCTACTTCGTTGCACATTGAGGTAAAGTTCTTTAAGGCTTCGCTCCCCGTATGATAGACCTTGTACGCAGGGTTGTCTTCTCCTATGCCCCAAAGGTCATCATCAAGGTCAAAAACTATCTTCCTATTGTACTTGCGAGCCATTGCCCCCATCGCCGCAAAAGCCCAAGCATTACCTATATAATTAAGGTAAATAATGTCGTGTTCTTCAGCTACGTTGTCCCACCTTGTTTTGGTCGGATCATCGTGGTCTTTGTTGTGTATGTCAAATATTGTAACCTCGAAATCTTTGTGTTTGTCTAAGTGTTGCATAGGTTGAATTATCCTCACCATATCTACGCCGGAGGTTCTTTCTTTAGTTTGGTGAGATGGAAGGCAAAATATTTTAATTTTCTTCATAGTTTTACATCACTTTCCACTTCATTTCCCCATACATCCCAACCATTTGTTTTTTGTCTTGCGAATAGTTCGACCCTCGGAATGTCTCCCATAAGTTCAACTATCTTCTCTTTAACCTCGTCTGGTTTCTGGCTATGCGCTCTTCGTGGAGACATTACAACTTGAGAAACAAAATTGCTTTTTACTTTAGGCTTACCCTTAACTCCAATCAAACAAGCCTCGCTATTTGACTTAGTGTAATAACCTATTCCAAAGAAGGGTTTGCCATTATTTTTATTTGTTTTAACCCAATTGAACCCAATCGTCTTGTAAACAAATCCCCATGCATCCATTGTGTAAAGTGCTTCTATTAAATTGGGGTAGGTTGCCCATAAAAACAGAACGCAATCTTTATCTGCTATATCTTCAACAGGAATCTTGCCTATTTTCTTGTAATCCATTACTGAGTAATGAACCATTGCTCCACCACAAAACCTCGTGTGTTTATTCCTCCTGTCGTTATAAGCCCATGGTGGGTCTGCATAAATTATTTGATATTTCTTCATTTGATTGCTACTGCTAATAATTGGTCGCTTCTTAGAAATCTTTTGGGGTCTGCTGGAACAGTGCCGAATTCAGGTATAGGTGAGTTTTTGGGATAGTTTGCCATACTTTTAATTCTGAATCCTACTGCCCTTAAACAAGCATCCATAAATCTTGGATTAAAAGCCGTTTTGTGAAATTCCCCTTCGTGTCTCTGATTGCCATAAACTGTTTCCATAACATTCATATATTCTTGTGGGTTCCAGCCTTCCATACACATTCTTGCCCAATCTAAAGCGATACCGTCAAAGTTCTCTGTTTGGATAACCAATTCCGCTCCAGGCTTCATTACTCTGCTAATCTCAGCTAGAACCTTCAACACATCATTAAATGGTATGTGTTCTAATACGCTCATCATTTCAACATAATCAGCATAATCGTTCTCAAAAGGCAACTTCCGTATATCTGCCTTAACGAATTTCGCTTTCCCCGATTTTTCCACATAATTATCTACATTTATAAATCCTTTTCGCTGCCTTAATCCACAACCTAAATTGAGCATTATCATTTTTGGGTTATTTCTATAAATTTGTCTAATTTCTTCTCAAATAATTTAATCATTCCTCGATAGTGTTCATTGAAAGCATCCACATCAAGAGGTATATCTTCCTCATCTTTGTAAGTAATACCGTTCATTCCAGGCTCGTACTTTTCTAAATCTTCCTTTTTGAAGTTCCCGTAGTATTTCACCCTGCACCCACATAATCGAGCAATTTCCATCATTGCCGAACACCTATCATAGATATATAGCGTTTGGCACTCGTTGAGTTTGTCTGCTAATGCTCTCTGATCTAAAGCAAACTCTCTTGTCAATTCAAATGAGTGTTCTGGGTGATTGTGTTGGTTTTCCCCTTTTCCCACCATATAGCAGGTTTTCTTGCGTTTCTTCCCATAATCCTTGAATAAATGAAGGTTAAGAATAGGTAAGAACATTAAATGGTCATCATCTACCCCAAAAGTGTCATAAATCTTTGAAAAAACAAATATCTTGTCATTCTTGGGGAAGGTGGTCTCGCCAGGAACACCATATAAATTCATAACACCAGGAGTTTGAAGAATATACCTAACTACGTTGTTAGACCCCGTGATATTGCCTTGATAAATCTCAGGATAAACCGCAACAAAGTTCGGACTTTCAAAAGTAGCGTTTAAGTAAGCAAGTTGCCCTTTTGCCAACAACCACCCATAAAGTCCATACATGACACGAATACCTCCCGAAAGCGGCTCAAAAGGCGGTGTCATTATACTGTAAGGTCTATGTTTCAAAATCCTCCATATCTAACTGACTTGCCATACATAGATAGAACATTCATGCGCTTAACAACTTCAGGAGGGAAGCCCATCTTGCTAAAATTCAGTTTGGGAAATAACGCTCCCTTGGCGTTATGATAAATAAATACTCTTTCATCTCGACACATTACGTTCGTAGTAGGTGTGTCATAGACTTTTTCTTCTGCTACATAAAACTCACCCTCTCGATTAAGGCTCTTGCAACCATAATAATCTTTTTCTTTGTCGAAAACCTTTAACTTCATTTTCTTTACTTCGGGGTCATTGTAAATGACAAGGTTCATTTTGTCGTTTTCCTTGCAAACATAATTCATAGCGTCTTTGTTAGACTTCTCCCAAATATCCCAAAACTTCTTGTTGGTTGAAGCTATCAATCCGGCATTTAAGTACATCTCCTCGCTTACGTTCTCTATGGTCCTGTTCTCATAATCGTTAAGGTTCATAACTCCACCTATATCGTAATCTCCTTTTAATATTTCATCTAACCTTCCCAAAATAATGCTGTCCGCATCTATATTGACCACTAAGTCGTAATGTGGGGTCAATAGTTTGGCAAAAGTAGGTTTAGCCATGTAGAAGTTAATGTCTTTCTTTTTGAAAACCTTATCTACCATATCTTGTCTAAACACGACTAAATCAATATCTGGGTGAAACCACTTAAACGAATTGATAAATTGTGGTGTTCCACAAAGATAATAGTAATCGTCTGAAACCAATGTAAAAAAGACTACTTTCATTTTCTTTCTAATGCTACAAAATAACCTTCCCTAGACACTTCATCAAGTCTCCATCTTTCATCCGTTATAACTTCATTTTTAACAAAGTCGTAAAGAAGTGGTAGGTGTTCTGGTGGGTAGGCATCGTGGAACATCATAAAACCACCACTAACAATTTTGTCTTTTAATGCGTGGTAAGCCACCTTGGTTGGTTTTACTAAATCCATGTCCAGCATTGCCAGGTGAACTTTCTTAATATCGTCAAATGAGTGTTTGTTTACACGACCCTTAACTAGATGAGCGTTGGTTAAGCCCAAATCATCGAGTATCTTTCTTTGATAATCGTAAGATAACTTGTCTTTTTCGCACCCTTCCGTTGTGTACCATTCATCCATGACTTTTGCTTCCATACTGTTCGGATCATCGGCCAAATCCTTGGGGTGTCCTTCAAAAGTATCGTATCCATAAACAGACACGTTTTCCCTACCCAATTCATGGTTTGCAACCTGCGTCATCATCTCGACAGCCCCCCCATAGGCACTTCCCACTTCCAAAACAACAAAGTCTTTGCGAAACTTTGTCATCAAATACTCCATGAGATTGAGTTGATACCCCGCCGTTCCGTTACCAGTATTCAACCACATTAATTTGTTTTTGAACTTCATCTTGAAAATAAAACAACCACTGCCGAACTTTCATATCTGTTTGCTGTGTAGCCCAATGTGCTCATATGTTGTACTAATTTAGGCCATGTTGGATGATGGAACTCAACCATGATTCTCTTAATCTTGGGTGCAACTTTGGCAAATCCTTCGCTTCGTAAAATCATATCTTCTGCTCCCTCCACATCAAACTTCATAAAATCCACTTCCCCAATCTTGTTTTCCTTGAAGAATGAGTCCATCGCCATCGTTTTAACTTTTTCAGTATCGGTATAACCGAAACCTATATCTTGAGTTAAACTATGACAAGTTCTATTCGTTGTATTGATATGAAAGTCCATCTCGCCATCTTTATCAGCTATCGCTACGTTAAATACTTCTACGTTGTCCCACTTGTTAAATTCTTTGTTCTTCTTGAGAGCTTCGAAATGTTCACTTGAAGGCTCAACGGCATATAACTTCTTGGCGTAGTCTCTTAGATATTGAGTAACAATGCCAATGTTTGCTCCTACATCAACAACAACCATATCTTTGAAATTATCGACAAGGTTCTGATATATTCCTTCAAAGTATATTTCCCTGTATATATACGGTATATACAAACTTTCAAATTTGACATTTCCTCCTGGGTAGAATAACGCATTTAACTCTATTTTTTTCTTCATCATAATCACCCCAAATCTGAATTTTCTGAAACTTTTTTAAGATTTGCAGCATTTGACCAATTCCAAGATAAATCTTCTTCCTCCCAATGTTTACCGTAATAATGTTCTAGCCACTTAAATCTATAATTAGGAACATTGAACGTATAACCCTTATAGTTAATCTGTTTTAGTGTTTTCAAATGTTTTTTCGGCCAAACTAAATAATTCCCTATCCCCATGTTTTCAACTCTATCGTTTTTATATATCTTAAATTTTCCAAGCAGGGAAAAATATGACCCTTCGCCCTGCCAAAAGGTATCATCTTGATTACCAAAAAGACAAAAACCATCATGCCACTCAGTTCTCTTAAAGTCCTTGGTAATTCTCTCTCTCATGGCTGGCGTAAAGTCCTCTTCTTTGCAGCCCACGTTTATCTCTCTGTCAAACTGATGGCGTTCCTTGAATTCTCCATTCCTAACTATTTGCAACAAAGTAGATCCAATCAAAAAAGTAGTCAAGCCGATGCTTTTCAGATATTCGGTTGTGTCTATTAAATGTTGCTCTATTTTCGTAAACTTGTTGATGAGACTCCTTTCGTATATGGGAAATAGATAAATTGCACCTTACTTAACTCGCTCTCATATTTATTCCACTCTTTGTTGCCAAACCAATCATCACCTACGAATACGATATTGAACCTTAATTTCTCCCACTCATGTCGTTTGTTGGTTGTTGCTTGGGGAACTGCCAAGTCAACGAATTTAATGTTTCTGACTATCTCAATTCTTTGTTCAAATGGTATCTTGCATTTCTTGCCTTTTTCTTTGACTAATTCATCAGTAGAGACACCTACTATTAGCTTGTCGCACATAGCCTTGGCGTTTCTCAAAATATTAAGGTGCCCGATATGAAACATATCAAACACGCCTGTTGTATAACCTACACGCATATCTCCTTATTTAGGAATAAGAACTCTTTAGTGTCCCAGGGAACAGGGAACCCAACTTTCTTCCTGTAAATGATTTCTCTTGGTAAATACTTGTTAGCGATCTCTTTTAGAATGGGCTTGTCTATCTTCTGTCCCATTGGAGCGTTCCACATTAACTGAGGTATGCCATTCTCTAGGTAAGGAAACTCTACTTTCATTCCTGCTGAGTTGCAAGCATTGACCGCTCTATCTATTAATCCTGGTGTGTGAACTTCTAGTAAAAATCGATACATTCCCCATTCTCGCCACTTCTCAAAGGGAATTGGATCGCCTGTATCTATTTGTAGGTATCTTTTTCTAAAAGTAGGCTCATCCTTCATAATCTTATCTTCGTTTATTAGTAAGTCGGTATAGCCTCCAAACAACCCGTCTGCACCCTCACCGGATATAATTGTGTCAAATCCGTCTTTCTTGGCCTGAAGTGCCATTAGGTAAAGACAGGGTTCGTTGGGATGAAGTCCGTCTCCTTTTTGTTTAATTAGGTATTCTAGTGTTGACAAATATCTTTCTCTTGTAATGCCTACAGGAATGAGGGAAATGTCCAAGCGGTCTGCGACCTTTCTTGCCCAAAGCCACTCCCTTTCGCCATCCTCATCAAAGAATAGTGCTGTATAGGCTCTTTCGGGCTTGTTAATTGCCGCCAATAACGAACTATCCAATCCTCCGCTTAGGAAGATTGCTTTACCCTTACTCCTTAGTTTGCTTTCTATAACATCAGGGTCAACTCTCTTGACCTTATCCTCGTACTTTATGGGTACTTTGTACTTGTCCTTAGAAAGCGTGTGCCTAAACATTAAGTATTCATTATTCATCAAAGTTTATTTACCAATGCTCTTATTCTTGATATTTTGTTTTTGTGCAAATCGCTAACAAGAGCTGCTGTTGCTAATTCGAGTATTCCAGCATCATCTCGCTGTGTCTCTGGTAGCAATAAATTCTTTAACTCTTCTATTTCCGCTTTTGTAATCTTCTTTCTTCTAATCACTTCTCATCACCTCCTCCTCAAATGTAAAAAACTTGGTTTATTGTTCTTTACCATTTCTTCAACTATTTTCGGCAATTCTTCTTTCTCGTTAGGACAAAACTGTCTGATATTCGGCCATCTGCTTATTAGTGTGTTGTAAGGCTCATCCGACCAATGAGTAAATCCGTCCTCTTTGTAATCCTTTCCAACTCCTGCTCCTACTAATTTGACGTTGGCATTTTCTTTGTGGAGATAATTTCTAATCCACTCTGCGGGCCTGTATAATAGAAATGGTGTTATCGAATAAACAAAAGGTATTTTTTGCTCTTGTGCTAGCCCTATTGCTATGCCTACGGCAGCTTGTTCTGACGCTCCCACATTAAAGAATCTGTCGGGATAGTCTTCCTTGATTTTGTCAAGCATTTTATACCCCAAATCTGGTGTAATAAGGTAAATGTCCTTATTCTTCTTCATTTGTTGGTAAAGCTCGTAAGCAAACCAACCTCTAATACTGTTGTGTTTTTTCATATCCTTTTAACCAAGCGAGAACATCATCAAGGGCTTGTTTATACCCTTCTGCTTTTTCATTTTGCGGAGACTGTGCGTTTGCAAAGTGCATAGCCTCAAGGTGATTTATTATGGTTCTAATTGTTTTCATTTCATTACCTCCTCGTACATTTCTTTATCCATAACTACATAATGTCCATCAACTCCCTGCAACCAATCAGGCCAACCGAATAGGTTAGTCTTAATCACCAAACAAGGGTAAAAGAACTGCAACCTCAAGTCTAAAAGGTCGGAATCTGTTCTACCTAGAGCCGTGTAGCCATTAGCGTTCACAGTTAGCCTTAAATTCTCAATCCTAAGCCCTGAAGCGATTTTTAGTGCCTCCCAACAAGCTCCCTCGGCCATTTCACCATCAGAACTCATTACATAGACATTTCTTGATTTATCAGCCAAAGCCATACCCACAGCAATAGTCAGTCCTTGTCCTAGTGATCCAGTTGAACAATAAATACCATCTTTTAAGTTTCTATTGGGATGCGTGCCGTGTTTATCATATAATTTCTCAGCATCTTTGCCTTCGTACTTTTCTAATACTACATATAAGGCGAGAGCTGCGTGTCCATTACTTAGAATGAATGGTTCATCCTTTTTCTTGGACTTATATATCGCATCAATCAAATTAACCGATGTCAAACAAGAGCTAAGATGGGATAGCTTGTGTTTATAACTAATTTCAATTATTCTTTTTTCTAACTCATTCATTTCTTGTACTCCTTCACCATTTCTTCAATAGATTGCTGTAATCCTTTTTTGGGAAGCCAACCATACCCTCTTGCTTTGTAGTTGAGTGAAACCCACTCGTTTGTGTCGTAGTCCCTCATTTTTTTGATAACATTGATATTTGCCGTCTTGCCGGTAACTTCTTGGACGATTTCTAATATTGTTTGATTGGAAACCTGTTTGCCTGTTCCTAAGTCATATATCCCTCTTGCGGAGTGAGAAGATAAATTAACAATTCCATCAACCACATCTTCTACATCTATAAAGTCGTGGACTGGCCCTGGTACAAAATTCATCTGATCTCCGTCAATACAGGAACGTATCAGTGAGGGAATTAAGTGTTCTTTCTGTTCACCTACACCAGTAACCGAAAATGGTCTAACTATGCAGATAGGAACGTCATATTTCTCCATAAATGACAATAAAATTTCCTCGGCTGCTTTCTTGGTTCTTGAATACATTGTCTGTCTTGGCAATCTAACGCTTGAAGTGCTAACGTAGACGAATGACTTAAATTTCTTGTGCTGTTTGAGGATACTGATTAGGTCGAGGATGTTTGCTTGGAGTATCTTTTCGTCTTCATCGTGGAAAGCCATGTTCCCATAAGCTGATAAGAAGTAAAAATTGTCGTAGGGTTCTAGTTTGATTGATCTAATCTCTTTGTGGGGAATAGCAACGAAGTTATCCAACCTCTTTTTGAGGTGTGTTCCTATAAATCCGTTCGATCCTGTTATGTATGCTTTCATGCCTTTTTAGCCAACAAAAATACCACGCCCCAATGGCGTGGCTAAAAGAACAATCAATTTCAGTCTTCAAAGCCTAACCTGCGAATTATACACTATCTCATTCCTTTTGGCAAGGAAATAAGGAAAGTTGATTTGCCTATTCCCTTGCTTTCGCTTTTCTTTATTCTTTCCTGTACGTCTTGTATATTTCCTGGTCTACCCGACTTGCCTGCTTTTACTAATGCTTCTCTGGCACTTCTCCTAAAACCATCGTGTTGTTCGTTTTTGATAGTTCTTTCTACTTTTCCAATGTTATGTAGCGTCTCCTTGTCGGGAGCCGTTTTGCGTGCCTTGTCTAATTCTTTTAGATCGTGTTTTCTTCCTTCGTCCATAGAGTTGTTCCCTTTGTTTGGAGCGGAAACAAAGAGAATCCGCTCCAACAACCCATACCGCTTATGTTGCGGTGAACCTACAAGTCTGAACCCATGTATCGTTCAGTACTTTGGTTGCATAACTTCCCGCCCAAGTGATTATTGAAATCCTTCCGGCTGGTGAGTTTGAGTCTACTACGTTGGGTAGTATATAAAGCTTGGGTTTATCTTTCGAGAGATCGTAACATCCGAAAGCATTATCTCCGTGGATGTACGTATAGAAACGTACAACTGCGGAAGCTGCTACTGACGTTGCTTCTGTCCCAGAAGAAACATTTTTGTTTAGAAGCCACCTGACTCCTAACAATTCACCCATTTCTCCCTTATACAAATCCTTTACGTCAGAATATGTCTTAGCGTTAAGCCAAGCTGTATCTGCCATAAGGTTTATCTTTGAGTAAGGGTCGGTTTTACCGATGTAAAATCCGTCTTTATACTTCATCGCCTTAGCCAACTCTAAGTCCCTAACAACCATCCTAATATCACAAGCATCAAGAGTATCTCCTGCTGCGAGTGATGTTACGGCGTGGTCATTCCCGTAATAAGAAGTACCGTTAAGTAATTCGTCTCTTACGAGTTGATTTAGAGTTTCACCCATGTTTTGGCCTACAAGCTCCACCTTCTCCTTCATATTGCTGTCGATCGAAACCAACGTCAACATTCTAGATGTGTTTACAGTCAGACCATACTCTGACAAAGTCATTGATATGGTACAAGCTGTAATAGCACAAGTTGTGGGGTTTGAAGCCTCACCTAATGGGGTAGTAATGATTGTCAACGGCTCATAACGAGTAAAGTTGACAGTCCTACCTTCATTTACAGGGTGAGTTCTTTTCTGAGCACCTTCATCTAAGATGGTCTCATACTCCGCTCTGGCTAGAAACACTTTCTCATAATAGGTACTTACCTCTGCTGAGATATGTGCACCTGTCGTGATGTTTGCGTTTGCTGCGCCGCTTATTCCTTGTCCAACTACTGCCATAATCTATTCACCTCCTTCTAAGCAAAGCCTAGACAGAGGTTTATCCTTGAACTACACCCAACTCTTTTTCTAGTTCTTCAGGAGTTTTATCCTCCGCCGATTTCTCACCTTTGCGGATAGAGGTTGGCTTTAGAGCGGATTGCGAAGATTGCTTTGCTAAGTCCTCCGTAACCTTGCCAACTTCTTTCGTTACCGACCTTTGGTAAGGTTTCATCAGTTTGCCCACAAAAGTCTTAACTGATGCGTTGTACGGATTGGAGCGTATTAGCGCTTCTACCGCCTCGGTAACAGTTTCGGAGAGGTCTTTATCGAAAGACTCACTCTCAGGGTCGAGTTGAGGATATTCCCTAACCGCATCATTAGATTCTTGAGTCATTCTATTAATTGCCTCCTGTTGTTTTCCCCTAAGCTGTATTAGAGCGTCGGTTCTTCGGATTGACCTTTGCTCCCGATCTCTTAATCTACGATCAAGTTCGAGGGCATCAATTTCCTCCCCAGGTGCAACTAATGGTTGCTCGGATTGCGGTGATTGTGGCTGATAACCAGCCTGTGGTTCTACTGAACCTGTAAGCTCCGCTACCCTGTCTGCTAATGATTTGGCTTCTTCCTCTGCCTTCTTTCTGCCTTCTGCTTCGGCTTTCGCTTTAGCATTAAGCTCTCTAACCCTTTTGGAATATCCCTTTCGGGATTCCTCTGTTTCGGTTACTTCTTCTTCTGTTTCTGCCTCCTCCGTCGGTTCGGCTTCCACTTCAGGTTCTCTAACCTCCTCAGATGCTTTTTCTTCTGTTACCGGCGTAGTATCAAGGTTGTTTTCTTCCTCAACCTGTTCGTTTAACGCCATTTGTTTCTTATTCATATTATTCACCCCCTTCCTGTGAATCATGCACGAGATTATAGTGTCGGCACGAGCTTACACTCTGAGCTTTTAAGGGCTCATGGGGGGAATTTGTCTAGAATTTCCCCCAAAAACTCTTAAATCTTTTTAAGTATCGGTTGGCCTTTGTCATTAATACCGACCATCTGCTTTTTCATCCCAATCCATATTGCGTGTTCCAGTTCACAACTCTTGCACACCAGGTAAGGGCCTTTTTGCCTCCACTCATGATTCTCGTTCGGATTAAAGACAAAGCTTGGCTTATTGAAATCAAGCGTTTCTGATAATTTGCCGTTTGTTTCATTCTTTTTCATCAGGTTTTTCGCAAACCTCAACTGCGTCATTAACCTTGTTAAATATTCTTTTAATCATTGTTTTAGTCTGTGTGATAACTACTGAGTTTCTGCCTATCTCTTCAAAGCTCATCCCTTGAGCTAGGGCGACTTCGTTAAGGTTGTCTAAGTCGTTAGACATATTCTCTAAAAACTCGCCTAAAACCCTCCAACCTGCGGTTCTTGACAACGAATATAGGTATCTATCTTCGTCTGTCGCTCCCTTCTTCTCAGCATCCTGATCCTTCTTTATCGAAGGCATATTAGATACAAAGAAATCTGGCTTTAATGCACTCTTCATATAATTGGCCCTTCTGGCATAGATTGACCCTGCATAGGCTGTCCGGCTTGCTCAGGTGGTATTTGGTTCATGTTTTGCTGTCCCTGCATTTGCATCATCATTTGTTGGAATTGTTGTTCAGCTACCTTCAGAACATTGTCTGTTTTCTCTTCTTCGGTCATTTCTTCTAGTATCTTGTCCCAATCCTGAATACCTGAATTTGAGACAACTCTCTTGAAGATTTCACCAAACTTAAGGTTAAATCCTTCCTCTTTGAGCCTCATTTCCAGCAAGTTGCCATTGGGAGATTGAGCCTCAAGGAACAACTGCATTAACATCGTTAGGTTCTCTTGTTGAGACTTCTGGTCAACTGCGTAGGTAGAACCGGATACAATCTCGTAATCGTATAAAATTGACCCCGTTTGAGATTTGCCTATTGTTACCTTGCCGGACTTTTCATCGTACATATCCTTAATTTCGGGGTAACTTCTCTCCATCTCTGCTATATCCTCATCAAACAATCGCATTGTGATGGCCTTAGATTGCTTCTTAGAGACCAGGTTTACCATCTTTTTCATTATTTTCTTCAAATATTGCTCCATATAGAACCTATCAGCATTATCTCGTGTGTTTTCTCTTTCCTTTTGCATACTTAAAGCTCTAGGGGTTTTGCCCATACCAGGATCAGTCTGTTGGGTGGTGGTTGTATCTGAAGTACCGAAAAGATTAAGAATAGCTGCATTAGCCACCTGATAAGTGTTGTTGAATTGATTGATGCCTTGTGGGCTTAATTGTAGTGTCTTGGCTACGTTGTCCAAATTTCCTCTTGCCAACCATTTCTCGGCTGCACCTAGCTTGAATGAACTCATTGCGGCCACGTTGTCCTTATTTATCAGAACTGGAGGGAAAATGGACATCTTTACAGCGTCTAAGTAAAGATTCCAGGTAGAATTGACCACTTGTTGCATTGACCCACCCCTCTCAAAGTCCCCCATACCCATAAAGTCATCTAATAGGGGAATTGAGTATTTGCAATCTACGGGGAGTTCTCCATTTTCGTGAGGGTTTGCTATGTCTCTGAACTCCAAGTCTGCATCTACACACATATCAACCCACCTGTCTTTCTCGAATTGAGTTAAGACTTCGTAGTATCCTGCTTTCTTGGCCGCTAGGGTGTCAGTATATTGGTCTGATTCTCTCTGAGACTTAGCCTTTGATTCTCTGGTTTGCTTAGAACCGCCCTTGTCTTTGAGTGCAGTGATGATTTTGTCTACATTCTTGAATCCTTTTTGCCCTTTTAATCCCTCGAAGTAAGACAGTGGTTTCCAGGTTCTGACAATCACATAATCTGAATCGTCTAAAGATACTGCTCCTACTTGTGGGAATACATCTCTAATATTAAGTAACCATATATCAGGACCTATATATCCATTCTTTCTCACATCCCAATCAGTCAAAGTAAAGAAGTTTCCGTAAATATTAGAGTAAATGTCAACCATTCGGAGCTTGGTTAGGAAGTCGAATTGAGCATTAGCATTAGGGATAACATATTTCTCAAGGATTAGATTCATTAACTGAGAAGCACCGACATCGTTCTTAGAAACACCTTTCACCTTGCCAACAGGAAGTTGAGACATTACTCGATACCCTCGCTCAAGGGTCAGAGTTGCTAGTTTGGGGTCAAATACTTGGGACTTAGTACCAGTTGAAATGTTATCGTTTAGTTTGTTGTGGAATAGTTTTTCAGCATTATCCCAAAGATCACGCTTCTCACTAAGGTATTTCTCAGCAACATCTTGCCTATCTAGTATTTCATCTCGAAGTTTGGACATATTAATAAATAGTTTCCTGTTACCTATCAATTCCTGAAGCCATAAAAAAACACACCCAATGGGTGTGCTGTAACCCGCATTATAGCGGCATCGGCACTCTACCTTACCTATTGCTAATTATATAGGCCAATTAGCGTTTGTCAACCCTTATACCTTCTCCTTCTATTCTTTACTATATTAAGAGTGTCTATTAACGCAACACCGTCTACTAAAGACACCGTAAATGTTATTTGACCAAAGGGGGTCTGTCTTACTTCATTCTCCACGATTGCGTGTAACGACAAATTCGCTGACAATAACTCGTTTAAGGCTAAGGTATTTTTGTTTGGCGTTGACATATTCTGTTAAGTTGTAATCAACAATGTTTCCTTTATTAACTCGTAAGGTAAAAGTAAGTAGCCCATTCTTTCTTGATTTAATATCGTCTTCAAGGTCAATGTGGGCTTGTTTGTTGTGGTCTGAAATGGACAGTTCATATTTCATCAATAGAATCCTTTGTCAAACATTCTAGTATCATCTGGTATGTCGTAGTTGTCGTCATCTTGTGGTCTAAGGCTTTCCATTCCGTACCTTATAGCGTCCATAGCATCGCTAAATATATGTTCGGGTGTGTTGATTATTTTACCTTCTTTGTCGGTTTCCCATAAATAGTTACGATATGACTTTAAGATATTAAGACTTCTCTTGGTTACGCTTATTCGTTGCTGTTGTACCCATTGGATGCCTTGTAAGACTGATCCTTGACCCTTTTGAGATGGCTGTATGCTTAGTCCGTGCATTCTTATTTCGTCAATACTTTTAGGTTCTGCGCTGTCGGCTATGATTAATGCTCTAGGTGCATTTAGTAATATGTCTGCTATTTGTTTGTTTGATAATCCTTTCAAGTGAGCTATTTCGTCTAATATGATTCCGTTGTTGTATTTATATATCGCCACTATCGAGGTAGGGTCATTAGAATAGCCAAGGTCCATACCATATCGTTCTAAGCGAGCTTCGTGAGGTACTTCGTCTATCATCTTCCAATCAGTAAAGATTCTCCCTTCTGCTTCCCCTAATTGACCTAATCCGTATACTTTCCACCAATTCTTGCTTCCCTTGCGTACTTCGATAGCTTTGACTATGTTTGGATCCAATTCCTCGTTATCTAAGTAAGTTAATGTAAGAAAATCACAATCTTGTTTTCCTAATACTTCTTCGTACCACCAGAATTCACTCACTGGATTCCAGTCTAGCCATATAATTTCTTTCGTTCTAACTTCCAACTGTGTATATGTTTCGTAAGATATGTTGTTTGCCTCATTCAAGAATAATACATCTCTTCTTGGCCCTCGTACTTTGCCTGGCTGGTCTGCTGAGAAGAACTCTATCCTTGATCCTTTCGGAAATGTATAAATATAATCGGTCTTGTTCCAACTCTTCGGCTGAAAGTAATTGTGTGCTTCCATTATGTTAAGGAAATCTCTAATCGCCCCTCTCTTCAAGTGAGGGAATGATTCAGATACTACCGATATTAATTTACCCTTAGTTGATTGTGCTAGGTCAATTAAGATAAGTAAGATAGAGACAGTTTTAGATGCTGACGTGCCACCGGCTATGCCTCTTATTCTCTTTTTTAATTTAAGCAGTTTCTTGGTCGCTGTTACTTCTTTGAACACTTGCACCTCCTAATATTGGTTTGACATTGACTTGGATTAATGTGTTTGGCCCTTCGTTCATTCCGTGATTTACTTTGAGTAAAAATATAGCCATTGCCTGATTGATTTCTTTCCCTCCATACATACCATCATTCATTAATTGCTCCTTCTGTTTGTCTGCTAGTTTTTTTATTGTCAAAGAAAACTCTTTATATTTGGTAGCCCACTGTCTTATCGTTTCGCTAGTAACATCTAAGTGAATTGCTAATCCTTCTACTGTTGGTAATGCCATGTTCTCCCTACCACACATAGATAAATACTTCTTTATTTTCGGCCATATATCAGGCGTGTACTTGGTTGGTCGCCCTCCGGCGTGTTTTGTAATCTTATTCATCTTTTCCTTTCAAGAGATTGGCAGATTGGTGGAGGTGTAAATTTCAATCCCCGAAGGAATTGGCATTGCCTTATTTCATTAGGGCAACGTCCACCAATCTAAGAAACCCTTGTTAAGTTGATATAACCAGAGCTTGTTAGAGCATAGAGACCCCAATTATGTGCAAGGCTACAATGGGACGGCTCTCACTTTATTGCCTTACTCTGCCGTCTATGCTCTAAGAAACCCTCAACCAGAGCTTTAGATGGGCGGGAAGCTATATCCAGCGTATTTTCATAATGTTTTCAACGTCCTTAGACTCAAACGAATTATGTAGCTACTGAGTTTCTCCCCGACCAACCAAAACCCTTGTTAAGTTGCTTTCTCTGCTTTCTTAATTATTTTGAATATCTTCTCAACCAATAAAATATCATTTGTTTCAACATATCCCCCATTATTAAATTCAATTCTTATTATTTTAATTTTCTTCATTCCTCTTATCCACCTCCTTTTAATTTGGCTTCTACAGATTCATGTTTTGGTTCAAGTTTCACCAATTCATACCGAATAATGGCATTTTTGATAGCGTCCCATGTTTTTCTATTAAACTTTCCATCTGGTAAATCGTTCCCTCTATTCCAATCTTCACCTGCTCTTGGCTTTCTCGTTGTTGCCGTGCAACCTAAATACTTTTTATGAGCAACAATACTATAGCGATGGTTGTTGGTGTAAAAACGAACACGAATATCAAAATGTTCTTTGGGCTTGATAAAAACGATATAATCTTCTAATTTACCACCCCAAACAATATCTTGCAGCCATTTTTTTAATTGTTTTTCTACTTTCATATATTATCACCCTCTTTCTTCATCTCTATAATTCTCCTCGTTTCGAAATTCCTGACATAAATGTTTCGAAAGTAATAAGTATCATTCTCTATAATTCTCCTTTGTTATTTAGTTTTTTTGGAATAAAATTAATACCATATTCAAGCATAAACATCGGGTCATCACCCATATATTCGTAGGCAATATCCACCGCTTCTTCAAGGTTCTTACCCTTACCTATTTTAGTTCCAAGGTCGTCATTGTCTGCACAACCTTGATAGAAAACCTCAAAAGTATCTCTTTTAATATAAATTACATTATTTGCACTCATTCTTGTTCACCTGCTTTCTTGACTGGTTCTTCACAAGCGTTGCAACATCTCCAAACACGACCATCACCATTTACAACACCGCATTTATTTTTATTGTGTATATCGCAACAGCTTTTTATTTTCTT